>ERZ724560.162-NODE-162-length-11202-cov-2.298149_pt1 | contig 11202 bp, 11 predicted proteins | sample MGYA00375854_ERZ724560 | MGnify/ENA primary metagenome ERZ724560 (study PRJEB28725, sample SAMN03264854) | marine sediment metagenome | biome: marine pelagic biome; feature: marine oligotrophic desert; material: ocean water | place: Pacific Ocean:North Pacific... | reverse complement strand
CAAATGTTTTGATCCTAAAGAATAAAGTATCATTCCAGAACAAACTAAAGTTCCGTGTAAAGCTGATAAAGATGAATTTCTAAATGTAGTAAAAAAATTAGCATCGCTAAAAATTAAAACAAAAAAAGAAAACGTCCCACAAAATAGTCCTGCAACTGCAACAGTTGTAAATGTTGGAGTATTTTTCTTCCACCTTAATGAAACAGAAAAAAATGAAAAACCTAATGCCGATAAAAGTCCAATCGCTAAACCAAATAAAGTTCCAATTTCTCTGCTATTAAAGGCCATAAAAATGATACCTGTGGCTGCAACAATTATTGCTGTTAAAGTTGTATTTGAAACTTTTTCTTTAAGGAAAATATAACCTAAAATTGCTGTCATAAAAGGCATCGCCGCCAACATTAAAAGTGTTATGGCTGCTGTTGTATGAGTTATTGACCATATGAAACACATCATGGCAATTCCTAAACTTATTCCGCCAAGAATTCCTGAGGCTCCAATTTTTTTGTAATTTTTAGTAAATGATTTTCCTTCTTTTACAAATAAATAAAAATTTATTAGTATAAAAATAGTAAAGCCTCTAAAAAAAAGATACTGCCAAGGAACAGACTGAGCATCTTCAATAAAGCGGACTACTAAAGCGCCAAAAGACCAGAATATTCCTGCTATTAAAACAATTAAAATTGCTGAATCAACTTTACTTTTTTTCATGTTGACTCACCTTTAATTAATTCTTTGAGACGAGGGATCATAACTTTTGGTGCTTGCATTGCTGGATATATTTTTTGTACTTCTTTATAACTATTGATAGCTTTCTCATAATTTTTTAATTCAGTTTGAACTAAACCTTGTCCTGATAAAGCTCCAAAGTGTCTTTTTTCAAGCTTAAGCACTTCATCTATATCTTTCTGTGACTGTTGATATCTGCCTAACAAATAAAGAACTGTTGCACGTTTATTCCATGCTTCAGACCAATTAGGATCTACTAAAATTATTTGTGAAAAAATTTCATAAGCTCTATTTAATTCTTTTCTAGTCATCAACAAAGAACCTTGAGCTAATAATTCAGTTAACCTATAGCCCCGTCTATCATTAGAAGGATGGGTCGACCAAATTTTCCATATTTTATTTTCTATTTCAATAGCTTTTGTGGCTTCACTATTTTTAAGTTGTTTAAAAAGATTATTTAAAACAACATCAGCAATGGCTCCTGCTCGTAACTCAATAACAATCCTTACTGGGTCATCTTTGTCAGATTCATCTCGTATTTCTTTAATTCCTTCTATTTTCTTATCTCTCATTAAATGAGCAATATTTTCAACAAGTCTAGCCTTGTTGACCATATAAGGTATCTCAGAAACTACGATTCGAGGTTTACCTTCTTCCTCTCCTTCAATTGAAGTCTTAGCTCTTAATTTAACTTTCCCTTTACCAGTCTCATAAGCATTTCGAATGCCTGATTTTCCATTGATTATTCCTCCAGTAGGAAAGTCTGGTCCAGGAATAAGCTTTATAAGTTCATCCAATGAAATTTCGGGATTGTTGATAAAAGCAAGACAGGCAGAAATGGACTCATCCAGATTGTGTGGTGCCATGTTTGTAGCCATACCCACTGCTATTCCTGAAGAGCCATTTATAAGTAAATTTGGAATCCGAGTTGGTAGAACATCGGGCATAGTTTCTTGGCCGTCATAATTCTCAACAAATTTAACTGTCTCTTTATCCAGGTCTTCTAAAAGTTCGTGGGCAATTTTTGACATTCTTGCTTCCGTATACCTTGCAGCCGCTGGAGGGTCACCATCCATAGAACCAAAGTTACCTTGCTTATCAATGAGCATATATCTCAAACTCCACCATTGCCCCATCCTTACTATGGTCTCGTATGCAGCTGTATCACCGTGAGGATGATATTTTCCAGTAACATCACCAACGATTCTCATTGATTTCTTTGGTGGTTTATTCCAATCATTATTCATCACATGCATGGCATATAAAATTCTTCTATGAACTGGTTTTAACCCATCCCTAGCATCAGGTAATGCCCTGCCAACAATCACATGCATTGCATAATTTAGATAGGACTCTTTGAGTTCTTCCTCTAAATTAATTGGAACAATTTCTTTTGCGGCTATTTCACCCATATTTCCCCATTTTTTTTATAAAAATATCTATATAAAATAGTGCTAAAAAGCCTATAAATAAAGATTTTCTTGGTATTAAAAGAAGTGTCAACTTAGACTAGAATTTTAGCATATTTTACAGCTTAAATGCGCCCAAAATGGGCTATTTTTTAAGTGTTTAGCCTTTGAATTCGGCCACTAAATTTGAGACAGATTCTTTAGCATCTCCAAACAACATTCTGGTATTAGATTTAAAGAATAAAGGGTTTTGTATGCCTGCAAAACCTGAGGCCATTGATCTTTTCAAAACGAAAACTGTTTTAGCTCTGTCTGTCTCAATAATTGGCATCCCATAAATAGGACTGCCTTCATTTTCTTTTGCATCTGGATTAACCACATCGTTGGCACCAATGACCATACAAACATCGACAGTTTCCATTATTGGATTTACGTCTTCCGGTTCAACTAAAACATCATAAGAAACATTTGCTTCAGCCAGAAGAACATTCATATGACCTGGCATACGACCTGCAACTGGATGTATGGCATATTTAACTTCAGCTCCATTAGCTTCTAAAAGCTCACCCAATTCCCTAACGGAATGTTGAGCTTGAGCAACAGCCATTCCGTAGCCTGGAACAATTAGAACAGATGATGCTGCTTCCAGAATGAGATATGCGTCGGCAGTGTTAACTGGTCTTACTTCTCCTTGGTCTGCTGTTTCTCCGGTTGCAGTGTCTGTTACTGCTCCAAATCCACTGAATAAGACATTTGCTAACGATCGGTTCATAGCCTTACACATAATATTTGTAAGAATTAGTCCACTGGCACCTACCAGGGCTCCTGATACAATCAGAACATTGTTTAAAATAACAAATCCAGCTGCACAAGCTGCTAACCCTGAAAAACTATTCAGAAGAGCTATAACCACTGGCATATCAGCTCCTCCTATAGGAATTACAAACAGTATCCCTAAAGTAAATGCGAGCAAACAAATTATTCCAAGTATTTGAAATTGATTTTCAGTAAACAGGCCTTGAAAGAAGATCATTTCTAAGCCAGATAGCAGAATAAAGCCGAGTAAAAGAGCATTAACAATTTGTTGTCCTTTGTAAAGAAAAGGCTTGCCGCTAATAATTTCAGAAAGTTTTCCCCAAGCAATTAAACTTCCTGAAAAAGTAACTCCACCAATTAGAACAGTTAGATAGATGGCTATCAAAAGAGCGGAGTTAGGATCAAATCCCACCAGATATTCAGATGACCCAACTAAAAGACTGGCTATACCTCCAAAACCATTAAAAAGGGCCACCATCTCTGGCATTGCTGTCATCTTTACTCTAGTGGCAGCAAAAAATCCTATTAGTGACCCTATACAAACTCCAATTAAGATAAATGAAAAATCAATAATGCTTTGATCCAATAAAGTAACTACCACTGCCAAGAACATTCCAGAAGCAGAAACTAAATTTCCTCTCCTTGCTGTTTCTGGAGAACCTAACATCTTTAAGCCAAAGATAAATAACATGGCTGCCAGAATGTAAATTAAATTTACAACTATCTCAGAGTTAAACTGTTCAAAGAGAATCATTCTGCTTTTTTCTTTTTAAACATAGATAACATGCGGTTGGTTACCAGATAGCCTCCCACCACATTAATGGTTGCAAAAGTTACTGCTGCAGTTCCTAATAAAACCGATAATGGTTGTGACACAAAACCTGAACCTGATGCCAACAGAGCGCCAACTAAGGTTATTCCTGAAATTGCATTTGCACCTGACATCAAAGGAGTGTGAAGTGTTGAAGGTACCTTTGAAATCAGTTCAAAACCCAGAAAAATACTTAGAACTAATACAAAAAATAATAAAGTTAATTGCGTTTCCATAAATTAAATCCTGTCCTTAACCATATTGTTAACTATATCGCCTTCATGAGTAACTACACACCCTGATAAAATTTCGTCAGTTATATCAAAATCAAATTTTTTGTTTTCTGAATCCCAATATTCTTCTATGAGATTAAATAAGTTGTTTCCATAAACTAGTGATGCATCAAAAGCGACCTCACCTGGTAGGTTAGATAACCCTACAATGGTTACACCATTTTGAATAACACTCTCTTCAGCTCTTGAACCCTCCACATTACCTCCAGTACCCACAGCCATATCAACAATGACACTACCTGGTTTCATAACTTCTATCATTTCTTTTGTAACTATTCTTGGTGCAGGTCGTCCAAAAACCTGCGCTGTAGTAATCACTACATCTGACTGAGAACAAATCTTTTTCATACCCTCTTGTTGCATTTTTATTTGCTCTTTAGAGAGTTCTTTGGCATAACCTTGTTCCGTTTCCTCTGTTTCTCCTATGTCAATTTGAACAAATCTTGCACCAAGTGACCTGACCTGCTCTTCAACTACAGGTCTAGTGTCAAAGGCCTCAACTCGAGCACCTAACCTTTTTGCAGTAGCAATGGCTTGTAAGCCTGCAACTCCAACCCCTATAACAAAAATCTTACTTGGCGAAATTGTCCCGGCTGCTGTCATCATCATTGGGAAAGATTTACCCAAACATCTTGAAGCCTCAATGACTGCTGCATATCCACCTAAATTAGCTTGAGAACTTAAAGCATCCATTTTTTGGGCTCTGGTTATTCGGGGGATTAATTCCATGCTGATGGCACTGATATTAGAATTTGCAAATTCATTTACTAATTCGATCTCATTAAAAGGATCTAAAAAACTAATATGTATTGAATTCTTTTTGAGAAAAGAAATTTCTTCTTTTTCTGGTTTATTTATCCTGCAAGTTATATCCGATGAGGATAAAGAAGAATTTCTATCGTTGCTTATGGAAGCACCAGAGGAAGCGTATAAATCATCGGAAACATGAACTGTTTTGCCTAGGGAGGCCTCAACTTCTACACTAATTCCTAACTCAACTAGCTTTTTTACTGTCTCTGGAAGGATGCTAACTCTGCTCTCAGACTCCTTTTCTTTAGGAAAAAATATTTGCACTTTTATGAACTGTTATTTAATGTTGGGAGCCCTTTTTAATTTAACACAATATAAAGAAAGTCGCCTTACTCTTTTATGACAATAAAACAAAATATAGATTCAGAAGAAATTCAAAAATTTGATGAAATAGCTAATGACTGGTGGAATGAAGAAGGTGATTTTAAACCGCTGCATCAAATTAACCCTTTAAGAGTTAATTTTATTAAAGAAAGGATTAATTTAAGAGGAAAAAAAGTTCTTGATGTCGGCTGCGGAGGAGGTATTTTGTCAGAATCCTTAGCCAGTTTAGGGGCTGAAGTAACTGCTATAGATGCTTCTGAAAAGACGATAAATATTGCAAAAGCTCACGCAAAAAAGGTTAAAAGCCCAGTTACATATTTACATACTACAACTGAAGATATTTTAAGTAATAAATCAAATCAGAAGTTTGATGTCATTACCTGCCTTGAAATGCTTGAACATGTCCCAGACCCCTCACAAACCATTAATGAATTTTCATCTTTACTGTCTCCAAAAGGAAATCTCTTCATATCAACAATTAATAGGAACCCTCGTTCTTATTTATTTGCCGTCATAGGGGCCGAATATATTCTCAACCTTTTACCAAGAGGAACTCATGACTACTCTAAATTTATAAAACCTTCTGAAATTTCTAGGTGGATCAGATCATCCAATTTGGTACTTAAAGAAACCATAGGTCTTAGCTATAACCCAATTTCAGACACTTATTGGTTAGGAAAAGATGTGGGAGTAAATTACATGATGTATATCAAAAAAGAAAATGAACTCGATTGATTTCATTGCTTTTGATTTGGACGGTACCTTATTAGATACAGCAAAGGATTTCTTTTTAGCAGTAAATGAACTTAGGTCCAATTACCAATTAGAACCATGTGAATTTAATGAAGTAAGAAGCAGAGTTTCTGAAGGTGCAATTAGTTTAGCAAGATATGCTCTCAGTCTAGATTCTGATGACAAAGATAAAATTGAAGTTCGTCGACAGGAGCTTTTAAAGATTTATGATTCTTGCTGTCTTAATGAAACAACTCCTTTTGAAGGAATAACTGAATTATTAAAACAAATAAATAAGGCTGGTTTGAAATGGGGAATAGTGACCAACAAACCAAAAGACTTTGCAGATAAAATAGTTAATCATTTTTTTGCTTCCCTTGAACCTTCATGCTTAATTTGCCCGGAACATGTAGGTGAAAGAAAACCTAGCCCAAAAGGATTATTGAAATCATGCGAGCTTGTGGGATCAGAACCAAGCACTTCCATATACATTGGAGATCACTCCATAGACATCGAAGCTGGCAAGAGAGCTAATATAAAAACAGTAGCTGCTGCATATGGTTACATACCTATAGGTCAAAGCTGCTCAGATTGGAATGCAGACTTCATTGCAGAAACCCCCAGCCAAATTAAGGATTTTATACCTAACTTATAATGATTAAAGCCTCTACATACAAAGCTCCAGATAATTTACTAAAAGATAAGGTTATCTTAATAAGTGGAGGAGGATCCGGTATTGGAAGAGAGGCAGGTCTTACTTTTTCTTCTTTTGGAGCAGAGACTATTTTGTTAGGCAAAGACCCTTCAAACTTAGAAGAGACATATAGTCTTTATGAAAAAAACAATCTTAAAAAACCAATTTTGCAAGTAATAGATCTAGAAACAGCTCAAGAAGAAGACTTTAAAAATATTTCCAATGAGGTGCTTAAAGAATTTGGTAAATTGGATGGTCTTCTTAACAACGCAGGGATTTTAGGTACTAAGACTTCGATCCAGAATTATGATTTAGAAGAATGGAGACGTGTATCAAAAGTTAATTTTGAGTCGGCTCTCCTATTAACAAGATCTTTGTTCCCCGTGTTGGAAATACCAGATAATTCTTCAGTTGTATTTACCTCTTCAGGAGTTGGAAAGAAGGGACGAGCCTATTGGGGAGCTTATGCTATTTCTAAATTTGCTACTGAGGGGTTGGTTCAAATTCTTAGTGAAGAGCTTGAAAAGACATCCGGTATTAGAGTGAATGCCATAAACCCAGGACCAGTAGAAACTAAGATGAGAGCTCAAGCTTATCCAGCTGAAGACCCAAAAACTTTAAAAAGTCCAAAAGAAGTAATGAATGCATATCTTTTCCTAATGGGAATAGATAGCTTAAACATTACAGGGAAGTCAATTGAGGCCCAATAGATTTAATCTCCTTCTCTGCCAACTCTTTATAATTTCCTTGTTTAAGATTTGCTGGAAGGAATAATCCACCAATTCTGACTCGTTTTAATCTCGAAACAGCAAAGCCCTGGCTTTCCCACATCCTCCTGACTTCCCTTGTCCTGCCCTCCATAATAACCATAGCAAACCATTGGTTAGATTTTCCTTTTCTACCCGGCTGTATGTCAGAAAAACTGGCTTTTCCGTCTTCTAAATTTACCCCTTCCAAAAGTCTTCTAATATGATCTGGTTCTACCTGTCCTCGAATTCTAGCAACATATTCTCTCTCAATTTTAGATGATGGATGCATTAATTTATTAGCCAGTTCTCCGTTATTAGTAAACAACATTAAGCCTGAAGTATTAATATCCAGTCTACCTACAGATATCCATTTTCCCTTGCTTATTTTAGGTAGGGCAAGAAACACTGAAGGCCGCCCTTCAGGGTCTTTTGTAGAAGAAATTTCCCCTACTTTCTTGTTATACATTAAAACTCTTAAAGGATTAGTGCCCTCTGAAATCTCAACAGCCTTGCCATCAATTTCTATTAAGTCACGACGAGAGATAGACATTCCCAAAATGGCTTCTTGTCCATTTATTTTAATTCTGCCCTCTCTTATAAGGTTTTCAGCCTGTCTTCGAGAGACAATCCCTTCGTTAGCCAGGATTTTTTGAATCCTCTCTTTCATAGGAATTTACTTTCTGATTTTTAATGAGGGGCTTGTAATTCTGATTGCGATTCTGTTTGTTCTTTTTCTTCTTCAAGAGGAAGTTCCATATCTAAAGAATTCACATCAGGTAAGTCAGGAAGATCTGGCAATTCCCTAAGATGTTGAAGACCAAAATAATCTAAGAACTCTTTAGTGGTGGCATACAGAGATGGACGTCCTGGAACATCTCTCTGACCTACAATTTTGATCCAACCCCTTTCTAGAATTCCTCTGATTAACTGGGTTCCTACAGACACACCTCTTATTTCCTCGATTTCTCCACGAGTGATGGGTTGCCTGTAGGCTATAAGGGCTAAAGTCTCGAGAGTAGCTTTTGTGTATTTTTGTGGCTTTTCTTCCCAAAGTTTAGCTATATATTCTGACAAGGACTGTTTAACTTGCATCCTGTAACCAGAAGAGACTCTCTTTAACTCCACACCTCTATTAGTACATAGCTCTTCAATCTCATTTAGTGTTTCTTTAATATCTTCTTTATCTGGGGTTTGATCCTTAGGAAAAAGTCTCTGAATCTCTTTTATAGTAAGAGGCCTAGAGGCAGACAAAAGGGCGGCTTCTATGATTTGTATCAACTTATTTTCCATTAGTGCACCTCCTCAATTCCTTTAATGTGTATTGGTCCAAACTCTTCTGATTGAACAATTTCAATTAATGAGTCTTTCAATAATTCTAAAACAGCTAGGAAGGTAACGACAACTCCCATCCTGCCTTCTTTAATCTTAAACAAGGTAGAAAATTCTATGAAAGTCTCATTCCTCATTCTTTCAAGAATCTCTGTCATTCTCTCCCTTGTTGAGAGTTGTTCAAAATTAATAAGATGCGCTTTTGATTGATCTACACGACGCATTACTTCTGCTAAAGCAAAGCTCAGTTCTTCCATTGGTAAGTCGACTATTGGAGTAACAGCTTCAAATTCAGGCAGTTTTGCACCTGCTAAAAAGAAATCTCTATTAAGCCTAGGTAGTAAATCTATCTTTGATGCAGCCTCCTTAAATCTTTGATATTCCTGTAATCTTCTCATTAATTCTGCTCTAGGGTCTTCTTCTTCTTCATTGTCAGAAGGTCTGGGCAATAGCATCCTAGACTTTAATTCAGCCAAATATGCTGCCATAACAAGATAATCCCCTGCCAACTCAATCTGAAATGCCTCCATGAGATCAATGTAAGAGACATATTGTTCTGTTATTTTTGCTACATCAATATCTAAAATATCAAGATTTTGCTTTCTTATGAGATATAACAAAAGATCTAAAGGACCAGCAAAAGTATCTAGAAAAATCTTTAATGAATTTGGGGGAACATAAAGGTCTTCTGGCAAAGAAGTCACTTCCTTACCCTGTACAGTAGCTAATACTATCTCCTCTTGACGAGGTACTTTGCTTTCAGACATTTGCCAATACCCTTGTATTGGAGCGTCATTATAGCCTAGGAGCCCTATTTACCAATAAAAATGAGGTTATTGAAAATATTTGTTTGTAATGGGGTAACGTCTGTCTTTTCCAAAACCTCTGGCAGTAATCCTCACTCCTGGAGGAGCCTGTCTCCTTTTGTATTCACTTTTATCAATTAACTTGACTACCTTTTTTACTGTCTTTTTCTCAAATCCTTTCTCTACTATATCGACTAGGCTTAAATCTTTTTCGACATAAAGCTCTATAATTTCATCGAGTATTTTGTAATCCGGTAAGCTGTCAGAATCCTTTTGATTAGGAGCTAACTCAGCTGAAGGAGGCCTGTCTATAATTCTTTGAGGTATTACTTGAGAGATAGAATTTCTATAATTTGCTAATTCATAAACCCAGGTTTTAGGAACATCTTTTAGGACAGCAAAGCCACCTGCTGTATCTCCGTAAAGGGTTGAATACCCAACTGCCGTTTCACTCTTATTTCCTGTAGTTAGTACTAAATAACCTGACTTATTAGAGATGGCCATAAGTAATACACCCCTACTTCTAGATTGAAGATTTTCTTCAGTCTTATCTTTTTTCTTATCTTTGAACTCTTTCTTAAGAGATTTTTCAAATGAATTATAGATGTCTTGAATTTCAATTACTTCATGTTGAATATTTAGATTTTGAGCAAGCAGTTCTGCATCCTCCACACTCATATCGGAAGTATATTTAAAGGGCATCATAACTGTCTTAACTCTATCTGCACCTATTGCATCAGCTGCTATGACAGCTGTCAAAGCAGAATCAATACCGCCCGACGAGCCAATCAAGGCCCCAGTAAATCCATTCTTTTCTATATAATCCTTGGTGCCTAAAACAATGGCATCATATAAAGTCTTTGCTTCTACAGACTCTACTGCCTTGTTTTTGTTTTTTAACTGAAAGCTACCATCTTTGTCGTCAAAATCTAGAGTAGCAGTTGCTGTTTTAAAGCTGGGTAATTGAAAATCAACACCTGATTCAGGTGAGACTACCAGTGAGGATCCATCAAAAACAAGTTCATCTTGGCCTCCAACTTGGTTTACATAAATGATGGGGACAGAAAACTTGTTGGCATGACTTATTAAAACTGTTTTCCTTTCTTCAAGTTTACTCTTGTGAAACGGAGAAGCGTTTAAATTAAGAATAAGCTCAGCTCCCCTTCTGGTAGCCTGTCTTATGGCCTTTGTATACCAAATATCTTCACATATGGTTATTCCCAAGACTGTATCTTTAATAGTTATTAAACAAGGACCTTTGCCAGGTGAAAAATACCTCTTCTCATCAAATACTTTATAGTTAGGAAGTTCCTGCTTAAAGTACTCAGCTTTAATTTCTCCCCCACAAATTAATCCTGCTGCATTGTATATATTCTGATTCTTCTTTCTTGGATAGCCAATGATCAAATTTAAATCTGGGCAATGACTTGCTAACTTATTAATAGCTTCATCTAAAGAAACAAATAAATCATCTCTCAAAAGTAAATCTTCTGGAGGGTAACCAGTTAAAAACATTTCAGAGAAAAGAACTAAGTCTGGTTTTTCCTTCTTTAAATCTTCTATTGCATTAAGTGCAAGAGCTAAGTTTCCCTTTACATCTCCAACTACAGGATTTTCTTGAACAATGCTTATTTTCATTCAGATAGAACTGATAAGGCTAATTAGATTCATTAAATATGCAAGGAAAAAGGGAATGTAAT
>ERZ724560.159-NODE-159-length-11366-cov-2.404929_pt1 | contig 11366 bp, 9 predicted proteins | sample MGYA00375854_ERZ724560 | MGnify/ENA primary metagenome ERZ724560 (study PRJEB28725, sample SAMN03264854) | marine sediment metagenome | biome: marine pelagic biome; feature: marine oligotrophic desert; material: ocean water | place: Pacific Ocean:North Pacific... | reverse complement strand
GGCCATTCCTTCAGGCGACCCACCTTTTCTAAACACATACATACGGCAAGCTGGTGGCTCTGAGGGATGGGGAGTTGGGGCTGCGATGGGAGCCAAATTAGCCTCAGGGGATGTGCCTGTAGTGGGATTTGTAGGTGATGGTTCGCTCTATTATGCGGAGTCAGGTTTATGGACAGCAGTACATCACAACATTCCTGTGCTATTTGTCATCACTAACAATGTTGCATATGGAATAGTCGCAGGCTTTTTTGATAAGGCAGGTGGGCAAATGAGTGATACAGGGAAGTTCGCCGGAGTATCACTTGAGGGAATAGAGCCGGTGAAGATTGCTAACGCTTTTGGAATGGATGGAGAGACGGTTCAAGAGGAGTCAGACCTAGAGGACTCTTTAAGAAGGGGACTAGAGATAGTCAACACAGAGGGACGGCCATACTTGATAGACGTTAGGCTTCCGTCCGGGTTACCAGAAGGTGGTGTTCCAGCAGAGCAATACCGTATGAGGTAATTAAATTCACAAGTATTATTACCTCAAAGTCTGAGTTTCAGCGCACGACTCGGCAAATAGGGGCTACAGATGCTTAAAATATTTAATCCTCCTTTAGACAGTATCCTCGTAAATAACTTAGATACTCTCTGGCGTTCGGCTTTTGGAAAAGATTTTGTAACGGATGTGCCTAGATCTCTGTTAACTGAGAATGCCCCATTACCCCATACCGTCGACGTGTATACAAAAGTGATTGAGAAGAGATTTGTTTCAGGAGCAGTCGCTATTGCTGGAGGCTCTTTTCCTAAATTAGGCGGGTTGGGAGAAGTCTCGACGGTGCCAGAATTCAGGGGATCAGGCTTTGCAACAGAGATTTGTCGTGAAGTTTTGCATAACTTTTTTGACTCATCAGGAAAGGCGCTTTATCTGGGGACCACAAATCCTTCTGCTGCGAGGATATATTCGAAACTTGGCTGGAAATATATTCCAAAGACTAAACTTATGGTTAACGTTGGTAAAGACGATTCTTATAGGGAATTTATAGAGGAGTATTTCTTAACAGTCCCGCCATATAAATATAGGCGTGGCGAGATGTCAGCAAGAATTCCGATGATTCCGTTGGCGATTGTTCATTCTGACTGGGATTTATTGGATATAAATATTGGCCTACTTTCAACTCTCCAGGAGGAGCAGGAGTCCTGTCTGGGACTTTATAGGCGATATGACAAGATCAGAATAGACGGCCTTGGTGAGTTTTTTACTCTGGCCGATGGGGACGGGAGACTAATTGGTATTTCTACAGCTGTGAAAAAAGAAGAGGGATATTGTTTGCTTGACGGTTTCACGCATCCACTTCACAAATACTCTTTTATAGAACTACTTAAGACGGCGCTAGATTGGGGTGAGGCTGAAGGTCTGAGTAGTTTTAAGATGGAAATTGCTGATACGGATCAGGAGAAAGCCGAACTAGCGGCTGGTTTAGGGTTTAAGCTGACGGATGAGAGGTCTGTATTTGAAGGAAGATACATTTCTTGTAACACCCATTTGTTTACCCTTAATTAAGTAATATCCGTCGCTCATTCACTTGCCTTATCGCATGAATTCTTTTCGATTGGAAAACCGACTATACTTCCCCATTCAGTCCAAGAGCCATCGTAGACTTTGACATTGCTAATATCCAATATGTGGGTTAGGGCGAACCACATAATTGTGGCCCTGTGGCTCAGTCTACAGTAAGTTACGACATCATTGGATAGCGAGTCTGTTATGCCGAGTGGTCCAACTTTTTCAATGAGCTTTTCGGCCGAAATAAATGTGTCGTCTTCGTTCAAAATATCACGGAAGAAAAGGTGCTTGGAGCCTGGAATCCGACCCACTCGTTCTGCGCCATGATCAAAACCTCCAGGAGGGCTCACCCTCTCCCCCATGTATTCTTCCGGTGAACGCGCATCAATCAAAACACGTTTAGAATCTGTGAGACCTTTGAGTACTTCGTCTCGTCCTATTCTTGCGATTAAATTAGCCCGGTTTATAATGGGGGTTGTTGTTTCATAGCGAGGGATTGCCCTCGACAGAGAACGGCCTTCAGCAATCCATTTGGTCCTGCCCCCGTCCAGTATTGCAATGTTATTAAATCCAGCCATGGCCAACACCCAAAGCCCGTAAGTGCCGTATTGGATTGGATCACCATAAATGACTATTTTCGATCTTTCAGTGGTGCCTATTTCCGCTAGAGACCTGGATATTTCTGTCGGAGATGCAAATTCCCGATTTGTCGTGTGCCAGAGCTGCTTTTTCCAGAACCAGAAAACCGCGTTTGGTATATGACCCTTGGAATATGTTTGACCTTCTGGATCTCTGGAGATTTCTATGACCCTTAGATCTGGATCATCGATATTTTCAGCAAGCCATGTGGTTGTAACTAATTTGTCTGATTTAATATGCATAACTGTGTCAAGATTTCCGTTGAGACTTGTTGGTTGATACATTTATCAAGTTTGATATTACAATTTTCTCATTGCTACATAGAAAAATGCTAGTTAATGACCCTGAGATCGATTAAGAAATGGCCAGTTGTTTAAGGATGGGTTTAAAGAAATTTTCAATTTTAAGGTGAACAACTGGATCGTTGCTGTTGCGATCTGCTCGGGAATGTTTATATCGGTCCTAGATAACTCTTCCATCCATATCGCTCTACCCAAGATTGCTCTTCAATTTAACGCCCAGATACCTGAAGTACAGTGGTTGGCGATCGGATATGGGTTGGTGTCAGGGGCATTAATACTACCTATGGGTCGTTTGTCGGACCTCGTCGGCAGGAAACGCATTTACCTGACGGGATTTTTGATCTCGGGACTTACTGCAATAATGACGAGTATCGCTCCCAGCCTAACTCTAGCTATCCTATTTCGAGGTTTACAAGGTGTTGGAGGCGCAATGATTCAAGCCAACGCCATGGCTATATTGATTAGTTCATTTCCCGCATCGCGACGTGGATTAATAATAGGGATATTCATGACGACAGTTGGTGTCGCCAGTGTAATCGGTCCTGTATTTGGGGGTTTAATAGTCCAGTATTTTAGTTGGCGGTGGCTGTTGTTTATTCCTTCTCCACTTGGATTAACGGCATTTGTAGTAGGTTACTTGATTCTTCCTCATATGAAACCAGGTTCTTCCGATGGGTTGGGAGCCTCTAAATTTGATTGGATAGGTTCTTTCTATTTTGCGGTAGCCCTGTGTTCACTTATGCTGGCGATAACAAATGGGCACCGTCTGGGCTGGTTATCCGAAATCATAATCGGTCTGGTTATAGGCTTTCTGGTTTTCGCATTATTATTTGTCCTGCGCCAGGCCCGAACTGATTCTCCCTTGATTGCGTTAGAGCTGTTGTCCAGGAGATATTTTTCATTTGGATCACTAGCCAGTTTATTTACATTTATGACCGGCACTTCCGTATTTTTTATCATGCCCTTTTATCTTCAAGGGGTCCTTGAGTATAGGCCTGCGGAGGCAGGTCTAATGATCACGCCAATGGCAGGACTGTTTGCTTTATCCGGACCGATAGCAGGATATTTATCTGATCAAGTAGGTTGGAGGAAAGTAGAATTGATCGGACTTATTGCTACGGTCATTTCACTGCTCGGACTTTCGATAATTAATTCCGACTCCTCTTCCTTATTACTATTGATACTCCTCGGCTTAATAGGCTTTGGAATGGGCTTTTTCTATTCCCCAAATTCCGCCTCCGTTTTAAGTGTGGTCGAAAGGGAAAGATATGGTGTGGGTACGGCATTTCTACAACTAACCAGAAATTCTGCATCAATAATTGGGATTTCTATAACCACCGCTCTAATAACGATTGTGATGGGCTCAATGGGTTATGAACCAAGCCTTGATGCAATCTATAAAGAAGGTGTTACCACTGGTTTGAAGAATGCATTTGTGGATGGACTGGGTCTTGCTTTAAGGATCCAGGCCGCTCTGGTTATTGTGGCTGTGTTACTTACAGTTGCAAAGGGGAAAGAACGGAAAATCCAGAAAAGGCCCTAGTTGATTAACTTAATTGTGTACAGTTATTGCAAGTACCAAACAGTTCGAGGGAATGCGAAACAATAGATATCGATCGGTACTTTTCAATTTTAGCTACCTCTGACTCCAGTGCCGCTTCCAATTCCTGGTTTAATTCTATGTCAGTAATCGACCCACATTCTTTGCAGAAAATGTGATGGTGGTGTCCGCTCTCGTCCGAATTCAGCTCTATTACCATAGTGTTTTCTGGAGTCGTGAATTCAGTTATCAGACCAAAGTCCCGAAGGTCTCCTATAACCCTGTAAAGAGTAGACTGCGCCAGTTTACCTTTTGACAATTTCAAAACCTGATCTATCGTCAAGGGCCGATTCTCTTTTATAAGTAACTCTAAGACAACTAACCGTGGATTAGTCATCGTCGCATGTTTTGAGCTTAACAGATCCCTGGATTGATTTCGTAAAGATGGCATATTTTTATTATAAGCGCCGATTGTATAGTTGACAAAAATGGGAATGAGAATTAATCTCAAATATATTGCAAATGAGAATTATTCTTAAGGAGAAGAGGTAGATCTTGTTAAATAAATATTTAAGTAGGCTTTTCATAGCTTCATTACTTACAATTGCTGTTGTAATCGCTCTAGTAGCGTGCGGTAGTGGTGATGAGGAAGTAGCCCCCGCAGCGCCCGCTCCAGCGGCGGCTGCAGCTCCAGCGGCGGCTGCAGCCCCAGCTGTAGAGGTTAAGCCAACTTTAGAAAAATTAAATGTAGCCGCGACAACTTCGATTGTCGCTGATTGGGTTCAACAGGTCGGAGGGGAGAGGGTGACTGTAGAGGCGGTCGTCCCTCACGGGGCTGACGCCCACGCGTATCAAGTTACTCCCAAGGGTGTAAGGATGATCGCCGACTCGGATTTTATATTCGGAGTCGGGGTGGAATATGAGGAAAAATGGTTAGCTAAGTTGCTGGAGAACTATCCAGATGACCGAGTTGTATTCCTCGGAGATCTAGTTGAGCCAATATTGTTTGCTGACGAACACGACGAGCATGACGAACATGACGAAGACGAAGAACACGACGAGCATGACGAACACGACGAGCATGACGAAGACGAAGAACACGACGAGCATGACGAACACGAAGGGCATGACCATGGCCAATTTGACCCTCATGTTTGGTTCGATCCTGTCAGGGTGGCATCAATCGCATCCATTATTGGGGCTGAACTAAAATCGATCGATCCTCAAGGTTCCCAATACTATGAGGACAGAGTTAAGGCCTATGTTGAAGAGCTTGACGCCTTACATTCCCAGATACTTGCTCAAATAGACGAAATAGATATTCACGATCGGGTGATTATGACATCTCATGAGGCCTTGGGGTATTTAGAGGCTCGCTATGGTGTTGAAGTTTTGCCCGCGGTACTTCCTGGACTAGATGGTGATATTTCTGCGACCCCAAAGGATCTTGTGCATGCAATAGAGGAGATAGAGGAACATAACGTAAAAGTTATCTTTCTCGATGAAACAAGAAGTGCTAAGGCCGCAGAGAGAGTTGCGGATGAGACCGGGGTAGAGGTAGTTTCAGGACTCAAGGTTGAATCCTTAGAATCAGGACAAACCTATATCGAGTTTATGGAAAAGAACATGAATATTATTTTGTCTCACCTGCACGAATAGACGTCGGAGAGCACTCCATTTTCCAAAAATGGGGTGCTCTTCTAAAACACTTTTTCTGAAAGTAGTTTTCTGCCAGATTCCCGTATTTAAAATCATCTCTCTTGCGCTTACCATGTCTCCATTAATGCTTGAGAGACTCCACGTCAAAATTGATAAGTCTTGAAGCTGACGGGGTCATGTTTGGGTTTTCACTCACGAACAGCCGTATGCGTTGTATTCCCCTGAGCTTCTCGTGGAAAGATAATCTGGTTTCTTCGGATACCCATATCTGGTCCAATTTTTATTGGAATTTCCTCTGGAGGAACCAGATATTTTATGAACTAAATAAAGGGTTCGTAGATCCAAAGGCGTCTATTGTCGCTCCAGTAACAGCCGATGAATCTGGGCTTATCAAGAAGGTGCATAATTTGGCTATTTCAACGGGGTCCATCATTCTGACTTCCCCATCTTCCTGTGGACCGAATGCTTCGACGTAGCCCTCAGTTAATACGCTCCCAGGGCATATGCAATTTACGTCTATACCCGATTGTTTCACCTCTGCGGCAATGGACTCTGTGAAGCTGATCAAACCTGCCTTAGTGACCCTATAAGCACTTCGTCCGGCAGCTCCTTTCCGACCACCGATAGAAGAAATATTTATGATTTTCCCGTAGTTATTGGCAATCATAGCTGGGAGAACAAGTTTCGTTAATTTCATAGCGGCGATTAAGTTAACATCTATAACTCTTTCCCATTCAGATATTTCAAAATCGACGAGTGATAGACGTGGGTGGATGATGGCAGCGTTGTTGACAAGAATGTCCACCGATAGATCGTTAGTCTCCAGGTATTTATGTAGCTTATTTATTCCTTGATCAGTCCCGAGGTCCGCGGAGACAACGTGCGCTTCGACTCCGAATCCCTCGATTTCTTTTTTCACATTATGCAAGCGAGTTTCATCACGACCTGTTGCGAGTATGTCCACCCCGGTTGCAGCTAAATCAATAGCAATGGCTTTTCCGATACCTCTGGAGGAGCCAGTTATCAATGCAAGTCTCGCGGATTCTGTCATATCAATAGTCCTTAGTTGTAAGTTAAGTTCGTCACATCTAACTGAGTTTATAGGCAAGTTGACTGCTATATATACGACTTTGTAGACAAAAAGAACGCGGTCTATAGAAATTCCGTAATGTGTTACATTTCAGTAAATTTAAACCGTCCAAGTCTGGGATGCAGTTACTACTTCTATGACTTAATACTTTGAAAGGGAGTGTAGCGTATGGTAATTTCCCCTTTCCAAATTGATATTGATAAGGCGATTTTGGAAGACTTAAGGAGCCGACTTCTGGCAACAAGATGGCCTGATCAACTAGATGGTTCAGACTGGATCTATGGAACCAACGTCGATTATCTAAAGGAACTGGTTAGTTATTGGATAAATGAATTTGATTGGTTCGCTCAGCAGGAAATGCTAAATAATTTTCAGCATTTCACGACAATCGTCGAAGGCCATGATGTTCATTTCATCAAGGAGGATGGGAAAGGTCCGAAACCTATGCCTCTCGTAATAACTCATGGATGGCCTAGTACTATCTTAGAGATGTACAAGATCATACCAATGTTGGCAGATCCAGCATCATATGGGGGATCTGAAAATGATTCGTTTGATGTTATTGCTCCCTCCTTGCCTGGCTACGGGTTTTCCGGAAAGCCATTAAAGGCAGGCATGGATGTTGAAGGGGTTGCTGCTCTCTGGACGACATTGATGACGGACAATCTCGGTTATCCTAAATTTGCTTCCCATGGGGGTGATATTGGTGCGGGGGTTACATCACAACTTGGGAGAAACCATGCCGATAGATTGATCGGAATTCATTTAACTTCTGTCACTCGCCCCGATCCATATTTAGGTGAGGGCTCCCGGCCTCTAACGTTGGCTGAGAAGGCACATGTCGCCCAACGTCAGGATTGGCAGGACAATGAGGGCGGTTACGCCCATGTACATGGGACCAAACCTCAGACACTTTCTTATGGGCTGAACGATTCCCCTGCGGGATTGGCCGCTTGGATTGTTGAAAAATATCGCACATGGAGTGACTGTGCTGGTGATGTGGAAAAGCGTTTCAGCAAAAATGAACTTCTAACAAATATTACTATTTACTGGGCGACTCAAACCATAAATACTTCTGTGAGAATGTATTACGAGAATCGGCGTAACAACTGGGTTGTTGGTCCTAATGACAAGGTGCAAACTCCCACAGGCGTGGCAATTTTTCCATTTGACTTGGCTACTCCCCCTCGAGAATGGGCTGAAAGGTCATATGACATCAGGAGTTGGACAGAAATGCCGCAAGGGGGGCATTTTGCTGCAATGGAGGAACCAGAACTTTTAGTAGAAGATATTCGATCTTTTTTCAGACCGTTGAGATAAATAGACGCTAATTCTCCGCCTTCTCTTCCCTGATGGCCGAATGTGTCACCTGTTTACGGTGATCCCTCCGTCTATAACGAGTTCGGACCCGGTAACATATCGAGATTCGTCGGAGGCAAGATAAAGGACTCCCAGGGACACGTCTCTTGCAGTAGCTATTATCCCAAGTGGAGTTTTATTGATCATAGATTGGCGACCGTCCCCTGTGCCGATAAGACCGTTCACCATTTCTGTATCAATCACACCTGGGTGAACAGAATTACACCGGATTCTCTCAGGCCCATATTCAACCGCTATTGATTTAGATAATATCCTCACGAGCCCTTTACTAGAAGAATAAGCTGTGGAACTAGATCCGCTTAGGCCAGCAATGGAAGATATGTTCACAATGGATCCTCCACCTGCCGCTCTCATGGCCGGGACTACAGTTTTTGCGCCGAGAAAGACTCCCCGGGAATTTACATCCTGTACGGTGTCCCATTCGGAAGTTTCTGTCTCTTCGAGACCTTTCAAAAGCAATATCCCGGCGTTATTGACCAGGATATCGAGTTTTGAATATTTGGTGACGGCCATTGACACAGCATTTTTCCAGTCTGATTCCCTTGTCACGTCGAGATGAAGGTAGGTAGCGCTTCCCCCCGCTTGCTCAATTTCAGATGCGACCTGCTGGCCCTGTTGATCTGTGATGTCGCCTAAGACAACGGAAGCTCCTTCGGCAGCAAAAAGTCGTGCCTCATCCGCTCCCTGTCCTCGAGCTGCCCCCGAAATTAATGCGACTTTTCCCTCCAGTCTGCCCATTATTATGCCTCCCATGCTTCATGGTTTTGATCATCCAACAGCTCTGATAATACCCTTGTTTCAGTTTTTTGGTTGTACTATCAGCAAGAGTGCGATATTACTTGGAATTTGTGCCAATGACTAATATTACTGACCGTTTATTTATTCGGTCATTTCAAAATATAATGAAGAAGCATCCTGGAAGCGCTGGTAAAAAATTAATTGGGGGAATCTATGAATGGTGAAGAAAAGAAGCTGAAGGCCCATTTAATGAGACGGGCGGGTTTTGGTGCCACTGCGAACGAATTAGATCAACTTGATAATCTCACTTATGATGAGCTTGTCGAGTCTCTGTTACACCCCATTGACACCTCATGGATGGGCGAGCATATGGTTCGACGGTTTCACCATGAGCAGTCGGGGATGATGAGCGGATTCGGGCCCGGGGAATACTGGCTGTATCGAATGGTTACTACCAACTCCCCACTCATTGAGAAGATAACACTTTTTTGGCACGGTCTTTTTGCTACGGGCTACCCCAAGGTAGTCCATGGAAAGGTCTTGTCTAATCAAATTGACATGTTCAGAAGGAATGGCATGGGTTCTCTCGACAATTTGCTGGTTGAACTGTCTAAAGATCCAGCGATGATAGTTTGGCTCGATAACCAGGATAACCACAGTGGAGCAATTAACGAAAATTACGGCAGGGAACTTCTTGAATTATTTTCCATGGGTGTTGGCAATTACAGTGAAGATGATATCAAGGAGGCTTCAAGGGCTTTTACTGGATGGACGATAGGTAACACGGAATACATGGTGTTGCGATCAGATCGCGATTCCGATATGCCGTATGGACGCATCGCATGGCATTTTGAATTTAAGGAAGATGACCATGACTCTGGTCGGAAAACTTTTCTAGGAGAGGAGGGTAGCTTTAACGGGTCAGACATAGTCGAAATTATATGTCGGCAAGAAGCCACAGCTAGGTTTATATCTAGGCACATGTACAGTTTTTTTGTTGAGGATGAAATTCCGGTTCCCTCATGGCACGAAGTTCCCCCTAAGAATCCGGAAGCAATCGATTTGTTGGTTAGAAGTTACTTTGAAAATGATCATTCGATAACAGAGATGCTTAGAACTCTGTTCACTTCTGATTTTTTTAAGGATAAGGCAATCTGGTACAAAAGAATGAAGAGTCCAGCAGAACTAGTGGCAGGTGTTCTTCGGCTTTCTGGGCATTTGGATCGGCCGAGACGGGACGTCATCGACCATGCGATGAAGATGACATTTATGGGGCAACATCTTAATAATCCACCTACGGTGGAAGGTTGGCATGAGGGAGAAGAGTGGATTGAAACAGGTTCCCTACTGGAAAGAGTGAATTTTGCTTCAGAACAATTGGGGAATGATACCTTTCCAGGAGTCTCCCGAATGATTGAACGTGCAGCGGCTCCAGTTGACTCAAACATAGCCCTTGCTGAGAGATGTCTGGATGCTATGGGATCTCTCGAGGTTGGATCCGACATCATGGAGATTCTTCTATCTCTTTCTGATAACTTGGATGATGATGACCCTGTGACTACTAGGCAGATTATCCGTCTTATTGCGGCATCTCCGGAATTTCAAAAATGTTAATAATTAACTTGTAGGCTAGGGAATAAAGGAATTGATGAATGGTCATTAATAGCGGGACGGGTAACATAACTTATCAGAGGACGATTGGCATGTCTGTTATGGAAGGGAAGGGATTTTACTATCCTGCGGATTCGGCTTTCGGTCCAGATGGCAGAATTTATGTTTTGAATCGTTCTCTGGAACTTGCGGGCCGTGGGAGAGGTATGAGAGTGGCTGTGTGTGATCCGTCAGACAATTATCATGGAGAGTGGGGGGAGTTTGGCGATGGGCCTGGCCAATTTATGTGGCCTTCAGCAATATGCGTTACCCCAGACGCTAGGGTGATTATCGCTGACGAACACTTAAATAAAATTATGGTATTTACTACAGAAGGCGAGTTTATTGAAGAGTGGGGGACCATCGGCTCAGGGGAGGGGTTTCTGGACACTCCCTCTGGCTTGGTTCTAAATGATGACGACGAACTTTTTGTTTCTGACACCTACAATCATCGGGTTCAAGTGTTTTCAACTTCTGGGGTATTCTTGAGATCCTTTGGGCAAAATGAGGGACTTGATATGCCATGGAGGCTAAGTATTGGGGCTGACCGGAAGGTATATTTGGCTGACTGGGGTAACGATCGGATCTGTGTCTATACACAAGAAGGAACTTTTTTGAATTCATTCGGTGATTCTGGTTCAGGCAATGGCGAATTTAATAAACCTTGCGCCGTAGTATCCGATCAAAAAGGGAAAATATTTGTCTGCGACTGGGGAAATGAACGGGTCCAAGTTTTTGATCAAAAAGGAGAATTTCTTGAGTTGACGTTGGGGGAGTCGGATCTTTCCCCTTGGGCTAATAATTTCTTGACTATAAATG
>ERZ724560.157-NODE-157-length-11450-cov-3.063499_pt1 | contig 11450 bp, 9 predicted proteins | sample MGYA00375854_ERZ724560 | MGnify/ENA primary metagenome ERZ724560 (study PRJEB28725, sample SAMN03264854) | marine sediment metagenome | biome: marine pelagic biome; feature: marine oligotrophic desert; material: ocean water | place: Pacific Ocean:North Pacific... | reverse complement strand
GATATCCATTCTTTACTACTTCAAACAATATACTGCCCAGAGGTATGATTGCGATTAAGGTACAAAATCCGCAGAAGAAAATAAATAAATTATTAATTAGTTTTCTTTTTGCAGCATTTCTTTGGGTTAATCTTTCTAATTCGTTTTGCTCAGTCATTTAATCAAGCACCTCTCCAACTTTGAGTGATCTTTCCCTAAGGTATAATGAAAATAGTTGAATGATTAGAGCGAAGAAAAATAAAATTAAACCGACGCCGATAAGTGCAGATGGATGTAATGAACCAGGATCAGCTTCATTGAATTCGTTAGCTATGATTGATGCCATTGATTGTCCAGGTTGGAAGAGAGACTCAGGAAGTGCTTGTGCCCCAATTGTGTTTCCAATGACCATAGTTACAGCCATTGTTTCTCCTACTGCACGTCCAAGGCCAAGGACACACGCTCCAAAGAGACCGCTTTTTGCGTAATTGAAGACACTGGTTCTCATCATTTCCCAACGAGTTGCACCTAATGCATATGCTGCTTCTTTTTGTGTAGCAGGAACAGCGTAAATTACTTCACGAGCTACTGAAGAGATAGTTGGAATAATCATTACTGCAAGAATTATACCAGCTGTAAATAGATCTAGTCCAAAAGGAATTCCGCTGAATATAGGAATAGTATCTCCAAGTGAATTAATAACGGGTTCTTCAATGTAATCACGAATATAGAAACGAAAGATGAACAAACCCCATAATCCGTAAATGACACTTGGTACTGCAGCTAATAATTCTACGATAAATGATAATGGTTCTCTAATTATAGGAGGAGCTAACTCTGAAAGAAATATTGCAATTCCTATACTTATAGGAACAGCTAAAAGTAGTGCAAGAAATGATGTGATTAAAGTTCCGTAGATATAAGGTCGAACTCCATATGATTCTCTTCCTTCTACAGGATTCCAATCAGAACCAAATGCAAAATCTAATCCAAACGCTTGCCATACTGGAGCAGATTGAGTTACTAAAACAAATACTATAAGAATCATTATTCCTATAGCGGAAAATGCCATTACGCTGGAAAATTGTTTGAAGATTTTATCAGCGTTCATAAGCGCTCTTGTCTAAAGAACTGGTTGGCCATTGAAAGTAATTGATTTTAGCGTTACTTCATTAATGGAAACTGCAGTGTCGGGTAATGGAACATATTCTAGTGCAGGACCTAGTTCTTGTCCTTCGTGTATGGCCCACCATGTAAATTCAAGTAATGCTTTTGCCTTTTCCATATCCATATCAGGAATGACATTCAGTTCTTGGTATAACAGCATATAGCTAAAACTTACAATAGGATATGAGTTAGAGCCAGGAGAATTTAATATCTCAACTTTTGACCATGTATCCTTGCCTGCAGGTAGTCCTTCACCTGCACCACCTGCGGCTGCGGAGGCAGTTTCGAGTGTAGGCATGATAAAGTTGCCTTCAAGGTTTTGGATTGCAGCTACTGGTACGTCATTTTGAATAGCATAAGCCAATTCGATGTAGCCAATAGTATATTCATTTGATGTGACTACTCCTGCAACTCCTTCGTTGCCCGCTGCGCCGAGACCGGTTGGCCATTCGACTGCTTTACCTGCACCTACTGCTTCATCCCAATCTGTGCTAACTTCTGCCAGCCAGCTTGTGAATATGAATGATGTGCCTGAACCGTCAGAACGATGGACGACAACTATGGCTTTGTCTGGTAGATCAATTTCAGGGTTTAATGAGGTGATTGCTGGATCATTCCATTTGGTGATTTTGCCAAGGAAGATATCTGCAACTAATTCGCCAGTCAGATGCATACCTGTGTCAACGCCAGGAAGGTTGTCTGGAATTACAACGGAACCGATTGTAATTGGAATATGTAATGAATTTGGTGCTTGATCAAATTGCGAGTCCTTGAGTGGAGAATCAGACATTCCAAAGTGAACTGTTTTTGCAGTGTGCTGTCTTACACCGCCACCACTACCAATTGATTGGTAATTTATACGAACTGTATCATGTGTTTCAAAGTATTTTTCAATCATATTTGAAACAAGAGGAAATGGAAACGATGCACCTGCTCCATTAATATCAAGAAAGTTGTTAGCTTCTTCTGTTTTTTTAACTTCAATTATTTCTTCTTCAGTATCGGATCCAAAGACAAAGTAACCTATAAGACCGCCAATTACTAAAGTTACAATAGCTATAATTACAAACATATTGTTATTTGAGTCGGACATTTTCATCTTTTCCTGCTAGATTCACAAACACATTATGATATATGCCTATCACAAGGGATATATAGATACATACCATAACCATATGGTGAGATATAGATGTCTGAGCGTAAAAATGTAGAAAATCACTCTGAAATGAGAAAAATACAATATTCCGGAAAATCATCGTTTACTCTTGCACTGCCAAAAAAATGGGTTACAAATCAAAAATTAAAGGCGGGAGATCAGTTATCTGTAACCATAGATGGCACAAATAATTTAATATTATCGTCCGAAAGGAAAAAAAATTATGTCAAAAAGCAAACAAACATCATACTCGATGAAACGAGTGAAAGAGGACACATAGAAAGAAAGATTATTGCCACGTATATTTCGGGATACAATCAGATTCACATACGAAGTAAACAGAAAAGAATGACGCCACAACAAAGGTCAATCATAAAGAAGTTAGTGCGAGATAAGCTAGTTGGTTCAGAGATAATAGAGGATTCAAACTTGATTATTTCCATCCAAGTAATTCTAGATCCATCAGAGCTCAATATTGAGAATACGTTAAAAAGAATGTCAGTCATCACGCAAGGAATGCACGGTGACATAATTTATGCAATAAAGAAACACGATATTGAAATGTGCAAGGAGATCATTAGAACAGATGATGATGTAGATAGATTTGGTCTTTATGTAATACGACAATTACGATTTTCTTTAGAGAATGACAACGCGTTAGAGTTAACGAATTCGGTTAATAAAATATACTGCCTGGGTTATAGGATGATAGCGAAGAGTTTGGAAAGGATTGCAGATCACGCGAGTTTAATGGGACAGCAATTAATGAGTTTGAATAAACCATTGCCAAAATCCGTATTAGTTAAATTAGATGAATTTTCCGAATTTTCAAGAGGGAATTTAGAAAAGTCCATGAGAGCGTTAGTGAATAAAGACTACAAACTTGCAGACGAAGTTGTTACTACTTGTTTGGAAGCTCCAAAGAAGGAGCTAAAGATTTTGAACACAGATTTCAGGATGACTAAGGATCAAGATGCATTTGTAGTCTCTATATTGGAGCATATTAGGCGTGTGTCGGACTATTCGGCGGACATTAGCGAAGTGGTATTAAATCTGACAATCGACGAGAACTTGAAAAAGCAGTAGAATTATTTTTCTGATTTGGGGAGTTCCTGAAGCAAAATATCAACTTTTTCTTTAATTACATCCCTGACTTCTCTGAATTTTTCAATGGGATGTGAAACGGGATCGTCAATATTCCAATCTTGTGTTTTAGTGATAAAGGTAGCAGGACAGAAATCGGATGCCATACATCCCATACTGATAATTGCATCAGATTCAGACATCATTTCATTTGAGAGAATTTTCGGATCAGAATGATGATCAATATTTAATTCCTTCAAGACTTGTAATGCAGAGGGATTTACTTCGTCTGCAGGAACCGTACCTGCGCTAGATGCAACTGCATCAACGTTATACTTTGATGCAAGTTTGTTGCACAGAGCTTCGGCCATTTGGCTGCGGCAAGAGTTCGCAATGCATACAAATAAAACATTAATTTTTTTGGACATTCCTTGAGAATAACAAATCAATACTAGTAAAAATAGATTATCTTAGTTGTGTGAGTTTTGACTTTATGAAACCAATAGCGACGAATGCTCCTATGGCACTCAATAGGATGTTTTTTGAAAGAGAGAATATCCATATTCCTGCAATTCCGATATTAGGAAGACCTGTAGAAGCTGTTAGTACAAGAAGTTCACTGAAAGAGAATCCGATGGCAAATAGACCAGCAGTAACAATCGCAGACTCTGTAGCTCCACTAAGTATCGAGCCAACAATGATCATGTTGTTGGATACTGCGTTTTTTGCATAATCTCCTCGTCTAAGCCAGAATTCATAAACTAGCCCTGCACCAACTGAACCTGGAAGGTAAAGATATGAAGCAGGAGCAGGAACCATGAGTAGTAGGAATCCACTGATTATACTAAATACCAATGGTCCGTTCGGTGTTCTTAATTGGGAAGCAATAAGAACCATACAAAATGCACGGAAGAAATGTGCACCTGAACCCCTTAGCAAGGGACCGATTGTTGCGGAAACAACATATGCTAAGACAAAATAGATGGCGGTAAACATAGTTGCATAGGCAATGAGTTTAACTCGAGAAGTAGGACTTGAAGCATTTGAAATCAGCTGCCAAATTGGAAGTCCATTCATTACAAAGTTCATCGAAACATTCACATTAAAGTTATTGAAGATTGCCAGAATTGGAAGACAAACGCTGCGAGTTTGAGAACAGCGTTTGTCTGTGTTTTAACTGGCAACAAGACTCAATTCCGGAAGAGAAGAGCGAATGCTGGATTGCCAGTTAAAATTATTAGCGTACTAGTATTGTGCAAATGTCTTACGATAGAATCTGCCAGCCCATCCCCAGTAAGCAAGATAGCCGATTACACGAATCCATTCAGGATTTCCGTCGTAACCAACCAAGGCTTTGAACCAGATGCCTATCATTCCCTTTTCATGTAGAGGATGTGATTTGTCAGCAGGATTAATATCCCAAGCATATGAGAATAGGAAGTTTGTTGGGTTGCCGTCGGCATCATAACCAACTCCAGCGTATTCAGCTGCTTCAACTAATTCATGAAGTCCGTAGCCGAATAGACCTGCTGCGAATACTATTAATATTAAACTTGTATATTTGAAGAATTTGCCAATATCCAATGCATAGATTTGTCTTTTAGCTGCAAGTGATAGAACTATAGCAAGAACAATTGCTAGAATTGAACCAACTATTGTGCCAGTTACATCGATCGCAAGTAATGGTGCGAGGAAGAGTACTGTTTCAAGTCCTTCTCTGGCCACTGCAACGAATGCAAGGAAAATTAATGAATTAGCGGATTGTTCAGTAATTGCAAAGTCCATCTTGGATTCAAGTTCGCCTTTGATTGAACCAGCGTGCTTGGCCATCCATATAATAACATAAGATAATACGAGTGTAGCAGAGATAGAAGCGACTCCTTCGAACATTTTCTCCCAGAATCCTGCTAATTGACCTAGAATTAGGACTATTCCTCCACCTAGGACAAGACTCATAACTATGGCACCAATAGTACCATAGGCTAGATATTTTTGATACTGTTTGTTGTCGGTCTTATCTAAATATGCCCACATGATACCGACAATCAATGCGGCTTCTATAGATTCTCGAAGTACAACTAGGAAAGGTGCAATAATTGCTGATCCTAATGTTACTTCGTCTGTCATAGAGTAATTTAATAACAGCCGTTATATAAGGTTCACGATGTAAATGGTTTAATGTTAACAGTGTGAATTAACAACAAGCTATATATTTCAAGAAGAGTATAACCGCATTATGTCGAAAATAAGAAATGTTGAGCAGATTTTGCCTGCTGTCAGATCTTTGTTGGCAAAGGAATTGATCAATAATCACAACGTAAGCAAGGCGGATGTTTCAAAGATACTAGGAATATCTCCTGCTGCGGTAACTCAATATACCAAGAACAAAAGAGGAGGTTATGCAGATGAGCTTGAAAAGAACAAAGAGATTCTACCAATTATAGCAAGTCTTGCAGAGCATTTTGCTAACAAGAAAAAGAAAGAGGGAGAAATGAGAAGGAATATGACTATTATAGAAACTTCGGAGAAAATTATTGCAATAATTAATAATCAAGGAATAAAGGATAAGAAAAGTCAAAGTGATCCGAAGACGAAAATTTTACAAGATAGAGTAGAAGCTGAACTTCGTGAAGCTAGAATTAGTTTGAACATGGCAAATAAGATAGAGGATGGTTTTGGAAAGCTTTTGTTTAAAGGTCTAGCGTCCGATAGTATTCGACATGCTGAGATAGTTTCTCAGGTAATCAGAGATCAAGAAACTGTTGGTAGTTTCAAGTTGGATAGGCAATTAAAGAAATACCTGAAACAGATGATAGAGGAAGAAGAAAATGCTAGTGAACAGTTGATGACGAAATTGGTCAAAACCAGTCATCCAGCAGTCCGTGCCTTGCTTCAATCAATTGATCAGGATGAGATGAAGCATAAGAAGATGCTGAAATCTTTGAGCAAGTATTTAGACGCGTGATTTTCTTAAGACGAGAAAGGCAGATAGCAAGCATAAAGAGACGCCGAATAGGAATATGGGGTCAGTTATTCCTGTAGATATTTCAATTTCTACAAATGAACCAGTGTAATAGCTTAGGTCCATTGTCGCAGCGCCTATCGTCAGGTGATATATTCCTGCAGGAAGGCTTCTAGAAGCCTGAATAGAGTAGGATACAGAAGTCATTTCTGAAGGATCTGTGTGAGATGGTGTAAACTCTATAATTATTCCGTCCAGAATTCCTGTAACTCGTTCATTTCCACGTGCAAGGAAGAAGACATCTATCTCTGAAGATAAGTCAAATTTTGCTGTGGTTGATTCAGGTCTACTTACAACAAGTTTACTTGAATCAAAAATGATAGTTGTTGGTTCTGGAACTTTGGAATTGAAGAATCCAATTTTGTTTTCGTTTCGTTCCACGAACCAGATGTTCCCTTCAGAGTCGGAAGTCAATGTTTGGGTGAATGTATTGTCAGTTGGAATTTTGAATTCTGATATTGAATTAGTTTCGGGAGAGATTTTGATGAGTCTATCAGCTCTGAACTGCGTGGTCCATATGTTGCCATCCTTGTCGCTGATTATTTGGTAAGTGCCTGCAGTAAGAGTTCCAGTTGCATATTCCGTAATTTCTTCTGTATTTGGATTAAATTTTCCAATAAGACTAGTTCTAAATTGGCTATACCAAATGTTTCCTTGGTTGTCTATTGCAATTCCAATTGGATTAACAGTCTCACTACCTACACCGTCGCTAGGCAGCAAGAATTGCGTGAATTCTTTTTTGTCAGTGTCAAACTTTGTGAGAATTCCAGGACCTGATTCAACAAGCCAGATATTTCCACTGTTATCAAATTCAAAATAACTTGGGCTGGATATGTTTGAAGGGATACGATATTCCGTCAAGGAATTAACGTCGTTTGGATTTACGCTAGTAAGTAAGCTGCGTCCAAATTCCGTGAACCAAAGGGTTCCGTCGCTATCGAATTTCAAATCCCAAGGCAATGAGTCATCTTCGAGCTGAAGGAATTCATTTAATTCACCTGTTTTGGGATCCAGAGTTCTTATCTTATTCTCGGTCGCGTCAGTAAACCATACCAATCCGTCAGGGCCTACTATGATCCCCCACATTTGAATTGTCTCCTGATAGAAATAGCGTTCTTCAGGCGGATAGATGTGGTACGTAGTGAAGTTAGATGTTTCCGCATCAAAATGTACGATTGATGGATTGAGTCTTTGTGTGAACCATATGTCATTATTGTGAGCAGTTATTGCAAACGGATTGATGAATGTACCATTTGTAGGAATGTTAAATTCTGTTATCGGACTTTCCTGAGCAAAGCTAGGTTCTACTAGAAATCCTAGGAAAAAAATCAGGAGAAGAAATATAAATTTCAAAGTAAATGCCACGTTAATTACAATTAACGTGGTTGCATTTAATTCGAACTATTCTTTCACTGATTCTTTCTAGTGATATATACTGAGTAGCCAATTGCTAAAATGGCAATTCCCAATGCAGTAAGAGCGAGTGTATCTGGGCCTGTATCTGATGTAGGTACTTCAGCTACATAGTCTTCAGGTAATGCCCAAGCTTGGAGTACTCCTGTAGTTCTTTGACCAAATTCACCTGCACCTCCACTTGTAAGGAAGAGTGTTGCTTGTCCTCTTGCATTAGAACCTATTGAAACGCCAGCTCCTCCCAATCCACCTGTGGTGAATTTTCTAAGAAGTTCGCCGGTTTCTTCGTCGACTGCATGGATTATTCCCATTCTATCAGGAACGAATACTATGCCTCCACTGGTTGTAACAGCACCGTATTGATTTCGGTTTTCCATTTCGTAGACCCATTTGACTCGTCCGTTTGATGCGTCGATAGCGTACAATGAGGAGTTACCAACGTGGAATGAATCAAAGTAAATAGGTCCAGCGACGTGATGGAATATATTAGCTTCTCCATCTTTGAATGGAGCTCCTGATTCTTCTATGAAGGAAGTACAGAAGGTTTGAGTTACAACGTAAATCGTATTATGTGCAAATGCAGGGGCTGCATCAATGCCTCCCTGGAATCCAGGACATACTTGTTGACCAACTAGATCTCCTTGAGAAAGTTCCATGTTGGCGTCGTTGCCCATGTCAGCATTTACTGTGTTAACTGCAGGAGGTCCTACACGAATTGATTCGTAGATCGGTTTTCCTGTAGTTGCATCAAGAACATGAACTAAGTTTGTCTTTGCGCCTACAATAACTGCTTTCTTAGTGCTACCATTTGATTCAATGTCGGCAAGGATTGTAGTCCAACGAGATTCATGATAATATACATCATGAGTTACGATTTGATAGTACCAGTTCATTTCACCAGTATTTGCGTTTAAGGATATGACCGATGATGTGAAGAGATTTGGTCCTGGTCGCATGTCGCCAGGAACGTCAGGGGTAGGAGCATTTGTTGTAAAGAATATGTCTCCCGTATCTTCATCTAATGCAATAAGAGTCCATACACTTCCTCCTCCAATCCAATTACAATCATGAAGGCCTTCTGCGTGATCATCGTGTCCGCCATGTCCGTGTCCTTCGTGTCCATCTTCTTCTTCTTCACCGTGTCCGCCATGTCCTGCGTGTTCTTCAGCTTCATGTGCTTCGAATTCCTCGATGGCATGTTCTATTCCACCAAGTATTGCATGTAATTCATGGTCAGATACTGATTCCTCGAGTTCGTGAACGTGTTCTTCGATTTCATGAAGTATTTCCATTAGATGGTCATGGTGTCCAGCTTCAATTTCTCCTTCCATTTCGTGTATATGTTCTTCGATTACCTGAAGTATTTCTGTGATTTCATCGCTTTCAAGTCCCAGTTCTGCAAGTTTTTCCTCGAATTCATGAACACCGTGTTCGATTTCAGCTATGATTCCGAGTAATGATCCGTCATGATCTCCTTCTTCGCCGTGTCCTTTGTGTCCTTCACCTTCTTCGCCGTGTCCACCGTGTCCGCCATGTCCACCGTGTCCAGCGTCATCAACTGCAAAACGTTCTTCGAATTCATGAATGCCGTGTTCTAATTCCTCAATTATTGCATGGACTTCCTCGTCAGATACAATCTCCTCGAGTTCGTGTAAATGTTCTTCTACTTCATGCATAAGTCCAAGTAGATCGGCACCGTGAGGATGTACAACTTGGTGTTCAACGTCATCTACATTTTCTTCGATTACGTGAAGTATTTCTGTGATTTCATCGCTTTCAAGTCCCAGTTCTGCAAGTTTTTCTTCTAATTCATGAACGTGTTCAGCGACTACAGTCATGATTGCAAGTAATTCTCTGGTACGTGCTTCTTCAGGTGGTGCTAATTCAAAAGCCTCGAATTCCTCGATGCCTTCTTCGATATCACCAAGTATTGAAACTAATCCCTCGTCAGATACTGATTCCTCAAGTTCGTGGATATGTTCTTCTACTTCATGCATAAGTTCATCTAGTCTTTCTTTTGCAAAGAAATTAGATTGAATGTCGCGTGTAATGTCGTCTAGGCGTTCTTCGATTTCATGAATGATTTCCATCATTTCGTCATTAGCGACTCCTAATTCAGCAGCATTTTCCTCGAAGTCATGAATGTTTACTGTTATTCCAGTTACCATTGCAAGTAATCGTAATTCGTCGGCTGTTAGATAATTAATTTCATCGGCTCCGTCTCCGTGTCCGCCATGTCCACCGTGTCCACCTTCTTCTTCACCGTGTCCGCCATGTCCACCGTGTCCACCTTCTTCTTCACCGTGTCCGCCATGTCCACCGTCAGCTTCGTGTTCTTCTACTGCATGAATAACGTGTTCAATCTCGCCAATTATTGCGTGCAATTCATGGTCAGATACTGTTTCCTCAAGTATGTGAACTAGTTCTTCTACTGCAAGAAGATCTGTCATTAGATGATCAAGATGTCCAGCTTCAATTTCCCCTTCCATCGTGTGTATAAGGTCTTCAATATTGTGAATAAGTCCTGTGATTTCGTCGTTAGCGACTCCTAATTCAGCAGCCTTTTCTTCGAACTCATGAACTTCGTGTTCGATCTCAGCCATAAATGCGAGTAATTCTCCGCCTTCTCCATGTTCTTTGTGGCCTTCTTCTTCTTCACCGTGTCCGCCATGTCCATGTCCAGCGTGTTCTACTGGTTCACATTTTCCCCAGTCCCAAGGATAATTGTCAAGGTTACCGAGAGAAACTAAATCAGCTGCCCAGTTCTCTTCATTACCTGTAGGCGGAACTGTTAGCCATCTCCATACAAGTTCTCCGCTATCTTTATCATAAGCAGAAATGAATCCACGTTCCCCTGTGAAGCCTCCGCCTCCAGTAGGTCGTGTAATAATAAGATTATTGTATTCGATTGGAGCAAAACTTCCCCAATATATTCCGGTGTTACCTGGAATGTCTTTACATGTATCAGGAATGTTAACCAACACTTCACCAGTCATTGGGTCTAATCCGTATACTGTACAATCACTAGCTTGCATCCAAACTTTATCGTCAAAATAATCGATGCTATGTTGGGCGTATACTCGAGCCCACCAATCCTTGTCATCAAATGAGCCAATTGGTGCAGCAAAACGCCAAATTTGTTCGCTGGTCTCTGCATTTAGTGCAAAGAGAACGTTGAATTCACTGGCTATGTAAACAATGCCGTTTACAACAAGTGGTACGGTTTGTACGCCAGTTGGTACATGAGGTACTTCAAAATTAAAACCACCCTCGCCATGGGCACTATGATCATGACCTGCATGTCCCTCGATTAATATAACTTCACCAGGTATTCCTGCTCCACTTCCCCAATATCCAGGAACTTGGAATGACCATTGTAATTCTAAATCGTTAATGTTGTCCTTTGTAATTTGTGTTTGTGGACTAAAACCGGTATTGGTTCGATCAAATGCTGGATGCTCCCAGTTAAGACCTTCGTCCATCTGGGCTGTAACCTGAAAGATGGAGATGGAGGGGATGAGTAATATTAACATGAATAATGTAGCGAGGTTAATAATTTTCATTAAATTATTAATAGTGTTGATATATATTAACTTTTTGGAGAATATTAATAATTAATACGTTCTTTTT
>ERZ724560.155-NODE-155-length-11502-cov-2.014242_pt1 | contig 11502 bp, 8 predicted proteins | sample MGYA00375854_ERZ724560 | MGnify/ENA primary metagenome ERZ724560 (study PRJEB28725, sample SAMN03264854) | marine sediment metagenome | biome: marine pelagic biome; feature: marine oligotrophic desert; material: ocean water | place: Pacific Ocean:North Pacific... | reverse complement strand
TAAATATACGTCGCCTCCACAACCGGTTAGTTGATCGTCCCAGGTGAAACATGTGCTATCGGAACGTATTTATATATAACAACGGGTGTTTCCTTATCTGACTCATTTGGCGGATACACCTGGACAAGTCCGTCGGCTGCCATGTTTTTGAATTTAGATATACCTACAGAATGATATTTCGCTCGTTCTAGTTCACCGATATAAACATACTTCACTTGATATTTGTTAAGGGTTTTCAATGCAGAACTTCTAAGCGGCGTATCGTAAAAACGATCAATCTCATCTCTTCGTTCAGAGACGCTCGATGCATACTTCACTCGCTGTTGACGCTGGTGCCAATCCCAACCAATCACAGCGGGTAATCCGGTATATATGGACACTCGGTTACCCCATCGGTACAAATCGGTCAAACCCTCAATAATCACCGGCGATCCTTCAACATTCTCTTGCATCCACTCAATCGCCTCAAGGTCATATTTCAATGTCAACGGTGTTCCGTCATTTTGATACGTCACAGACTCCATATAAGCCATACCATCCAAACCAAGCCCGGTCGTATCAAATTTGGTGCTGTTGCGATCTCTGGTCCCAAGAATCGGGTACACCATCACTCCTACAACTAAGATCGTAAGTAGACCCAACCACACACCTCTACCGAGTCGAACACCACTCAACGACAACTTGCGCGCGTCAGCCAGCACCCACAGAAAATAAGCCGAAGCTATGCCAAGTAAGACCCAGGCCTGCAAATAAAACTTAAACACCGTGTTCATACGGCCGATATCGTCTTTGACCGTAAATATATCCACCCCAATCGCCAGAGCCATGGCCATGACCACGAAAACAACTGGCACTAACGAATACCTACTCCCGGAAATACCCGATCGGTGGGCGACAAGGCCGGCAGCGAACACAGATGCACCGATCATCAAAGCAAATGCAATAACAGCAAAACCTGTCACAGCCAGAGACGCAACCACTGCCAAAAGAAAAATCATAAGGACCTGCCACGTCCAACCTCTTAAACCAGATCCTGGCATAGGTGGATTAGCAACCAATGTAAACGCATGGTAAATACGCTCTCGCAACATAAAAACGAACCAGCTAATGATCAAAAATATAAAGATAGAATTTATGAGAATGTAACGCCACAGCTCGGTCGTAAACTCGCTCTTGACGACTCCGTTGTTAAAAAGTTCAAAGCTGGCGTGAAACGGCAAATAAACAACGTACCCAACAACGATTACAAACGTTGTGCTCGCTACGCCAATTATCAATCCTTCTAAGAAGACCCTGCGCGAGTTCAATAGCTGCCCGCCTATAAGAAAAATACCTGTCAGTATCAATTGGGTCGGAAAATCCCAGGCATTAATGGTTCGGAGTGATCCCACTAGAATTCCAATCACCGTCAAGCCGACCAATGTTTCAATTTTGGATCGGTTCCTGCCGATACGTAGGAATGCAGCGCTAGTCGCTGCAAGAGCTGTTATTGCCACCGGAATAGCGATCAAATGCGCATGTAGATCAGCAAAAAGGAACGTGAAAAAAGGAAATTCTGTAATTTCATGCCCCAACGAATCGGGCGCCATCATTCTGGAACTTCTCCAAAAATCGAATTGCCCAAAAGCGGCATCTTGAAAAAATACTCTGGCTGCCCCCTGAAATAATTGAATAAGACCATCGATATTTCCAACCACTAGCACGAATAGAACACCGAGCAGACCTGCATAAATCGGCGACCTGCGGGACCATGGAGGGACCCGTTTTGCCCGCAAAGTTAACTCGGCTAGTCCGTAAACAATTGAGAAGACACCTCCAGCCGTGAGCGCAAACAGCCATGGAACGGCGAGATTATAGGCAACGGACGGCACAATCCCTGTAAAGCGAATTAAAGAAGCAACCATGAACTGGCCAAAATAGTAATAATTCAAATAACCGCCCGAGTACCACGGATCGTAAGGCGGTACTGTTGAGGACTTCACCACAGCATTGAGATAGGCGAAGTCCATGGGCTTCTCTCCACCTTTCCACGGGTGCCACAGGTCAGGGTTGGCCGCACGCACAAGCAAAAACCCTACAAAGGCCACGATCAACAACATCTCCATCCAAACTATTCTGCGCAGATTCGACCTGATATGACTAATGAGATCATTTCCAATAAAACGATGGGTCAACAATGAAACCCCGCCAAGTATGAAAACACCGATCAATACTGACAAAAAACTGAATGAAACAATGTTCGTGCTGACCAAAAGCCATGTAAGCGTTGCTACGAGAACCAAACCAAGCGGCTTAGCGAAAAGATATCCGCGATCCGGCCATGGTCTAAAAACTACAAAGGCTATAGGTAGGACGATAAAAGCAAACAGCTGGGCGCCCAGGTACCAAACAACCGGAGTAATCCAATCGGGCAACCAACGCAAAAAGAAAATCGAACTCCAGGTCCCTCCAGATTGCTGGGACACTGCATCACCTTCAGAAAGAAGTAAGCCCGTACGACTTTTTTGGAGTTGACTCCCTTTGAGGTCTGCAGAGCCTATTTCCTCACTCAGCTGCTGCCTCGTTAACCGACCTTCATTAGCGAAGATAAAGGTTTGAGGATGCTCATAAACTGAGAAGCTTTCGTCAGCCCATCCAAAACTAATATTAAACAACCCCTCAGATGGTGAGCGGAACTGCTCAGGCGGACCAAAATCCACCCTGGCAAATGGATCCTCATAGTAGTCAACACCAAGTCCACCAATATGGCGTCCACTTGAATACGCCATTTCATATCCAAGTTCACCAGAAAAAAGTTTCTCATAAAAGGTGGATGTGACCGGATAACGCTCGGGTAGTCTCGGGATAGTTGCATAAAGCCTGTTGCTTAACAGAACGAAATAGTCAGATTCCGAAAGAAGAGTGGTCAGCTTATCGAACTTTTTATAATTCTCATCGTTATAGAGTTCAGCCCTCTCATGCATACGCAAGCCAACAACACCTGGTATTCCCTCTTCCCAATGCTCTTGCACAACTTGAGATCCAGAATCAGCGTTACTCCTAAGCCAGTTAGAAACCTCATTCACTGGATGCGGACCTGAGTAAACGCTCATGAATGACAGCGAGTAATGAACGGTGAACAACAAAACCAATCCAATTGGTAATGCTTGCAACCAACGTTTTGAAGGTTGCAAAGACTTAATCACTTCGAAAATCCACCAAAGAAAGCGAGCACCATACAGAATGAGAAACGGAGTTATCGGCATCATGTAACGCATGAACTTCACATCAAACCAACCCGTAATCAACAAATAAGGGATTACCCAGGCGAGTATTACAAGGTCAACCTTTCTTTGGGCCAGCACTCCGGCAACAGCCGAAGCAATCAAGCCGAGCCAAACCGTTATTCCGAGAGCGGGACCAAGCCCCCAGGTTCCAAGTTGGACTATCTGGTAAAAATACCGTGGAGTGTCCTCATACTGGCGGGTGAATGGAAAATCCACTTCTCTGCGAACCATTTGCCCTTGGGTTGAAATATTGTCGACGTAAGTTTTGAAATCTATGAACATATAAGGCTGAACAACTATCAAAACCACGAAAAAAACCACAGCCGTAATCAATAGGTTCTGATAAGTAATCCGACGCTGATTGGATGCTTCGCTGGCAGCTACGCCAGATGAGTCATAACGATCACCTTTACGTGAAGTTGCAAATATCAAATGAGCAAAAACAAGTGCCAATCCCAATGGCAAAACTGAGAATTTAGTAGCAACTGCCATAGCAAACATGACTGCAGCCAAAACTGTATCGCTACGACGACCCTCTTTCGCAACACGGATGGAATAAAAAATCGTGGCGACAATGAATGTCGTCATGAAAGTGTCAACAGCAAAGAAATGACTCAGTTGGATCTGCTGGACAGCGATCGCTGACAATAAAGCTGCCAGGAGACCAACCCTGGAACTAAAGACTGTGCGACCAATCATAAAAACAAGCAAAACGGTGAAGGTATCTGAAACTGCCGAAAGCGCACGACCTGCGTAACGCAAATCGAAAATACTCATCCACTTGTATGGAGCTACGAGATAATGAACGGATTTGAGAGCGTAGTGAGGTAGACTGCCCCAATTAAACGATCCGGGATTTAGGGTGCTTTCATCCGGATCGAAGACGTTAGACCACTCGTCACCTTCCGGGAATTCAAGATCGTATACCTGAGATAGAAAGGCTCTCTCATCAGGATGGAAAAGACCACCCTGGTCCCAGTCAATTCCCCATAACCGAAGTACCAAAGCCAGCAACAACACCAGTGCTAAAATTTTCCAAGTTGAAAATCCCAGCTTAGATTTACCTGATGTTTGACCACTTGTATCTAAATCAGAAATCTGACGAGCTTGACTGTCGGGGGTTAACGCGTCGCGATTTACGACGTCCTCCGATTTAGCATCTTGAAAATCGTTCATAAATAAGAATTCTAACGTCGAGCGCCGTCTGCTGGCTGCACGAACAATTCCTCAACACCACGAATCATCAATTTAACGGTCGAAATCAAAAGAAGTTTGACCACTGACCTAATCACACCTACGCTTGATCTTGGCGTTTTTAAGCGCACAGACAACATATAGAAAGTAAAAATCTTCCGTTGAAAACATCCCCATCCGAACAACTTGTCTCAAGCTCTTTTAATCGAACTGTGCTGCCCAATGGCATACGAGTTCTCTCCAGCAGTTTTAGACACACTAATGCTGTGAGCATTATTTTCCTATTTGGCGCCGGTTCAAGATATGAGACTCCCGAACTCGCAGGAGCCTCTCACTTATTCGAACACATGCTATTCAAAGGTACGCCTGAACGACCCACTCCAAGGGATATTTCAGAAGTGGTTGAAGGGGTGGGTGGCACATTGAACGCATTTACAGACCGAGAGGTGACCGGATATTGGTGCCGCCTTGCCCAGCCAAATTATCGAGATGGTATAGACCTGTTATCGGACATGACCCTCAACTCCCTATTCAGAGAAGAAGACATCGCAAAAGAAAAACAGGTGGTGTACGAAGAAATACGCGCCTCTTTTGACTCTCCTGGTGCACGAGTCTCGATGATGCTGGATGATCTCTTATGGCCCGACCAACCGATGGGCCGTGACATCGCGGGTTCTGTCGAATCAGTCGCGTCAATTTCACGAGATGACATGTGTAAATACTTGGAAACTCAATACGTTGGATCCAACACCGTCATCGCTATCGCTGGAAATATCGAACACCAGGAAGTTGTTGATCAAATCACCAACTCTCTCGGTAGCCTTCATGATGGAAACATACTCCCAATGTTTCCTCACGAGAAAAAAGTCATTTCAAAGAGAGTTGCACTGGAACACCGCCCAACTGAACAGGCACATCTTGCAATCGGACTTGCGGGATTTGCAAATGACGATCCAGATCGTCATGCACTTTCAATCATGTCGGTGATCCTCGGAGAAACTATGAGTAGCCGCCTCTTTGAAGAAGTTCGCGAGCAACGTGGGCTCGCATATGACATACATAGCGGTGCCCATTTTTACAGTGATTGCGGTGCGTTCGTGGTTGAATCTGGTATCGACCCGAGTCGAGTTGATGAGGCTATTCCGGTGATTCTGAAGGAACTATCTAAAATGCGCGATGGCGTCACTGAAGCAGAATGGACACAGGCCTTACAGCTGACAAAGGGCAGGATGATGCTACGAATGGAGGAAAGCCGAGCTGTATCAAGCTTCCTGGGTGTACAAGAGCTCATTCGTGGTGAAGTACAGTCAGTCGATGAAGTCATCGCAAACATCTCGGCCGTCACCCGAGAAGACATCAAGCGAGCTGCCAACAGAGTCATCAAATCAGAGAATCTTGTACTCGCGATTGTCGGACCTTTTGATGATTCGGATCACTTTGAAGCCATGCTTAACTTAGATTGATAACTGTCAAAACAGCTTTATTGGACGCTAAATACAAGTGATCTAACGTTTGCAGAATTCGCTCAACCGTGTAAAAAAAACGCTAGGGCTTAAGAAAAAAAGCAGCGTAGCTTGCTATTTATGTTGACACGACAAGGACCTCCAACCGACTTTAAATGGCAAGCGGATAACATCCGAGCCCTGCGTTCCCACCTAGAACTTTCGCAAACTGAACTATCGCAAGAAATAGGCATTAGACAGCAAACAATCAGCGAATGGGAGACGGGCATGTACGCACCTCGAGGCGCATCTGTTACCTGTCTAACTCTGCTGGCTGTTAGTTCGAATTTCCCGTTTGAACAGAACAGCGACAACGAAATAAAATCGACGAGAACCCAAGGATTCACGCCAAGGCGACTCGCAGATTCTGGACCCGTAACACCACAAGCGGATCCACCCAATCCTGCCCAACGGCTGACGTACGAAGCAGCAAAAGTTGCTCAGGCTGCTCAACGCCCTGCTACGTATAATTCAACTTACTTCGAGTCTCATCCATCGGCAGCGGTGCGAAAACTCGAAGTTCCGATGTAATCAAAATCGATCCCATCGGTGAACTAAGTTTCTTTTATACCTCCCATTTACGCGCCATAAATGTGCCTCCGCTTTGACACTTGCATCAATGTCCGAATAGGATTGCGCTATTGATCGATGGAGATAACACTTGGGTACACGTGTATACATCCTAATTGAAACAACGGTCGGTAAGACAACAGAAGTCGCACAAGCTCTAGAAAGCTTAAAAATGATCACGTCTGTCGACACAGTGACCGGGCCTTACAACATTATCGGTATCGCAGAAGCGGAAAGTCTTGCAAGTATCGGGGACCTGATCAGTGAGGGTATGCATCGCATACCGGGAATTGAAAAAACCATCACGTGTCTATCAGTTAGTAATTGACACACGTTTAGTCCGGTCTACTCCGGCATGGAATCCACAAATATTGCGTTTCGAATTCACTGCGGAAGAATCTAATTTCAAGCGTGACCTAAGCGCGTTCCTCGACAACGCGTTGCCTGATGACTGGAAGGGTCCTGCAGATGAATCACGTGATGACCACTGGGATCTAAACCAAAAAATCAAGCAGGGGCTAGCCGATCGAGGTTGGCTGGTTATGAGTTGGCCAAAAAAATATGGTGGTTCGGATTCATCACCTATGATGAACACCATATTCGCCGAGGAAATGGCGTACCGAAGAGCACCAGGACACGATCGATTTGGTACTCGGATGTTTGGACCAACTCTTATGCGATTTGGATCCGAAGATCAACGCGTTAAATACCTCGGATCAATCGCACGTGGCGAAATTCAATGGTGCCAGGGATACTCCGAGCCTAACTCTGGTTCGGATCTTGCATCCTTGCAAACAAGAGCTATCGATAGCGGCGATAATTTCATAGTAACTGGGACAAAGATTTGGACTTCCCTAGCCCATCGAGCCGACATGATGTTCATGTTGGTAAGAACAGATCCGGACTCTCCCCCACACAAGGGAATCAGTTTGATCATGGTCGATATGAAATCTCCCGGAGTCGAGATACAGCCGATCATTAACATGGCTGGCGTACATAGTTTCAATCAGGTGATATTCAACGAAGTGAGTGTTCCAAAAGAAAATCTCGTGGGAGATTTAAACGATGGATGGCGAGTTGGTATGACGGTACTAAACTTCGAAAGATCTGGTATCGACTATGCAGCCTGGGCGCGTGCCGCTTTAGAAGAACTCATCGATTATGTTTCAGGTAGTGATCCAATCATAGGAGCGATCAGTTCAGACCCAATAGTGCGTAGCAATTTAGCAAAATTAAAAACTGAAATAGAAGCTGCACGACTTATGTGCTTCGATGTCGCATGGCGGCAAGGACAAGGCGAGATTCCGTCTTCTGAAGCATCGATGAGCAAAGTTGCAGCTACAGACATCTACACAAAGGTACTCGACTATGGAGTCGAGTTACTAGGAATGTACGGAGTACTGGAACCCGGGTCGACTCAATCGGAACTGGAAGGACGCTTCCTGAAGATGAGATTGTTCTACACTTCTGGACCAATTCTCGCTGGAACCAACGAGATTCAGAAAAACATCATAGCCCAGCGAGGATTGGGGCTTCCGAGGAAGTAAATATAAACATGGATTTCGGACTTACGGAGACACAGGAACTTATTCGGCGGTCAGCAAGAGAGTTTTTAAAAGACGAGTCTAATTCAGAGACGATTCGCTCTGTAGCATCAGGCAATCACGATGCTCTTGAGAAGCTATGGAAACGGATGTTAGAACTGGGCTGGCCTGCACTAATAATCCCTGAGGAGTTTGGCGGTGCGGGTTTTTCTTTTTCTGACCTTGCCGTTCTGCTAGAAGAACTGGGTGCGACGCTAGCACCTGTTCCAATCGTAGAATCTGCGATCACTTCGTGGATTATCGAACGATATGGTTCAGAATCTATGAAGTCAGAAATCCTTCCACAAATTTCATCCGGTGACATTTTATTAACACCATCGATTGTCGAACGAAGTGGTTCCTGGGACACATCTTCTACAACAGTCGCAGCCACAAAATCTGGTACTAACCTTGTAATAACAGGCGAGAAAAGATTCGTAGCATTTGCTCAACAGGCTACTCACTCACTAGCAACAATTAGACTGGATGATGGTCAGCCTGCCCTGATCACAATACCAATATGGAAAGCTACAGGCGTCCATCAAACCCCAATGGATCATGTTGCAGGAGTTCCAGTATCTTCCATAACTTTCAATGAGGTGGTCGTGCCTGAAGCAAATATCATTGCAACGGGTAATACAGCCATTAAAGCCGTTGAAGAATTAATTTCTGCCGGCGGAGTAGCCCGCGCTGCGCAACTTGCCGGTCTCGGCAGAGCCGTTTTCAACACTACTGTCAGTTATGCTGCCAACCGTGAACAATTCGGTCAACCAATCGGTTCATTTCAAGCAGTCCAACACCATCTTGCTGAAATGGCTATAGCTTCGAAGCAAGTAGACCATCTTGCGCACTCGGCAGCTTACAGTTTCTCGCGTGACGGGTACTCCTACGAAAGGGCCGCACAGGCAAAAATCGCTGCTAGCGAGAAAATTTCAGCCCTATGCTGGACAGCGCATCAGTGCCACGGTGCAATTGGCTTCACCTGGGAACATGATTTACATCTTTATACTCGAAGAGCGCTGGCCTGGAAGACTGACTACGGGGATGCAAATTTTCATAAATCAAATCTCGCTGACGCAATGGGCCTATAAAAACGACATGTTTATCTGGTGAATCAGAATCATCATAAGCAGAGGATAATAATCAGGTGGATCAACCTAAATGCATATTCTGCAGTATCGTCCAAGGAGAATTACCTTCAAAGAGTATTTATTCCGATGACCAGTGCATCGCATTCAATGACATTAATCCTGTAGCAAACGTCCATGTGCTGGTGATCCCACGAGAACACGTGACCTATCTGACAGAGACAACAAAACAACACGAAAAACTTCTTGGACATTTGATGCGTGTAGCAGCCAAAGTATCCGAACAAATGGGTACATCAGAAGACGGTTATAGGGTTAGCGTAAATCAAGGAGTAAATGCCGGTCAGATTGTGGATCATCTTCATCTACATGTCCTTGGCGGGGAGCAACTCAATTCACTCTGAACAACCCTCGATACTAGGTAACATGTATTTCTTCGACACGAAAACTATAGCTCTATGTACGTCTACCCAAGAGCACATCACATAGTGCATATCAGTATTCTTTCAGGCACCAGTTACTCTGCATTCAAATACCGCGAATATCGGCTATTCTGGGTGGCCGCGGCTTTCTCCAATATTGGTATGTGGTCTCTTATTTACGGTCGCCTTTTTCTAATGCGAACACTTACAGGATCAGAAGTTATGCTGGGGCTTGTCGCTACAGCAAACTTGGCTCCAGTCCTGATTTTTTCTATGTGGGGAGGGGTTCTTGCAGATAGATTTAACCGCTTAAAAATTGTCCGATTCACCCGATTAATGTTTGCAGTAGCGACATTTGGTACGGGAATACTAATCCAAAGCGGAGCTGTTGAACCGTGGCATATTCTCGTTATCTCATCAGTAACCGGGACACTTCTAGCTTTCGATATACCTTCGAGATCTGCGATGGTGGCTTCTATCGTTCCGAAAGATCATCTGGGTGGAGCAATAGCACTTTATTCAATCGTATTTGGCGCAGCAGCGATTATTGGCCCTATTCTGATCGAACCGCTTGTTTCAAATTGGGGGCTTGAAGGACTCTTCTACATCATAGGCGGATCCTATGTGCTAACGGTCATAACTCTTTTCATGATGCAGACAAAAGGTCACAAAGTAACAGCTACAACTAGAACTGCATTAGCTGGTTTGATAGAAGGATTTGCGTACCTAAAACAGCAACGATCCATATTTTCCGTCATATTACTTGGCATCACACTTGGAGTCTTTGGAACATCATTCGACACACTTCTTCCAGTATTCACAGATGAGATATTCCAAGGCGGTCGCGGAGTTTATGGACAACTTCGGCTAGGAGTGGGAATTGGAGGATTGATTGCAACAATCGCAATCACACTGATCGGCAACAGAATCCGACCAGCGCTTTATCTTACAGTTGGGGGCATCGGCCTTGGCGCTGCCCAAATTGCCTTTGCACAAACCAATGTTTTAGATTTAGCGATTATTGTCGCAGGTGTGATTGGTGGATTCAAAGTCTTAATGGGAACAATGAATACCACCGTCGTACAAACCCTGGTCGACGAAGAATTCCGCGGACGAGTTCTAAGCATCAATCAACTAACTTGGGGAGCTTCTGCACTAGGGGGATTATTGATGGGTTACCTCGCACAGAGATTCGACGCCCCGTTCGCTATGACGCTCGGTGGTTTAATAGCAATTATCGCGACGCTATCTGTAGGACAGAGCCTGTTACGTAGTTTCGGTTTAGGGTCACAACCGAATCTGATAAATAAACCAACGCAAGAAAATACGCTCCATAACAAACCACCAAGCACAAGTTAAACTTTATATTTTCACTGGGACTTTTATTCACAAAGCTACATTGATTAGTTGCGAAAAAGACCCTATTACGGGCATAATGGGCCTTCTCTCCATCAGTACATCGTCGTGATGTTGTTGGATGGGCACCCGATACCGGGTTTTCTTGCTGTTATTCCAGTGTTACCAGCTAGATTAATTTGAATAAACACTTGAAAGGTGAGGGCTCTTGCACCCGTTTGCATACGTTGCCCCAAGCACGGTTGAAGAAGCAGTGGCCGTGATAGACGAACATTGTGATCGAGCGCGTCCACTTGCAGGTGGAACCGACCTATTAGTAAAAGCTCGCGCCAACGTCTGGGAGTTAGACGCTGTGGTCGACGTCAAAAACATTCCCGAGCTTATGAATCTTGCAGTCGGAAAAAACGGACTGAGCATTGGCGCAGGCGTGCCGTGCTATCAAGTCTATGAAAACGACCAGGTCGCTGATGAATACCCAGGAATTATTGATGGCACATCAATAATTGGTGGTATACAGATCC
>ERZ724560.153-NODE-153-length-11560-cov-3.427709_pt1 | contig 11560 bp, 12 predicted proteins | sample MGYA00375854_ERZ724560 | MGnify/ENA primary metagenome ERZ724560 (study PRJEB28725, sample SAMN03264854) | marine sediment metagenome | biome: marine pelagic biome; feature: marine oligotrophic desert; material: ocean water | place: Pacific Ocean:North Pacific... | reverse complement strand
TGAAAGGAGAGAGATGGAAAATTCGATGTTAGAATTTTCTGACGATCAGAAAGCCAATTCTCGTCTCGCCTGTCAAATACAAATTTCTGAAGAACACGAAGGTCTTACGGTAGAAATTCCAGAAGCTCAATATTAATCAGTTGGGCTTAGTTAACAATTTATTTTAAGCCTGTATGAAACTGTGGGTCTTGCCTTTTTTTGTTGGTATCTTGGCTATTTTCTCAGGCAATCTAGCTTACTTAGTTTCATTAAATGAAGGTTTTGTTGATGCTTGTCTGCCCTATTTAGAAGGATGCACTTCAATAAGCAAAACCGGTAGACATGGTTTGGCTTCAATTCTGTTTAAATTAACTATCCTTCCAGTAATGACTCTTTTGTCTGCCTATTGGCTAATTTCTTACACCTCACTCAAACAAACTGTCTTAAATAAAAAGTCACGCAGCAGAATCATGGTAATTTCAGGTTTAATTGGTTCTCTATTTGGCATTCTTTATGCAGCCTTCCTTGGTTCCGAAGGAGATATTTACCAACTTTTAAGAAGGTTTGGCATCTATTTCTTTTTTTTGGGGACTTATATAGCCCAAATTTTAGAAGTGGTTCAATTATTAAACTACCCCCATATAAAAGAATCCAAATCTTTTCAGCTAATGAGAGTAGTAGTTATTGCAGTAGGCCTAATAATTCTTATTTCCACACCTTTCTATGGATTTCTGGAAGATGACGATTGGTTAGAAAACGTCTTGGAATGGAATATTACCTTTCTTATATTTTTTTATTTTATTCTTTCCGGTGTCTTATGGAGAACAACAACATTAAGAATGGAGATTCAATCCGATACCAATTAGGTTCTTGTTCCTAAGTAACTGGATCAATCGGAGTAGGACAATCTCTTTCTTTTTCAATTATTTCAGCTGCTAAAAGACAAAGATCTTCTCTGTATAACTCTGAATAGATCTGAATCCCTGTGGGAATACCATCTGCTACACCCATAGGTAAAGCTACTGAAGGCAAACCTAAACAGTTACCTGGCGTTATAAAAATAAAACTCTCTCTTAATGCCGCATCTCCCTTTTCGGGGTCAAGATCAGTATCTATTGGCCAAGGTAAGTTTGACCAAGTTGGTCCAATACAAACTGAATAATCAGTTAAAAAAGCAGACCATAACCTTCTTAATCTTCTTCTTTCAATTAAGGCCTCATCCAAATTGATACCATTATTAATAAAAGGTTCACCAAAACGTTTCATATATTCTGCGGTTTCAGGTTTGAACATTTCATCGGGTAAAACGTCTAACAATCCATTATTTAATACTGTGCCCCATATTTCATATACTCTTTCTACTTCAGGGGCCTCAACTTCTTCAACCTGCCAACCATTGTCAGATAAGATTGATCCTGCTTTTTCTATTTCTCTTATGGTTGCATCAGGAAGTTTAAAATTAGAAATCTCTTTTACCAGTGCTGCCTTCGGTTTTTTAGGTATAAGACCTTCTAGAGGAGCATCAACGGACTGTGGGTCATCAATATGACGCCCAGCCATTACTGCTAAACCTGCTTTCAGATCTTGTGCTGAACGAGCCATAGGTCCATCAGTTAAAAACGCTCCTGAAATACCCATATCTACAAAAGGTTCTATTGAACTTACAAAAGGTATTCTGCCTATAGTGGGTTTAAGCGAAGCTATGCCACAACAATAAGCAGGGTTGCGAAGAGAACCTCCAATATCATTTCCTAGTCCAAATGGACTCATTCCAGTTGCAATAGCTGCAGCTTCTCCTCCACTAGAACCACCAGGCGTTAACTCTTTATTCCAAGGATTAAAGGTTCTGCCTCTCAAAGGATTATCCGTATCCAAACGCATGCCCATCTCAGGCAAATTAGTTCTTCCAATCGGAATTGCCCCCGCTTCCATCATCCGATCTACTATAGGTGCATTTCTTGGAGGCATAGACTCTGCCAATAGAGGAACGCCTTGGGTAGTGGGAGTCCCCTTAAAATCTATATTTTCTTTAATGGTAAAAGGAACCCCATGAAAAGGTTTTTTGCGATCCTCATCACTGGCATTATCTGCCTTTTCTGCTGCTTCTAGAGCTGTCTCCTCTAAAGTCAAAGTTATTGCATTAACCTCAGGATTTATCTCAGATATTCTATTTAGGTGGGCTTCAACAACCTCTTTACTTGAAGTTTCATTTTTTTTAATTAAGTCAGCTAACTCAGTAGCGCTTTTTGTACATAATGCATCCATAATTTTCCCTTTTAGGTAATATAAATTAAATTCACTTTCTGAGATATACCTTTTAGCAACACCCGCACAAAGAAGGAACTGACCGTGTAATCAATAATCGAGTAGTTGTTTCTTCACCTTTCTTCATTTCGACTGAAGGTTGATTGGCATTGTATTGAATGCCCTTGTTCATTTGTTTTTTCTGTTCTTCTGAAAGTACATAACCAGTTCTTATATGAAATAAATGATTTGCCACTTCTGTGTTCAAAACCACTTGTCCAGAAGAATCGACTGAATAATCGTTAAAAGGCTTACCATCACAAAAAACTTCTATTTGGTTGGTATCAGGAATATTTGAAACACTGACTTTTGTTTTTTTATTAGTTTTTGTTCGATCTCCATCTTCAATTTGGAACACAAGTAAACCTTCGTTGTCATCATGCCAAGCCTGGCGCACACCCACAGCAGGAAAATCAATACCGTGAATCGTTGGTGAATAATATTTTGTTAAATTAGGTTGATTAAATAATTTCTCCCAGGCACCTCCGTCACAAACTTCAGCACACATTGCCAATGCAGAGAGTTGGCCTCTGGGCCAGTTCTCACCTAGATTAAACCAAAAACCAAATTGGCTATCATTCAAACCAAAGTATCGTGGTTCAAAGTTTTCTTCAGCAAACTTCCTCAATCTTTCATAAGTTACCTGGTCATCAAACTCTTTTGATATAGATAATCCCAAAGCCAACATTCTGTCAGCAAGACCAATCTGACCTGAAATAGGTTCATTAGGATCATCCCATTTTAAGAATCTAACCCCTTCCCTATAAAGTAACTCAGCAAATTCAGGAGCTTGAGGTTTAGCATAAAAAGCTATAGCTAAGGCATGAGCTGGGGGAATTTTATGATGGTGATTCTTTAAAGCATCGTAATACATAGTTACCCATTGCAGAGTTCCTTTTTTATCGAAGCCATAGTATTTATCTTTGGTGTAATCAAGCCAAGACTTGTAGGCAGAGTGTGCACTTTTATCAAATACATTGTCATACATTTTTAATCCTAACCCTGCTGCCGATAAACAAAAAGGCCAAGCTTTAGTATTCTCACAATGAGGTCCCATTGGGGTCTTTGTCCAAGTCTCATGAAGGTGATCAACTAGTTGATGTTGAGTCCATTCAAATCTTGTTCTATTCACTCCAGCTAAATCAAATGAAGAAGCCCACTTATCTTTCCCACTCACATATGTATGTAGAGCTTGCGTTAGATTTAACCAACCCTTAAAGAATAAGTTGCCATCCGCTCCTATCGGATCTGACTGCAAACCCCAGGGAGCTACTCCATTTGCCGTCCAGCCCGGTGCATCATAGTGTCCCCAAAACTCTTCTGGGATTAGAGTTCCTTTCCATTCTTCTGGATAGTTCTTCCTATCTGGATCGTGTCCAAATTGCGATAACCAATCCACAGCAGCCCAGTAAGTTATGGATCTTTCAGCAATCTCATCAAGTATTTCTGCATAAACTTCTCTCCAAGCCGGAGTCCTATCAGCCATTAGGCCGAGCGCATATGTAGATTCTTGAAGGTCAAAACGAGGAAAAGAACACATAGGAGGAGTTGAGCTCCTGTCCCACCATTCATGAGGATCTCCGTCTTCAGTCCAATCATCTGGGGTTGTAGCTTTTTGATAAAGAAAGTTTAACCAGCCCACCGCCCTTTGATTTAGTTCTGGATAATGTTGTTCGGATTTTTGCATTAACCAGTAAACTTATCTTTAGATCGCCATAAAGCAACCATCGGAATACAAAAGATTAAAGCGGAAATAGAGGCTGCCATTAAATTGTTATCTTTCAATATGTTCCAAACAAACATTGCTATAACAATTTGAGCAACATATACACTGGCCCAAGGCCACATCCATTTTTTCATACGCCAAAACCCATAAGCACCAAAGCCATATATTAACCAATGCAGGGGCTCAGTCGCTTTGGCATACCAACCCGTCAAGGTAAAGCCAAACCAAATTTCTTCATCCTCTGCTACCGGCTTTAGAAATAAGTCGAAAGGCATATAAATAAATGTCATATAAATGCAAAAATAAAATATTAAACTCATCCACCAAGGTCTTGAGTTCCAGTCCTGAATCACAATTTTGAAGTTCATAGCTAATTCTTAAAGATTAATCTAGCCCGCTAATAACTGCAATATCAGAAGTACTAGCTGCAAACCTGTGCTTAGCTAGCGATTGATATTCTTCTGATTCGTACCAGGCCAATGCTTCTTCTTTAGAGGGAAATTCAATAAGAACTGTTCTAGTAGCAGGCCATTGACCCTCTAATAAACTCACATTCTCATCCACACTTAACAACTTGCCTTTGTAAGACGTAAAGACATCCATAAAGCCAGCCTCGTATTCGGCATATTTTTCTCTGTCCTTAATATCTATTTGAGCAATTACGTAATGCGCCATATAAGCTAGCTAACTAAACTCTTGCTTCGGGAAATATTTTTAGAAAGTTTTCTGAATAAAATAGACTCTTAGTGTGTTCATCCCTATCTGCTAAAAATCTTTCAAATCTTCCTATTGGATCAGTTGTTCCCTCAACGTGAGGATAATCACTTGAAAAAAGATAGAGTTCAGGATGCGAAGCATCAATTAACATACCAACATCCTCATGATGAAAAGGCGTGAAAGCCATTTGTTCTATTAATTGTTCTGAGGGTTTTCTTTTAATTTCACTTAAGTTTTTATCAACCCTACTCCAAGTTTTAACTACATAGTCTAATCTTTGTAACATTTCTGGAACCCAACCAGCTCCTAATTCCACGCTTGCTCCTTTAAGTTTGGGATGTCTTTCAAAAACTCCATCCAACACCATCATCGACACAAAAGTTTCTGGTCCTTGATGCATGACAACCATGTCTTTAGCTCTGACATTTTCTCCTCCCCCCATCCAGTCTTTACTGGGTGGTTTTCCGTTATCCGACCAACTTTTATCTAATTGGAGAGGTGAACCACCAACATGCATCAAGAAAGGAATACCTTTTTCGGAGAGTTTTCTCCAAAAAGGGTCAAGAGCAAGATGTCCAGGAGATCTGTCTCCACAAGCGTAATGTGGGACCCATATGGCTTCAAGACCTGATTCAATAGCAAAATCTAATTCCACCATAGCCAGTTCGGGTTCATGTAAAGGAATAACTCCAACACCCATCAATCTTGGGTCTTCAGAACAAAAATCTGACATAGCTCTGTTGTGTGCCCTTGTAGCTCCGTAACGTAATTCGGGAGTTATCTTAAGGCCTTGCTTGTCTACGTATTTAGCCTTACCTCTTACATCCCTGAAAGGAGTTACTACGCTATGTGTGGCAAAAACTAATTGTTTCTTAAACCCCAGCATGTCCATAGCAACGCTTCTATCAGCACGATTGAATGCTCCTAACGCTTGAATCTCTTTTGATTCAGCAATCAATTTATCTCCTAAGGCAATCTGTGCTTCAACGTGTTCTTTACTATGTTGACCTCCGTTATTAACTATTTCTTCAACCTCTTCATCAGTAACGAGACTCGCTTTGTAATTAACTGGTGGTATTAAGTCTTTAAATTCTTTATCTGCATAATCTATGATGAAATTCGGTAGCTCCATCACATGGCTATCTGCATCATAGAAATCTCGATTATCAGGGGCGTAGGCCATAATTATTCTCCTAGAAAATTGATTTTATGATACCACCAATCGCTTCTGCCTCTATGCATTTGTATGGATAGCATTCCTATAAAGATACTCATTTTGTTATATTGGTTTAAAACGAGGATTAAACATGTCTACAGGAATTTTAGATTACACAACTGACTTAAGAGAATACCTTTGGGAAAAGGGAATGGAAGAACATCCTGCCTTAACGGAATTGAGACTAGAAACCGCTAAGTTACCGCAGTCGATGATGCAAATATGTCCAGAGCAAGGGGCCTTGATGGCAAATTTAATAAGATTGATGTCAGCCAAAAAAACTCTAGAGATAGGTACATTTACTGGCTACAGCGCTTTAAGTGTGGCGTTAGCCCTTCCCGAAGACGGGGAGCTTATAGCATGTGACATTTCTGAGGAATGGACTGCCATGGGGAAAAAGAAATGGGAACAGGCTGGAGTATCACATAAGATAAATCTAAAGCTTGGACCAGCCGTGGACACGCTGGACTCATTGTTAAAAGAAGGTCAACAAGGTTCTTTTGATTTCGCTTTTATCGATGCCGACAAAGCCAATTACCCTGCCTACTATGAAAAATGTTTACACCTATTAAGAAAAGGTGGAGTAATAGCGATAGATAATGTTTTGTGGGGTGGATCGGTTATCGATTCTAAAAGAAATGACGAGGACACTAAGGCAATTAGAGAGCTTAATGACTTCATCAGAAATGATAAGAGAGTTTCAATCTCTATGGTTCCTATTGGAGATGGTTTAACTGTTGCGTTTATAAACTGAAGTCTTAGTTGAACATTCAAGTCATCAGGCTAGAATGAAGCGAAAGAAAAAATATCAAAGAGGAGTAGATATGAAAAACATAACCCAAGTTGGCGTGGCTTTAATAGTTGCTTTGGCCTTAACTTCTTGTTCGGACATGGATAATAGTGAAACTCTGGCTTCAAAAGCTCAGAATTCTTACTACGTTGAATACTTAATGTGTGATTTCGGTCCTGATGCTTCGCCAGAAGCCATGGGAACAATGATCAGTGAGTGGAATGAGACCATTGATACTTTGGAAACAGCCGTGCCGTATTCTGTTGGACTGGTACCACAATTTGAAACAGATTTAATGGGAATGCTTTGGGTCTTGGTTTGGCCTTCAGAAGAAATGAGCGTAACAGGTTGGAAAGAGTGGGCTGAAGGACCCGCAGATGCCTGGGCAGAGAAGGTAAAACCCGTCATCGACTGTGGTTCTGTAAATGATGACTCAGTAAGAAGTTATGCCTTTGATGTGTACAGTTTCTGGACTCCAAAAGCAGTTGATCAAGAGCCACCCAGTGTTGCGGGGTTCTCATACTGTAGTTACACACCAGCTATTACTGAGCAAGTTCTACTAACGAACCTCGATGCTTACAACGGTTGGCTGGATCTGGTAACTGAGGGAGTCGATCAGCCATCTGCTTATTTTTACAACGTCCATGTGCCTAGATTTGAAACACCCATAGAGGGTTCTCAAGCTGGAGCTTATGATTATGTCTACCTTCATTCTTGGGAGTCTGAAGAAGCGAGACAACAAGGAAGCGCACTATTTGAGTCTTCTGGCTCAGCAAATGCTGATAATCCTTGTACGGAAGTGTTTTTGTACGATAGTTATCCATTTAGAAATAATCTTTAGATCGATTCAATTAATAGGGAGAGGGTTAAAAATTTAATCTTCTCCTTTTTTTAAGGTTTCAGACAATGTCTAAATGGGGTAAAGAGCAAGCTAAGGAATGGTATACCAACCAGCCTTGGTTAATTGGTTGTAACTTTTTACCAAGCAATGCGATTAACCAACTGGAGATGTTTCAACAAGAATCTTATGACCCACAAACCATAGAAAGAGAGGTTGCATGGGCTAATAACTTGGGATTCAACAGTTTAAGAATATATCTTCACGACCTTTTGTGGAAAGAAGACTCTAGAGGCTTCTGCAATCGCTTAGATGATTTATTAACTATTTGCAGTAAGCATTCTATTAGACCTATCTTAGTTTTATTTGATGACTGTCATAGACCCTATCCCAAGTTAGGCAAGCAGCCTCTTCCAGTGATTGGAGTTCATAATTCTGGCTGGAAACAAAGCCCGGGAGTTGAGTTAGTGCATTTAATTCATGAACAAAAAGCCAGTGAAGAAGAGTCCCGCTTAAAAGAATTTGTTCAAGGGGTTTTAACAGAGTTTGCTGAGGATCAAAGAATACTAATGTGGGATATTTACAATGAGCCGGGCCAATTTGGTGTAGGGGAACAGTCATTAACCCTTTTAAAAAAAACCTGGAAGTGGGCTCACGAAGTCAGACCTTCTCAACCCCTTACCTCCTGTCTAGATGGCGCTGTCGGGGAAGAAATTATTAACCTAAATCAAGAAAATTCTGATGTTATAACTTTTCACTGCTATGAAGGTTCTAAATTGGAACAGATCATAAAAACCCTTATAGATCTGGATCGACCTATCATTTGCACTGAGTATATGGCAAGAGAGTTTGGTACAACTTTTGAGTTCAGTTTACCTATTTTTAAAAACTATGGAGTGGGGTGTTACAACTGGGGCCTGGTGGCCGGTAAAAGCCAAACTCATTTTGGCTGGTCAACTATTGCTGATCTACCCAAACTTAAAAAGGAAGGTAAATTTTTAAATTCAGCAGACCCTATTCCTGAACCCGAAGAATGGTTCCATGACATTTTACGAATTGATGGTTCGCCTTATGATGAGGCGGAGGTCAGTTTTATTAGAAAAATTACTAAACAAACCTAATTAATTAGGTTTATGTCCAGCTAATTTATCAAACATCTGTATCTGCTTTCCTTCAACACCTGCTTCAATAGCATCCTCTCTCATGGTCTTGTAAGTAAAAGGATAAAGTGCTTTTTTTCTAGTGTGTAAAAAGAAAACGATAAAACCCCATAAGTTAAGAAATATACACAGAGATAGGATTGAAGGTCTAATTAGATCAGCAAAAAAGATAAACATTATAATTTGGAGAGTTGTTTCTGGCTTCGTCAGAAAAAGCACAGTAAAACCAAGTCTGCCGGGAAGTAGACACATCCAAAGAAGCATCATGATAAGCGCCAAACTTATAAAAATTAACTCTAATTCGAAGCGCGTTATAGCACCCTCTATAATGCCATTCAAAGCTATAAAACCTAGTAGAAAACAAACGGCAGCATGCATTTTATAGCTAACAGTCTCCTTCATAGCTAAGTAACTATTAACCTTCCCTTTTCTTAAATTCCAGGGCTTTTCTGCAGAAAAAGAATCTAAGATCTCGTAAATTCCTATCCCCATATAAACTATTACTTCTATCCAAAGGACAGTTTTTAATAATGGGGTAAGTTCTAACAACTCATTAGCTGACATAATTATTCCTTAATATTATTTGATACTGACGGGATTCTAATTAATATAGTAAAAAAGAGTAAGGAGAAATTATGAAACCAGTTTGTCTAGTTTTAGGTGCGGGAGCAGGTATAGGAGGTACGGTAGCTACAAAATTTGCACAAGAAGGATATCACTCGTCATTATGTAGACGATCCGATAAAGAAGGTTTAGATCGTTTGGTAAAAAATATTGAAGACCAGGGCGGTTCGGCCAATGGTTATATTATGAATGCGATTGAAGATAATGCCATTGAAGAAGTTATAACATCCATAGAATCAGATATTGGGCCTATTGAAGTCCTTGTCTACAACCTGGGAGCTCAAACAGGCATGAAATTGCTTGATCAAACAAGTCATAAAGAATTTGAGTGGGGTTGGAGAATGGCAAGCTTTGGGCTTTTTAGAGCGGCTAAGGTTTTATGTCCTTTAATGTTAGAAAGAGGGAAAGGTACTTTTTTAGTAACTTCAGCGACAGCAGCAATGAGAGGCAATATGAACCAGCATTCACATGCAGCGGCAATGGGAGCCAGAAGAATGTTATGCCAATCATTAAATGCTGAGTTCTCTTCTCAAGGAATTCATGTTGTCCATATTGTTGTTGATGGAGCTGTTGATGCACCCGATACACTGGGCAAAATGATGGGTCCCGAAATGTATCAGAAGTTTAGGGAAACAAAAGGCATGGAGCATGATGGGTTATTACTTCCTGAAAAAATAGCTGACACTTATTATCATTTAGCTCAACAACATAGATCGTCTTGGACTCATGAACTAGATATGAGAGCCTTTTCTGATGCGGCCTGGTGGAATAGCTCTATTATGCTGGAACAGAATAGAGATTAGATTCATAGACTTTCTACTTAATCCTAAAAGAGTAAAGAAATAAAAAATGAACTCATTAGGAAAAGATTCTTTGTTAACTCTTTGGGCAATTCCTAAAAAGGAAGAGGTTCCTTTATTCCTGGAATCTAAACGACTTATTGATAACAAATTAAAAGGGCCTAGTTTTCCAATTCATATGACCTTGGCTGCGCAATTTGACCTTAATCTGTCAAAAGTAAAAAACTTAGAAGAAGAAATTGCCAAGAGAATTAATCCAATTGAAATATCTTATAAAGGTTATGGCATGAAAGATTATTTCTTTCAGGCTTTCTATGTGAAGGTAGATCTTAACCAAGACCTTCAATCGGCAAGATCAAAAATTTGCGACATCGTAAAGATAGAAGATGAAGAGTTCATGCCACACTTAAGTCTTTACTACGGCAAAAGATCCTTGGAAAAAAAACAATCGCTTTTAGCTGAATTGCCTGAGATAGAAGGTAGTTTTACAGCTGAAACCTTTTATCTAGTTTCTTTTGATCCAAAAAATATAGAATGGAAGATTCTCAATAGCATCCATTTAGGAGAGGTTTAGATATGTTTAATTTTAATCACTTGAAAGAAGCTCAGCAAAATTATTTTAAACATGGCTTAAGGGCCTTATATTTATCTAGCATTTTTATTTTTCTCGCTTTTATAGCTTTTATTCATGCTATTTTTCCGTTTTTATTCTACAAGACAGTGAGCAGCTGGATTATAGATATAAACAAAGAAATAAACGGTTAAATACATGTCTGAAATAATAATTAATCCAACATAGGGTTCTATAGTTGCAGAAATCAACGGTGTTGATTTATCTCTAGATCTATCTGATGCTGTTTTTTCTGAGATTCGTCAAACCTTCATCGATCATGGATTAATCTTCTTTCGCAATCAAGAATTAACACCGGATGATCATTTAAGATTTGCAAAACGTTGGGGTGAGATAAATATCAACCGCTTTTTTGCAAAAGTAGAAGGTTATGAGCAAATAGCGGAAGTAAAAAAAGACCCCGATCAAGAGATCAATATCGGTGGGGCTTGGCATACGGACCATTCATATGACCAGATCCCTGCAATGGGTTCTATTTTACTGGCTAGGGAAACACCCAAAACAGGTGGTGACACTCTTTTTGCTAATATGTATAAAGCTTACGAAAGCCTTTCTGATGGACTGAAAGGAACCCTTGAGAGTATGAATGCATGTCATTCAAGTAGACACGTTTTTGGTGCCCACACAGGCTATGCAGAGGCTTCTAACCAGCGCATAGGTAATCCTGAACTGGCAACACAAGATGCAATCCACCCCGTGATCATTACCCATCCAGAAAGCAAGCGTAAAGCCCTTTATGTAAACCCTGAATTCACTGTTAACTTTGAAGGGTGGA
>ERZ724560.152-NODE-152-length-11584-cov-2.791743_pt1 | contig 11584 bp, 15 predicted proteins | sample MGYA00375854_ERZ724560 | MGnify/ENA primary metagenome ERZ724560 (study PRJEB28725, sample SAMN03264854) | marine sediment metagenome | biome: marine pelagic biome; feature: marine oligotrophic desert; material: ocean water | place: Pacific Ocean:North Pacific... | reverse complement strand
AATTAACACACTAACGGGAGTAAGTGTCACCACAATAGGTCGAGTAGCAAGATTTCTTCATGACGGTTCAGGTGGCTATTCGCTCGCATTAAAGCGACTCAAATAATGTCAGATAAAAGGATAAAAATAGCGATTCAAAAATCAGGTCGCTTAACAGAACACTCCACTTCCCTTTTGCAAAAGTGTGGACTAATCTTCAGTCACGCTAAAGATCAATTGATCGGATATGGCGAGAATATGCCATTTGATCTAATGTTTGTTCGTGATGATGATATTCCAGACCTGGTACAAGATAACCTATGCCAGTTAGGCATTGTTGGCCTAAATGTGGCTATGGAAAAACAAATAGGTATGGAAGATGCAAAGAAAGCATGTGCTTATTCAATAGAACAGACACTTGATTTTGGTCAATGCTTGCTTGCTTTTGCTTATCCAGAAGATTCGGGATATTCAGCTATCGAGCAGCTTGAAGGTAAGACGATTGCTACAAGCTACCCATTTATTGTTTCCAATACATAGACGAAAAAAAATTGAATATTAAGATTACTGAATTTTCTGGTGCTGTTGAGGTAGCTCCGAGTTTAGGTAAAGCTGAAGCAATTTGCGACTTGGTTTCCTCTGGCGCTACGCTTAAGGCTCATAATTTAACTCAGGGTGAAACTATCCTTGATAGCAGTGCCGTTGTGATTCAATCAAATAATTCTTTGGGCGATAAAGAACAACTATGGGTTTCTAAGCTTTTGGAAAGAATTAATGGTGTCCTTCAAGTCAGAGAGAGTAAATACATTATGATGCATGCTCCTAAAGATTCGATTCACACAATAACTGAACTCTTACCAGGAACTGAATCCCCAACAATTATTCCTCTGGAAGGAACAAGTGAGATTGTAGCAGTGCATGTGGTTTGCAAGGAAACAATATTCTGGGAGACCTTAGAGGACCTTAAATCTATCGGTGCCTCTTCTATTCTTGTTGTTCCAGTTGAAAAGATGTTGATGTAGTTATGAGTCTTGAAAAGATAATCAATTGGGATGAAGTCTCTGAGGAAAAAAAGGTTGATCTATTAGAAAGACCGATTCGGGTTGTTCGCCAAGATCAGAACGAGATTATCGAAAAAATATTCGCTGCAGTGATGAGTCAAGGTGATAAAAAGTTAAGAGAGTACACAAAGGCTTTTGATAATGTCGAGATCGAATCAATAGAGATGACAGTTCAAGAGATTGATGAATCAATTGCACAAACACCAAAAGAGTTAAAGGATTCCATAAGGAATGCGATTGAAAATATAAAAAGCTTTCACGAATCTTTTTCCAATACAGATGATATTGCAGTCGAAACTGTTGCTGGAGTTAAATGCAGCTCTATAACCAGACCAATTGAAAAAGTTGGTCTTTATGTGCCAGCAGGAAATAATCCCCTGCCCTCTACTGCGATGATGTTGGGGGTTCCTTCAATGATTGCTGGCTGCCCAGAGAGAGTCTTGGTTTCACCTCCTAATAAAAATGGTGTCGTGGATCCAACAATTGTGACTGTTGCACATTTTTGCAACATTAATCGTATTTTTAAAATAGGAGGAGCTCAAGCAATCGCTGCTCTTGCATTCGGCACAGAAAGTGTTCCTCAGGTTAATAAGATATTTGGCCCAGGCAATAGTTGGGTTACTCAAGCAAAAAGATTAATTTCAAGCTATGACGCCAGCGTATCAATTGATATGCCAGCAGGGCCAACTGAAGTTCTTATTATCGCTGACGGAAATTCTGATCCTTTACATATAGCTTTTGATCTCTTATCTCAGGCTGAGCATGGGGTTGATTCACAAGTTATTCTATTATCAACGAGTCAAAGACAACTTTATAAAGTCCAAGACCAAATAAAAGAATCTTTAAAAACTTTATCGACTAGAGAAATAGCCGAGCAAGCCATGACTAACAGTAAATTTATCTTAGTCGATAACCTAGAGACAGCAATCAATATTTCCAATGAATATGCCCCTGAACATTTGATTCTTTCGTTTGATGCAGCAACTGATTGCCTTTCTAAAATAAAATCTGCAGGTTCAGTTTTTCTTGGGATGTGGAGCCCAGAATCAGCCGGTGATTATTGCAGTGGAACAAATCACGTTCTTCCAACTGGTGGTTTTACAAAGTCACTTAGTGGAATTACTGTTGCAAGCTTCCAAAAAACTATCTCAGTTCAGGAGATTACAAAGAAGGGTTTAGGAAATCTATCAAACGATATAGTCAAGCTAGCTCGTGCAGAAGGTCTTGAAGCTCACGCTAGAGCAGTTGAAGTAAGGTTGGGTAAAAATGAATATTGATATCAGAAGTATAGTCAGACCAGAAGTGCTGCGTTTAAAGCCTTATGTGCCAGCTAAAAAAGTTACAAATAAAGTCAGATTAAACGCGAATGAAAGTCCATTTTCTGTAACTGAAAAGGCAGAAGCAATGTCGCTAAATTTATATCCAGATGCAGTTCCTTATAAAATTAGAAGTTCAGTTGCTAATTATTTAGGCATTGAAGAAGAGAATTGTGTTGTAACGAGAGGCAGCACTGAAGCAATAGATATTTTAATCCGTACTTTTTGTTCACCTAATGATGACGAGATTATTATTTTCCCACCGACATTTGAAATGTATCAGTTTTATGCAGCTATACAGGGAATTAATATTGTTCGCGTTCCTTTACTCGAAGATAGCAACTATCAAATTGATATTGATGTTTTTAAAAGCAAATTAAGCAAAAAAAGTAAGCTGACCTTTCTTTGCTCTCCCTCTAACCCTACAGGCCATTCGATAGATACAACTTCTATTTACCAGGTTTGTGAATTGTTAAAAGGTTACGGTCTTTTAGTTCTAGATGGTGCGTACGCAGAATTTTCTGACCAAGCTGTTTATCGAGAAATACTCAACGATTTCTCCAATGTGGTTGTCTTAAGGACTCTATCAAAAGCTTTTGGCCTAGCAGGATCACGATGCGGTGCTTTGATTGGTAGTAATGAGATATGTGAATATATTATGAGAGTTATACCACCCTACTCTTTCTCAAAACCATCAGAGGAGACAGTCCTTCAGTCATTAACTGATGAAGGCATAGAAAAATCAAAAGAAAACATAAAATTAATACTCAAGGAACGCCAATACTTAGAAAATCAGTTAAGAGATTTAACCTGCGTTGATAAGGTATTCCCATCAGAAACGAATTTTGTCCTTGTAAAAACTACTGACGCAGAACAATTTTGTGAACGAGCAAAAGAATCGGGATTTCTTTTACGTAATGTTGGTTATCAACCAACTCTAAATAACTGTGTAAGAATTACTGTCGGCAGTAGAGAGCAAAACCGAAGTCTTATAAGAGGCTTAAAAGATGAATAATCAATCACAAAAAATACTCTTTATAGATCGGGACGGGACTTTAATTTTTGAGCCTGAGGATTTTCAAGTTGATTTGCTTTCTAAGATCCGTTTAGTGCCAGGCGTTATTGAGGCTTTAGCTAAGCTTAAAGATAGTGGTTATCTTTTAGTCATGGTTACAAATCAAGACGGACTGGGCACAGACTCATTTCCTGAAGCTGATTTTCAAAAATGTCAGAAGTTTATAATTGATCTATTGGCTTCACAGAATATTACCTTTGAGAGAGTCTTTATATGCCCTCACTTTGAAAGGGATCAGTGCGATTGCAGAAAACCCAGGACAGGCTTATTAACTCAATTTCTTGTAGATCAGAGTATCGATAAAGCCAGATCTTACGTTATTGGTGACAGAAACACCGATCTTCAGTTAGCGGACAATCTCGGTTTGCAAGGTATAAAAATTAATCCAAAGACCGAAGGTGAATGGATTCGTATCAGCGACTCTATTTTGAGCCAAGATCGAATGGCTTTAGTTTCCAGAGAAACTAATGAGACTAAAATAACCGCAAGCGTCAATCTCGACTCTTCTTTACCATTATCGATTAATACAGGCATAGGTTTTTTCGATCATATGATTGAACAATTAGGGAAACATTCGGGAATATCAATAGAATTAAAATGCAATGGAGATCTGGAGGTTGATCAGCATCATACGGTAGAAGACGTATCAATTACATTGGGTCAAGCTATCAAAGAGTCCTTAAGCAACAAAAGAGGAATCGGTCGCTATGGTTTTACTCTTCCAATGGACGATGCTCTAGCAACAATTGCTATTGATCTATCGGATCGACCATTTTTTAAATTTAATGGGGAGTTTAGAAGAGAAGTTATTGGAGAGTTACCAACTGAATTAGTTCCACACTTTTTTTATACCTTTAGTCAATCACTCGGAGCAAATATACATTTGAGCGTTTCAGGTGAGGATGATCACCATAAAATAGAAGCCTGTTTTAAGGCTCTTGGTAGAGCCCTATCTCAAGCTCTAAGTATTTCAGGAAACAAAGATCTGCCTTCTACAAAAGGAACATTATAAATGAAACAGCAAGTTGCTATTATCAGCTCAGTAGGCTCTAATCTAGCTTCTCTTAAATTCGCTTTAGATCGACTAGATGTCAATTATTGTGAGACTGAGGATCCTCAAAAAATTATTAATTCCAGCCATGTAATTTTACCGGGTGTTGGGTCTGCACAAAAAGCCATAAAGACCCTAAAGAACAATGATCTAATTGAGGTTATCCCATCACTAAATCAGCCAACTTTGGGAATTTGTCTCGGCATGCAGTTACTGATGCAAACATCCAATGAGAATAACTGTGAATGCTTAGGAATCATAGAAGGCAATTGTGAATCATTTGTAGCTGATCGTGACCACCCTGTACCCCATATGGGCTGGAACAGCCTGAGTATTAATTATTCATCAGAGTTAACTAATGAGATAAAAGAAGGCGAGTATTTTTATTTTGTGCATGGTTACTATATTCCAATTCTTAAGGAGACTGTCGGGATCACAGAGTATGCATCATCGTTTTCATCAATTATCCAAAAAGACAATTTTTTTGGCACTCAATTTCACCCTGAAAAATCAGGATTACAGGGAGCAACTCTGTTATCTAATTTCTTAAATATTCAATAATATGCAATTAATACCAGCCATAGATCTATTGAATGGACAATGCGTTAGATTGTTTCAAGGTGATTTTAATGACATTACCTATTACGACAAAGATCCTGTCTCATTAGCAAAATATTATGAATCCTTAGGTCTTTCTAGAATTCATCTGGTTGATTTAGATGGCACTAGGAATGGAATTACCATGAATGAGAATATTGTTGAGCAAATTATTAATTCGACAAATCTAGAGGTTCAAATGGGAGGTGGTATACGATCTAAGACTAAGATTAGCAAATGGTTGGAATCATCAATTAACTATTTGGTAATTGGGAGTTATGCCATAGAGAATATTGAAGATTTTAACTTGTTTGTAGACGATCAAGATAAAAGAAAAATTATTATTGCATTGGATGTAAGAACAGATATTTCGCCTCCTGAAGTAATGATTAAAGGCTGGAAAGAATCATCAGGCATGGATTTATGGTCATTAATTAAAGAATTTGTAAATTTTGGATTTAATGACTTTCTTATTACAGATATTCAAAAAGATGGAACCCTTAAGGGTCCCAATATTCAGCTTTACGAAAGATGCATGAAGGCCAGTCCTGGTGCACGCTTCATATGCTCTGGTGGTGTTAGCAGTATTGAAGATTTAATCAAACTTAGGGATAAATCAATCCACGCAGCAGTTGCTGGTAAATCGCTGCTTGAAAATAAAATTTCACAACGGGAGATAAAACGATTCTTACTCGGCGAATAATTCCCTGCCTTGATGTCAAAGATGGCAATGTCGTAAAAGGTGTAAAATTCAGAGATCATCGAATTGTTGGTGATATTTTAGACTTATCGATTCGCTACAATGAAGAAGGTGCTGATGAGTTAGTTTTTTATGATATTACAGCCAGCCCAGATAAAAGGACGGTCGATCGAAGTTGGGTTAACAAAGTTGCTAGTAAAATTAATATTCCGTTTTGTGTTGCAGGAGGCATTAAAAGCATTAAAGATGCTGAAGAGATACTTAACTATGGGGCAGACAAGATTTCTATTAACACTCCAGCTATCGAAAGACCTGAATTAATCACAGAGCTGGCCAATAACTTTGGATCACAATGTGTGGTGGTTGGCATCGACAGTTATTACAAAGATAATCAATATTTGGTTTACAGCCACACTGGGAACCCAACTAAAACCAAAGAGACCAAAAAAGAGACATTTTCATGGGCAAAAGAAGCAGAGGCCAGAGGTGCAGGCGAAATTGTCTTAAATTGCATGAATCAAGACGGTGTCAGAAAAGGTTATGACATCAAGCAACTAATTGGAGATAATGAGGTTATTAACATCCCCCTTATTGCTTCAGGCGGGGCTGGACAATTAGCTGATTTCTCGGAGGTTATTTTAAATGCCAATGTAAGTGGGGCCCTTGCTGCGAGTGTGTTTCATAAAAATGTAATCAATATTTATGATTTAAAAGTATTTTTAAAAAGTAAGGATATCGAGGTTAGGTTATGAAAGAAAATAAAAGAAGTTTTATTTATGATTTAGAAACTATCGTTAACCAAAGAATAGCTGAATCAGACGAGAGTAGTTACACATTCCAACTTATTTCATCTGGTTCTGGTCTGATGGCAAAGAAATTGGTTGAAGAGAGTGCTGAGCTTGCGGTTGCATCTTTAGAGCAACCCATTAAGAGAGAAGAGCTTTTATGGGAGGCAGCAGATTTAATGTATCATTTACTTGTGTTAATGAGAGCAAATGATATAAGTTTTGATGATCTTTCAAATGAACTTGAATCAAGGCATCATAAATAAGATATGACAATTACACAAAGCCAAATTGAGAATTTTAGAAACTTAGGTTTCCTAGTGATAAAAGACTTTTTTGATGCAAAAGTAATGAATAATATTCTCAAAGAGGTCAATGCCATGGAGGATGAGGAACCTCTTAAAGGCGGGATCATGAAATATTTTGAAGAATCCAGCAATAACTCAAACTCAACTCCTACTAAACCTCTCCTAATTCGTATTGAGAATTTCATTGAGGCTAATGATTATCTGAATTCCATTGTAAATCATCCAACAATTCATAAAACACTCACAGAATTATTTGGTGAGCCAGGGGTATTATTAAAAGAAAAGATTAATTATAAACCACCTGGTTCACCACCTGATCACCTGCATCAAGATTCGCAGGCAGGTTGGGATGATTATGGCAGTGAATTCTTGTCTGTATTAATAGCTGTAGAAAATAGCACTACGGAGAATGCTTGTGTTGAGTTCGATACTTCTGGTGCATACAAAGATTCATTAGCAGGCCCATTGTGGGAACCCCTAGATGCTGATGATTTACCAGACCTAAATTTGCAACCTATTGAAACAAATAGTGGAGATATAATTATCTTTAATAGCTATGTTCCTCATGGATCTGAATCCAATTCTTCAAATCAAAGACGCTGCAATATATACCTTACTTACAATAAGCTATCAGAGGGCGATCATCGAATTGAATATTTTAAAGACAAGAGAAAAAGTTTTCCGCCTAACAATGAAAGAGACCCTAATAAAGATTACAGTTTTAAGGTCTGAAACTAGATCAGTTTATTGGGATTCATTATGTTATTAGGGTCAATGCTTGATTTAAGTGATTGCATTAACTGAATCTTTACTGGATCTGAAAAGTACACCAAATCATCTTTTAATTTAGTTCCGATCCCGTGTTCAGCACTAAAAGAGCCACCCAGTGATTCAGCAATTTCGTGCACCTTTCTGTTTACATCAAAGATTTTATCTAGAAACTCTTGTTCCTCCATAGCATCTGGCTGTTTTTTAGTGAAATGCAGATTGCCGTCACCCATGTGTCCAAAAGTATAAACAACGGAAACACCCACAATTTCTTGCATACTCTTTGATGCGGTTTCAATAAATTCTGGAATTTTCTTTATAGGCACAGAAATATCATGATGAATTCCTCTGCCTGATAATTTTTCAGCTTCAGAAATACTGTGCCTTATTTTCCATATGTCATCCTTTTCTTTTTCATTGTTGGCAACTATGGCGTCGATAATCATTCCTGATTCCATGTGTTTATTTAAAAAATCTAGTATAAGTGCATCTTCTGTATTAATTATTTCAACAATGACTTGCCACGGGTGTTTTGAATTTAAAGGGATACGAAAATGAGGTAAGTATTTTTCTACTGCCTGTATGCAAGTGTTACTCATAAATTCGAATGCAGAAACATTATCACCAAATGAATCCTTGGTTAAGTTAAGTAAATCTATTGCTTCTTCAGGGTTATTTAAGGCAAGAAGACTAGTGCATATGTTTTTTGGTTCAGAGTAAAGTTTTAAACAGACTTTAGTGATTATTCCAAGAGTCCCTTCAGCGCCGATAAAAAGTTGTTTTAGGTCGTAGCCAGTGTTGTCCTTTCTTAATCCTTTTAGATCGCTGAATAATGTTCCATTCGGAAGAACTACTTCTATGCCCATTACTTGCTCTCTAGCCATGCCATATTTTAAAACATTAACACCGCCAGCATTGGTTGAAATATTGCCACCAATCTGACACGATCCCTCAGCACTAAGGCTTAAAGGGAAAAGCAGATTGTTTGCAGACGCTGCTTCTTGAATAGTTTGGAGTATACAACCTGACTCCACAATGATTGATCGATTATAAAGGTCGATATCTATTATCTTATTTAGCTTAGAGGTGTTAATAACAATTTCAATACGTTTATCTTCTGATAAAGGCACATTGGCTCCGCATAAACTGGTATTACCTCCTTGTGTTGTAATGCCCAGATTATTTTTATTACAAAGAGATACAATTTCCATCACATGATCTACAGATTCTGGAAGCACTATTAACGGAGTATCTCCTTTAATCTGCCCTCTCCAATCTTCGAGATATTTTTCTATTTCCTTTTTTTCAGTTATGCAGTTCTTAATCCCAACCACTTTTTGGAATTTAATATTTAAATCTTTGAAGGTTTCAGGCATTAATCTTTTTCATCAAAGACCAAATCGAAATAAATAACGAGGCGATAATTGGACCAATGACAAAGCCAGATATCCCGAACAAACTAATTCCTCCAATGGTTGTAAGCAGGACCAAATAGTCAGGCAAAGACGTCTCCTTACTTATCAAATAGGGCCTTAGTAAATTATCCACAAGACCGATAATAAAAAGTCCTGAAAATAATAAGATTAAACCTTGTACCCACATTCCGCTATAAATAAGAAATATAGTAATTGGGAGCCAAACAACTGCTGTTCCAATTCCAGGAAAAATACTAAATAGAGCCATTAAGAATCCCCACAAAATAGCCCCTTGGATATTTAATATTGAGAGGATGACAAAGCCCAAAAAACCTTGTACAAAAGCAACTATAAAAGTTCCTTTAATAGTAACTTTTGTGACTTGATGAAATTGATCGAGTAAATACCTTTCGTGATCATCATCCATAGGAAAAACACTGATACAGTTATTAATAATATTTTCACCGTCCTTTAGGAAAAAGAACAGCAGGTAGATCATTATTAGAGACGATACTATGAAGCTGAAAATATTTTCTGTAATCCTCATTAGGGTCGTGTAAGTTAATTGAGATAAGCTGTATACAAATTGATTCAGTTGCTTATAGATATCATCAATATTCAAACCAATGAGCTTTATAGTATTTTCAATACTCGGAATTATTGATGAAGACCCAATCTCAAAAACTCCTGACTCAAGCATGGAGACTATTTTAAATAATTCATTGGTTATCGCTCCAAGGATTAGGATGCTTGGCAGAATAACCAGAAGAAGAATAACAAAAATTGTAAGTGAGCTTGATAATGATGGCCTTACAGTTTTTTTATTCAGCCAATTATAAAATGGTGAAAAGAGTATCGAAAAGATGATTGCCCAAAAAACAGGAATTAAATAATCAATAAGGAGCATTGAGAATAAAATAGTAGTAATCGCAAGGATTATGAAATATGCATTTTTACTTTTCATTTGTGTTTTTACTTCAAAAATTCTTAAATAATTATAATCTTAAACAATTATGAATAGGCGGTATTTTTATTTTGAATAATATTGTAGACAATGTAATTAGAGAACTAGAGTTTAAAGCTGGGGTAACCCTAGCTAGTTTTGGCCTCCAGGCTGAGTTGAAATCTATTCAGAATTATCTCAATAAGGAGTCAATCGATGAAGACTTAAGAGACGCCTGTTACATTATATTTAGAACTCATTTCATTAGGGAGGCTCTCAAGCGCGATGATGCTGAAGATGCCTGTTATAACCTCATCATGCTCTGGGATCACTGCTCTAAGGCAGGCGATGAAAATTACAATGAAATTTTAGTTGATTCAATTGACAAGCTTCTCAAAGTTACAAATAAGCGAATTAAAACAGTAAAGAATAGACATCTTAGAGTCTTAGAGCTTAATAAGATGAATTGGTCTATTGACGCCATAGCTGCAGACACAGGATACTCTAGACGTCAGATATCGAGAGTTATTAACGGCCATACTAAGAATTAGTCTTTGTGGTCGGGACGAGAGGATTTGAACCTCTGACCCCCTGAACCCCATTCAGGTGCGCTACCAGGCTGCGCCACGCCCCGAGATTTAATGCATTAATCTAAGATATCAATTACGGCTTCTAGATCTGATCTTATGTCGCTTAAAGCAGAAGATTTTGATTCTTTTTCTGACTCATCGACCGAGAGTTTTTGTTTGGCACCTTTTATGGTGTAACCGTTTTCATAAAGTAATTCTTTAATCTGCCTTATCAATAAAACATCATGTCTTTGGTAGTATCTTCGGTTTCCTCTTCTCTTGATTGGTTTAAGCTGGGTGAATTCTTGTTCCCAGTATCTTAAAACATGCGCTTCGACTTCACATAAGTCACTAGCCTCGCTGATTGTAAAATATCTTTTAGTGGGTATTGAAGGGAGTTGTGAAGTATTTTCAATCATTTGAAAGAGTTTTGACAGCCTCTTTGAGCTTTTGTCCTGATTTGAAAGTAACAACTCTTCTCGCAGATATTTCAACATCTTCTCCGGTTCGAGGGTTTCTACCTGGTCGTGGTGATTTATCTTTAAGTTGAAAATTGCCAAATCCAGAAAGTTTAACCTCTTGACCGTCTTCAAGGAGATCCTTTATATGATCAAATAAAGAATCTACTAACTCTTTGGCTTCTCTTTTATTGAGTCCAATTTCGTTGTTAAGGTCTTCAACAATTTCTGATTTTGTTAATGTCATTATCTTACTGTTATATTTAATTTTTTGAGTATATGTTGATTGATCATCAACATGGATTTATCAATCTCGTCGTCATTAAGGGTGCGTGATTTTGACTGAAAAATCAAGCCTATAGAAACACTTTTTCTACCCATAGCAATTTTATCACCTTTGAAGACATCAAAGATTATAATCTCTTCTAAGTCTTTGATTTTGATTGATTCTATCAATTCTATGACTTCGTTAATTTCTATTGATTCGTCCATTAATAATGATAAATCTCTCCTTGAGTATGGAAAGTATTTTGATGGTGAATAATTTAGACTTATAGAT
>ERZ724560.150-NODE-150-length-11763-cov-1.969577_pt1 | contig 11763 bp, 11 predicted proteins | sample MGYA00375854_ERZ724560 | MGnify/ENA primary metagenome ERZ724560 (study PRJEB28725, sample SAMN03264854) | marine sediment metagenome | biome: marine pelagic biome; feature: marine oligotrophic desert; material: ocean water | place: Pacific Ocean:North Pacific... | reverse complement strand
GAATAGGAATCTGAGATTATCCTGAGGTCCGTCCGACCCAGGCGAAGATGAAGCAACAGGATCTGCGGCAAATAAGTCCATACCAGTCATGCCTTTGCAAATGAAAAGGAACGCCACCAATACTAATGGGGCCCCAAAAAACTTGTTAATTCGATACAGAAGCATATTGATAAACCTCATCGAGGGTATCCTCTACCCTCCTAATACGAACTCTCTCACATAATAAATATACGTAAAACAACGTGAAGGCTATAAGGGCAACAACAAATGTCAAAAGCATGTCTGAGTCAAGACTTGATTCAGCTAGCGGTCCTATATTCAAATCAGGGTGGGCGGTTCTCCACCATATCGATGCCAGATATATCAACGGTGCATCAATCGCACCTAACAGTGCCACCACCGAGGCATAACGCCTCCCCTGAGAACCACTAGGTGAATAGGCCCTAACCATCAAGTAACCAACATAAATAAACCACAAAATAAGAGTTGTGGTGAGTTTAGGGTCCCAAGACCACCAAACACCCCATACAGGCTTAGCCCATATAGCCCCGGTTACCAATATCAACGTTGCGAATATGACGCCCAATTCAGCTGCCGAATATGCCAAAGCGTCCCATTTATCATTTCCCGAAATTAAATGAACAACGCTAGCAACGCCGACAAGTATTATTGACACCATTCCAATCCACGCTAAAGGAACATGAAAATAAAAAATCCTCTGGGAAACACCAAGGTTCTGCTCTGTAGGCACCCAGATAAATATTAAATAAATTGTGCTGAGCATTAAGATCGCACTAATAGTGAAAAGTGAAGTTCTAATTAACAGCGAACACATCTCCTAAATGCCAAGGTATCGTACAATCAACAACTCTTTAGATTATTCAGGCTAAAATGGTACCACCGGAACAGACCTCAGGTCACACCATGGACGAGCAAGCTAACCATGCATGGCTAGGACAAAGCGAAGAGTTATATTCTGTTAAAGAAAATCAAATGGATTCTATCTAGCTTGTTACTGCTCCAACCGATGCCGAAGACACAAGCTTTGCATACTTGGCTAAGACACCTCTCTCATAATTAGACTTTCTGGGTTGCCACTTCTGTCTTCTAGACTCAAGTTCCTCATCAGAAATATTCACGTTAAGCTGACGAGAACCTACATCCATTGATATAGTATCGCCCTCTTCTATCAAACCGATCGGTCCACCGACTGCGGCCTCAGGAGCTACATGCCCTATCATAGGACCACGAGTAGCTCCGGAAAATCTGCCGTCAGTGATAAGAAGCGTTGATTCCCCTAACCCTGCCCCCATGATCGCACCTGTAACAGCCAGCATTTCCTGCATCCCAGGGCCACCTTTTGGACCCTCGTACCGAATTACTAACACATCACCATGATCTATTTCACCATTAGTTACTGCCTCAAAAGCAGCACGCTCGCCATCATAAACCTTGGCTGGACCCTCATGCTCATGGTGGTCAGTCCCTGTAACCTTCATTACAGCCCCTTCCGGGGCAAGATTACCCTTTAATATCGCTAAGCCACCTGTAGAACTTTTAGCATTGGAAACTGAGTAAATAACCTTTTCGTCAGGTTTTGTAGTAACCCCTTCTAAGTTCTCACCAATAGTCTTGCCATTTATAGTAACCGCATCACCATGTAAAAGACCTGCATCTAAGAGCTCTTTAAGAACGACCTGAACTCCACCCGATCGATCTACATCTGACATCACATACTTACCACCAGGTCTCAAATCAGTTAGATAGGGTGTTTCAAGACTAAGTCTGTCAAAATCCTCTATGGTCAAATCTACTTCCGCTTCTCTGGCCATGGCCAACAAATGCAACACCGCGTTAGTCGATCCTCCCATTGATAAAACCAAGCGAATAGCATTTTCAAACGCGTCTTTGGTCATAATATCCCTAGGCTTTACACCCCGTTCTAGCATCGAATATATGTATTTACCTGCTTCATGGGCAACATCGAGGTTGCGATTGTCTACCGCAGGAATCGAAGCCGCACCCGGAATAGACATTCCCATAGCCTCTATTGCAGAAGCCATAGTGTTAGCAGTAAACATCCCAGAGCAAGCCCCTTCTCCAGGACATGCTGCCCTTTCCATATCCATGAGTTCATCAATACTTATTTGACATTTGGCGAAAGCTCCGACAGCTTCATACATGTCCTGTATATTTATATCCTGTCCAGCGTAGGATCCGGGGAGAATTGCACCCCCATAAACAAAAACTGACGGGATATTTAGTCTAGCCATCGACATCATTGCCCCCGGCATATTCTTGTCACAAGCAGCCACAACGACCAAGCCGTCCATTCCCTCTGTAAAACAAACCGTTTCAATGGAGTCCGCAATAACCTCCCTGCTAACCAACGAACCTTTCATCCCCTCAGTCCCCATGGATATGCCGTCACTGATGGTGATAGTACCGAACATGAAAGGGACAGCTTGTGCATCCCATAATCCTTCCTTAGCCCTCTCTGCTATCCGGGTCAAGTGCACGTTACATGGAGTAACATCGCTTGCGAGATTCGCAACGGCTACAAATGGTTTCTCCATATCATCATCGCCCAGCCCCACCGCCCTTAACATAGAGCGTGCCGGAGCACGATCAGGCCCAAGACTCACAATTCCAGATTTATGTTTTAGTAATGAAAGATCTTTTGTCTCAGTGGACATATTTTCTCCCCTTATGAATTTCGTTGACTTATTGTTTATATCTGTTGTGGGCACATAGCAACTTTGCATATATGAAATGCGAGGGAATTATAACTGAGTTGTCGCAAACATTCAGTGAGGACGGAATGTACTAAGCGGGAGAAGCCACAGGTGACGCTCCCAATAATATTGAGGCAGACAGCCCCTTCTTTTAGGAAGAGGGGCCGTGCTTCTCTAGCAGCTCATGAACTCTTGGGTCTATTGTGTCAGGGATATCTCTTCCAGAGTCAAAGTATGCAATAGCTAGATGAGCATCTCTGTGAAGTTGCTCGCTCTCTTGCATATCTTTGTAGTCACTATTTAATTCCCCAAAAAGGGCGTCTATATGCTCTTTCTTAAAACTAGCGTTGCTAGACATTAAATTGGTTGCCCCCTGGATAACTTAGAGTCCCGAGTCGTAGCCGGTCTCCTCAGTGATTATGGTTGTGAGTTCGTCAGCAAAGTCTTTTGCCTCTTCAGATGACGCAGCACCTTTTTCGCTCAACTTCTTCTTGAACTGATCAAACAACCACTCATCCTTCGTACCATGAGGCATATCGAAAAACTCTCTGTCAAAGGAGGGTAGCTCACCTGGTCCAAAATAACCTTTGCCTCTAATTTCAAAGCCCTCGAGGTTGTCTGTTCCTTTTCCGAGTACATTGCCAGTTTCAACGAAGTGCTCCATAACAGCAGGAGCTCCATATCTTAGAATCGGGCATACCAGCATGCATACACCGCAACCTTCATACGTAGCCATAACAGGCCGGCATCGGTCATACATAAGCTTGTGCTTCTCAGCTCCTCGCCACCACACTTTGTCCTTTACAAGGGCACGTCCAGGGCATCTATTGACACATACCTGACATTCCTCACAAAACTTATGGAACCCGTAATCTATGGGCTTATCATAAGTAACTTCGGCGTCAGTGGTAATTATGAAAATTCTAGACCTAGACCCGAAGTGTGGAGATAAAAGCTGGCCATTTGCTCCTAGTTGACCAAGACCAGCCTCTACAAACATTGGAATGTACGGAGCACTGTTATCGTTGGGGCTATGAATCTGTGCCCGATAACCTAAAGAACGTATAAAGTCGGCTAACTCTAGGGCGTAACCACCTTCTTCTTCATAAGTTCCAAAATGCGCAAACTCGGCTTCCATACTTGGAATGGTCTGTGTTTGCCAGTAATCTTGTTCTAGGGCTAAGCAGATCGCGTGCTCATACTTCGCCCACCCCTTTTTACTCTTATATGTGTAGCGGCGGTCGTATTTCGTAAAACCAACTTCCCCGAAACCTAGGTCACGCGCCTTCTCACGAATTTCATCAGTAACGTCTTTGCCTGCTACAACATCTCCTGTCGGCTCCACGCCACCGGAGACAAAAGCAGCATCAACCAAAGGTTTATTTACTTTGTCGTGATGCTTTCTGTATTCATACATCTCACCAGTGTAAATAGTCCAAGTCCACTCTCGATCTGCAGCCTTTTCAATATTCTGCGTCTCCAACGGATAATTCCGACTGTAAAAATCTACATCCTGCTTCCTCTGGGGAATTCCGGGTACCGTGGCCAGTTCATCGGCCACTTGAATCGTAACGTCGTCATGACCCTTCTTTCTTCCAGGTCTATTAACCACATGGTGAACGCGCTTCAAAGTCATCTAAGTCCCTCCCAGATTCATATAAACATATCGCGTCAGTAGATAATGACTATATTTCAAGGCTAGTCTAGGCACATCTCGACCGTAAGTCAATAAGCGTTACTACGGACTGGTTATTCTATCTCTCTCAATAACCAAACAAGACCACGGGGTCTGACTCGTAGCAAATTATCTGTCTGAAATCACGAAACTGCATTTAGGCAGGCACATAAATACAAATCCTCTAGCTCTCCTTTGGAAATTTATGACACCTACTTGACCCATCGATACCAATCATAATGTCATTTGAACCAGGGTATCCACTGAAATTAATTAGACGGTTGATATCTAAAAACAGATTTCGATAAAAAGTATCCTGTTTGAAGTGGAAGGCGTAAAATTTTGTAGGACTCTTAGCTTATAGGTCTTTTAGCAGGCATGCCTGCTCGTCGAGGGTACCGATCAGGCGTATTACTATCCTTAAGGACTACAACTAATCGTCCATCCAATTTGGCTATTCGAGTCGAACAATCCACCACCTCGATAACCCGTCCTCCCAACACAGAGATGGAATTCATAGCACTATTCAACTCTGCATTCACTGTTCTGCCTTTCATCGCAACCATCACTCCCCCCATGTTGCAAAAAGGGAGACAGTATTCGGCAAGAACATTAAGCTTTGATACAGCTCTAGAAACGACAATATCATAGGACTCCCTGTAGCCTTGTTTGTGTCCCTGTATCTCTGCTCTCTCTGACACTATCTCGAGACCAGACAAGTCTAGTTTTTTGCAAACTTCTTGCAAAAAGTGGCATTTTTTTGAAGACGACTCAAGCAAAGTTACATGCAATTTCGGGAAGAGTAATTTCAATATCATCCCCGGTAAACCAGCTCCCGTTCCCACATCTATCAACCTCGTATGCCCACTGTCAAAATGACTCGATAAAGAATCAATCATAACCAGGGAAGCAGAATCAAGATAATGCCTATATACCGCGTCATTCCAGTCAGTGACGGATGTCAGATTAGTATGCCCATTCCACTCAATAAGGATTTCATGATAACTTTTTATCGAATCCACAAGTTCATTTCTGGGATCTATTCCAAATTCGCGCAGTCCTTGTTCAAAAATGTCGGAATTCAATGTTCACCAACTCACACTTTTTTTGAATCAGTATAGTTGAGAATAGATCATAAAATTCTCCTAAAACAAACTGTTATTTTGGAGAAAATCAAAGGGATAAGTTAGTAATAACCCTGTTTAACAAATGATCTAGGGCATAAGAAGATACTGAAATAAAATCTCTCCTAATCAAGCAGTTTGTATCCTCTCTGTTATTGAGAAATTTATGACTGGCAACTGCTATTCTGCATACTTCGTTTGTGTTAACGTAGTACGTGCGCGTACGTGAGGGGATTAATTACCAGTAAACCCACTGGGCAAGGAGGCAATGTTTAGGCCATGTTCAGTACAAAATTATTAGCAATTTTGGCCATCCTTGTCGTTGCGATGTTGTCGCCAGCCTTGGTTACCCAGGCTGCAGAACCACCATCGGTGGGAACAGCATCCATTGAAGACGACAAAGCAACCGGTGATTCTGTTGTAATAGCCTTGTCAGGGATAAATCCTGGCACATATACCGCGTCATTGGTTTCAGCCAACGACGTGAATTCGCTGTCAGTTGGAAGTGCCGATGTAATACTCCCCGTTATCCAAGGAGTAATTCAGTCTACCGGGACACTCGACATAACGTTCGATAGTGATTCAGAAGGCTACGACGGTTCAGACCTACTAGCCTCCTTCAGCAGGATAACTATATCTGGGTCCGATGGCTTGATAGCCTACAGTGACTCGTTTCCTAACGCTGCTACCGTAGAAATCAATGCTTCGATCTCAAGTGCCTTGGCGCTGAATAACGAACTAGATGCAGCTATTTCTGCTGCTGAGGAAGCCCATGCGGCCTCCGATAAGGCCACAATAGACGAAAAAATAGCCCTAGCGTTTGTAAACATAGCTGAAATTAATGCATTTGCAGATGCCGTAGATACCAACGCCAAAGCCGCGGTTGCTGCTGCTTCTGACGAATCTGGAATCAGTGCATCAGCTACCAAAGTAAGTGAAATGGTTGCTAATGTAAAAGCGTGGGCTAACGCAGCTAGTGCGACAGCCACAAACGACGTTCTAACAAATTCATCAGTGGCTGTTCAGAAAATATTTATCGACTCAATTATCAGTAACCTGGATGCGGCGAGAAATGGTTACGACGCAGATAATAGTGGAGGGATTGCAGATACAGTAACTGATACTTCAGATCCTGATGAACCTGTAATTACTTCTACTGGTGCAGGAGAAGGTGGTGCTACTCAGTTATATGCGTCTGCTAGAGATATGGCGAATTTCTCTATAACAGCCTCTCCTGAGTGAGACTGAACTCTGGGTGATGTAATTTAATTGTGCTACCGCTTCCGATTCTGCTGAAGACAAGTAGATCCGATGCGGCAGCACAATTTATGGTAGGTATTTCTTGGGAAATTTGGCGACGACTGAATACTGTATATCCACCATATTTGCTAATCTAACCCTCGAGACCTGCGAACAAAGTTGATAGCCGGTCATTCGGTCAATACCAAAATCTTGTTCAAGCCATAAGATAAGTTCGTAAAATGCGATCCGTGCCGCGTCTTCCATTGGTCGGGCACTACCTACCGCCATTAAAAACTTGTCTGATTCTATTCTTGGGGTACCTATAGCTTTTGATTTAAGTACCTCAAACGTAAGAGTGCCTCGTGTGGGTATCTCTGTCGCAACCCCGCAAACTTCCCCATCACCTTGAGCCGCGTGCCCGTCACCTATGTGGAACATTGCTCCAGGAACATTGACAGGCAGATATACTTTGTTTCCTGGGCATACATCTGCGGCATCCATGTTGCCACCATGGAATCCCGGAGCAAGTGATGATATTGCTTCAATCTCTGGTGCGGTGCCGATGGTCCCATAGAACGGTTCATAAGGGATAGCTGGTATTTTCAAGTTTTCTGAAAATACAATGCCTTCTTCATTGATTGGGTGGAGCATAACTTTTGCTGGCAGTGGTTTTTGTAATGTTCTTGTGAACACAGTCCCACATAACCCACCAAAATCTGGAATAAGCGCACTTACGCCATAATCCCTAGTCATATTGATATCGTGGATTGTTACTACCAATGTATCCCCTTTCTCTGCTCCTTCAACGTAAATTGGTCCAGTCAAGGGATTCACGAAGGGCAGGCTTATGATTTGGCTAATGTCGTCGTCCGGTGAAGTAATCTTGTTCCCAAATGCATCCAGCGTCTCAATAGTGACTTTTTCACCGGTCCTTACTCTGGCTACTGGTTTATTGTATGGTCCTATGACAAATACACTGGTTTCGGGTGCCGCTGATATTTTCTGCATTTGTAATACTCCAAATAAGGATGATTTTTATTGTTGAGATTATGTCAGGTTTGACTTCGTCGTGAATCAATTGTTTTCTTTGTTGTTTCCAATTGGTCCCGGAGAAATATTTCAGGATAGTTGCCCTCAGTTGGAGAATATTCAAATTTGAGACTAAAGGTAAATCTTTTTAGTAGTGACACCGTCAGTTTCATGTGCTATCAAATTGCGAGAGGATTTAAGTGCAATGCCAACATATGAATACATGTGCATAGAGAACACGGAGCAATGTGTACACCGGCTGTTTCAGGAGCAAAATGGACAAGACTAAAATATTAATAGATACCGACCCAGGAAATGATGATCTCCTAGCGATAGTTATGGCTTTAAGCTCTATCGAGTTAGATCTGAAGGCGCTTACCATTGTGGGTGGGAATGCTTCTCTGGAAGACACTACGGATAATGCGTTGAGTTTGCTCAGTTATATGGGGCGGTTAGATGTTCCAGTATATGTCGGTCATCCAAGTGCAATGAATGAGACATTAACATCTTCAGCAAAATTGGATGACTTCAAATCACACAGAAGTAGGATTCATGGTGAGACAGGCCTTCACGTAGATTTGCCAAGGTCGGATGCAAAACCAGGGAGTACTCATGCTGTTGATTTAATTATCAGTGAATTAGAAGCCAATAAAGGGGAGCTTGTTCTCGTACCTATAGGGCCGCTGACGAATATCGCAATGGCGATCAAAAAAGAACCCCGAATAATTGAATGGGTCAAGTCAGTTCATGTAATGGGGGGTGCAGTTAATGTACCTGGCAACATAACCAAATCTGCGGAATTTAACATATATTGCGATCCAGTTGCTGCTAATGAAGTTTTTTCCTCTGGATTAAATATCAAATTGTGTGGTCTTGACATTACCAGGGAAACATCGGTTAAGAGAGGAGAAGTAAATTGGTTGAATGGGGATTCTCCTGGAGAACTGTTGATAAGACAACTTTTGGACATTGTATTTACAAGACTCACGGACAGGAACTCTTTTAGTCTTCACGATCCTATTGCAGTTTTGTCTGTCTTACATCCAGAATTAATCCAGTGGAAGACTTCCCATATTGCGGTGATTTGTGACGGGGAAGAGGTGGGCAAAACCTGTGATCTTGGGAAACCTGGCGGTTCAGTAGAAGTCGGTGTTGGTATTGATCAGGATTTAGCCAAGACAAAAATCGCTGAAATTTTAGGAACGATAAAAGCTCAATAACTACTATGTCTCCCTTGGCTTGAAGGTACCGCATATCTTTCAACTTCTTCATGTATCAACTCTGTACCGATTCCAGGTCTGGAAGATGGCCAGAATGCGCCATCTCGGTAGTTCATGGGGTGGGTAACTATTTTTGCGAAGGTATCGAACCAATCATGAATGCATTCTTGCCTATATAGGTTAGGAGTAGCCATGCACACCTGAAATGTAGATGCTATAGCTATGGGGCCGAGGGCGTCATGAGGAGTAAAAGGTACGTAGTATGACTCAGCCAATGACGCAATCCTTCGGAGTTCGCTTATTCCCCCAGTCCATGCGATATCTGGCATTATGAAGTCCGCTAGCCTGTCTTGAAGGACTGGCACAAAATCGTACCTAGTAAATAACGATTCTCCAACACTAATAGCCACATTAGAATTTTCCCTAAATTCCTTTAATGCATCGTAACTTTCTTGCGGTACTGGTTCTTCAAACCAGGTTAATCTCATGGATTCTAGTTCTCTTGCGGCGGCAATAGCACTGGCAACGTCAAATCTGGCGTGAGCATCAACCATTATTTCAAAGTCATCACCTACTTCCGAGCGCAAAGCGCTAACCCATTCAGCAGCATAATTAATAGCTGCAGGGGTCAACTTCTCAACTAAAGAAGCGCCTCTGAAAGGGCCGGATTCGTTGGCCATTGATAGAAAAGGGTCCGTTTTTATGGCCTGATGCCCAGAAACTTTGGTTTCCCTAGCCATAGTCACCATTTCATCGATTGTGAATCCCTGCCTTGCATCCTGCACGTGGGTGTAAATAGGAACTTGATCCCTTACTGGACCTCCCAGGAGTTGGTAAATTGGTACGTCTAAAACCTTTCCTTTGATATCCCAGAGCGCTATATCTATACCGCTTATGACGGCAGATATAGGTCCACGCCCTCCTATTCTTAGGTGTCTCCTATAAATTAGTTGCCAAATCTCCTCAATATTTGCTGGATCTTGCCCAATTAGCCAGGGTTTTACTGATTCAATACCTTGTTCAATCAATGTATTGTTACCGTACCAAGAGCATTCCCCTAAACCAGTTATTCCTTCATCTGTATGCACTTCAACAAACAGCCAAGGAAGATTTTCTATAGGCATAGTTATATAAGTCTTCACATCTGTTATTTTCATTAATCACCGCTCACTTAAACATGTATCGGAATTTTAAAAAATCAGCAACATATCTAGTCACTTGGATCACTTTCATCCTGTTTCAAAATATAATTTCTGATCATAGCTTCAATTTCTCGCCTCGTGTACAAGTCGTCGGGTCCTATGGCAAGAAAATTCAATATCTCTCCGTAGGAGTAGTTTGCCCACCACCTATTTAAATTCACCATGGGAATAACCTTCTCCTAACAACCTGAAAATAACTAGGACCGAGACTGAGCCAGTCCGCAAACAGTTGAAGTCCCTACCCTACCGCGTCTGTCATACAAGGACATAGTCCCGACAGACACCCCATTGTCGGCTCCATGGTAAGAAGTCTCCGTGCCAATCCAACTTCCTACAGGGGTTCTTTGGAGATACAAAGTTATATCTGCATTTATATAATTCAGACCTCTCGTGCCAGAATTAGTGAATGGGTTAGCAAAATCTGCGACTTGAGCTACTCTCACTAATTGGCTTGGGGGTATACCGGAAATTAGGCTATATGTTTCCCTAATCCAAGCCTGTCTCACTCCTAATTTCCTATGCTGGGGTCCATTCTCATCATACGGTTTCCCTTCATCATCTTGAACATTAACAGTCTGCCATATTGGTAAAGACGCTGTACTATCTGGACCTTTCTGAGCGGCTTCTAGAGCAGGCATGTCTTCCAACGGAGGGTCTATTTTCCAATCAGGCGGAGACCAAATTTCCCCATCAGGATTCGCACTTTTCTTCAGCATCACAACACTCCCTCGAGCAATATCAACAACACCCCTCCCCTCAAGCTCTGATGCAATATTTACATCTATTACTTTTATTCTTCTCCCAGACCTCACAATTTGGCTGGTGACAATCAAAGGAGACATAGGGGGAGGCCTAAAAAGATCAACTGTAATTCTGGATGCCTGGAAAACACCAGATTCATTTTCAGACAGACAATTTTCCTCAACTTCAAAAGCTACCAGCCCGGACAAAACCCGTCCATGTAGTGTTTTAGGATCCCATGGTCCTCGAGCAAAAGGTGTCGGATGATATATGTTTTTCCTAGTTTCATCTACATTGAAAAAAGCTTCCTTCATAAGACTATGATACCGCCCATATTTCTTTAATTTTGTCCAAGGCTTCTTGTGGCAGAGAACCTTTATTAGCATAATCCACAGCTTGCTTTAATTGGTCAAAATTTGATAAACCAATCAAGGCTGTATCGAGATTATCGTTGCTAATAGCGAACCTCACAGAAGCTTCCACAAGATTATTCACAAATCCCTCTTTGACTAGGACTTCAAAAACCGGAGTTCTGCTGACATCTTCTCGAAAGGTTGATGAGGTTGCGATCGGAGCTACATTTTGCTGCGCAATTGGATGCCTATCCAAGCTTCCTGAAAGGGCTCCTCCAGCCAATATTCTTATTCCCACAGTCCCTATTCCATCTTCCGACGCCAATGTCATTAATTCTTCATAATTCTGGTACGGAAAAGTTTTGGGCAAACCATATCCAGAAGTTGGATTTAGCATGTTGTAACAGGTGTGTATACCGCTCGGAGAATAGCGCCGTAAAGC
>ERZ724560.149-NODE-149-length-11824-cov-2.129093_pt1 | contig 11824 bp, 11 predicted proteins | sample MGYA00375854_ERZ724560 | MGnify/ENA primary metagenome ERZ724560 (study PRJEB28725, sample SAMN03264854) | marine sediment metagenome | biome: marine pelagic biome; feature: marine oligotrophic desert; material: ocean water | place: Pacific Ocean:North Pacific... | reverse complement strand
TGTTGACCGATTCCTGCTGGCTCTAGTCGGCAAGGCTATGTGGTTTGAGACTGAGGACGGCTGGATTTTCACATCTCTGAGGGCCGAAGAGGTCTCCATTATCGACAAGGAATGCTACACCAATTGGCTCGTGCAGACTGCCGATGCGACCCTCAGACGAATCGATGCACACGCAGCTTCGCTTGAGAGTGACTTGACTCCTGCTGCAATGGAGGAAGCCGGAGTTCCATCCGATCTTGTCGATGGACTAATCCTCTCTCGTGGCCACTATGGTGAGTTCGACCCTGAGGCGTACCAAGTAGGAGTTCTACAGGCATTATCGACGGCTACTGGCAAGACCAGCGTAATCGAGGCAGCGCCCGAGTCACAGCAAGAAACCCCGTCTCTAGAACAGGCGGTCACGGAGCCTACTGCTGAACAAGCTGCGACCGAACCATCTGATGCAGTCGGGGCAATAATTGAGACCATACGTTCCAGAGATACGGGCCAAGGAGTTGATTACAACGACATCGTTGCAGCACTGGTCAATGCCGGCCACTCCAGAGAAGCCGCAGAGGATGCTATTGATTCTGCCAGAGACCAAGGCGAGGTAATGGAACCGAGATTCGGCTTCTTCCAACTCGTACCTGAGTGATCAATCGTCTTCCATTAGTGTCTCAGCGTATTCCATACGCTTTCTGACTCTGCTCATTGTAGCAGCAGCATCGACTCTACTCCTAACTCCCTCTCCGATACTGGCTCCTTTTGACTCGGCGATATTTGTGGCCACAGAGATGACTCGGGAGCAAACCTCTTCGCTTTCCAAAGGCCAACCTCTCCGCTCAGCCAACCTCAGCAGCAAACCTTCCTCAGCGGACCCCCAAGTCCCCGAATGTCCTCTGAGGATGCTTCCAATCATCCTCTCTAGTTCCTCTACTCTAGCACCAATGGTCAATAATGCCCCTTGTGCTTCAGGATCAGACTTGTCCACATCCTTCACAATCGAGTCTCTGGCATCCTCAAGCACCGCCACAGGCGATGCTTTACCGAAGGACCCATCATCTACAGCCTCAACCTCAAGAATCTCCTTTGCATCCTCAATGTCCTCAGCTTTGGGAGCTTCTTTAGATGCATCAGGAATGCCTGACCTCCAAAGGCTGCGCTTGATTCTGCCCCAGCCCCTTCCTTGACTAGTCAGAACTCCTGCAACATGACCCATCAGTACTGTCCTGGTTCCGGTGAGGGGCAATTCCAGTCGTAAGCACAACTCGTGCAACTCATCTCTCTCTATATCTGCTAGGTGCTCCACACTGAGCCGACGGGAGTCGAAGTTGAGATGCAACCAGAGCCGCTGCCTCCTTTCCTTGTGGGAGCCCGATGACTTGATTCCAAACACCTTCAACACCGCCCCTGCCTCCTTGTGAGGGAGGGATTGGATTCCTTCCCAAGACAGATCAATCTCTCCCAGAACCAGATTCTTAATCAACCTAGCACGAAGGACTTCGACAGAACCACTCTTGCTCAAGCCCTCTGTCTCAGCCCTATCTCTGAGCTCCATCAGACGACCTCTATAGAGGACATCGAGAAGAGACCTATCGACTTCTACATCCAGCATTACGGACTTACTCACTGGCGTCGAGGTCATATCGGTTGCGCAAATCAAAACTCGGTTCAGCTGATTGAGGCAGTCCGAGGAAATAGCCACTATTCTTCTTCAAGGTCGATGAAGGCAGGAGCATCCTCATCCTTGTAGAAGTCCTTGGGGACGGGCCTAGATGCTTCTTGCAGCAAGACACCCCAATCTCTGATTGCTGAAATCGTAGCGTGCCTGAATTCGCTATGCTTAATCACACGGTCTAGGCCGATTGTGTGCCGACCGTTTCCAGAAAGTACCTCTATTCTAAATTCCACATGTACCTCCGCCTCGGTGACCTCTCCCTCTGTGTCATGACATGCCTGCTCTAGCGTTAGGTCTCTCTGTTCCTCGGCCTGCTTCATCAGAGATCTGACTTGACGGTGTCTGACTAGTATGCCGACTCGTTGCAGCATCTCCTCATCAAGGCCAGAAATCATCTGATCTTGGATATACCAGCAGGCTTCTCCCTCTGACTCTGAAAACCGCTTTAAGATACTGGAGGGAAAACGCTTTCTGGCCAGCAGGATGACCAAATCTGCATATGGAAGAGGAAGGAAATGAGTCCCGCCTCTGTCTTTTGGGTCAGGCAAGAGAGCATGACGGCGCGCAGGAGATCCTATTGAGTCGAAAACTGCCCTCGAAGTGATGAAACCATCGATTTCTCCGGACTCCCTCAACGACTCCATCCATCTTGCGACTTCGAGACTGTCTCCTGAGGGGTATGTCTGATTGCTGATTGAAGCAAAGGCAGCAGGGCTCAGGACCCTGAGGCCACCCCTCGCTCGCCTCAGTTGTCTGCGCACTAGAGCCGACTCAGCCAGAATTATTGCGAACCTAGGCTGGTAATCCAACTTGTTATCCGAGACAAGTACCAGATTAGGTCGACGAGGAGTGCGAGCCCCTACTACTTCGCAACCTGCTGCTAGCATTTCCATCTGCTTGCCGTGTAGCAGTTCTGCAGGTATTGCCAATATGTCCACATCACCTTTGGATAGCATGCTGATGGCTTTTGAGAAGTCCGAGGCAGAGACACTTGCTATACTGAGGTCCCCCTCATTTAACTCATCGAATTGTGAGCTAACCGAACAGTCAGGAGTATCAATGACGGCGAGTTTCAATTCGTCCAATCCGTCCACCTCCTGGGGGGGACACGTAACGTGCCCGTGTGGCCGGCGTGTACACTTGTTGATATAGGCGACCCTCTTCAACTAGCACGAGTGGCATGGTCTCCCTCAACCAGATTAGTGCCCGGGCGGAGCTTGAGAGGCGCCGCTATCAAGTTGAGGAAGCGCTCGAGGAGTTTGTGCAGAAGAGATTGTCAAAGCCAGATGCCCCCGTAATGAGGCTCGTAAGTGAGATTTTACTGGGAGGAGGAAAGAGATACCGGCCGATACTGAGTGTACTGGCATACGAGGCATGTGGAGGGGATGATCATGAGAAGGCATTCAACCTAGCACTGTCGGGAGAACTGATACACACTGCGACTTTGATTCACGATGATATCAACGATCAGTCGAAACTACGCAGAGGCAAGCCCACTCTGCACACCACTGCCAGCCAATCACATGCAATAATCGCGGGCGACTATCTGTTTGCTCTAGGTTTCGGCTTGGGTGGCCACAATGATGACCGCGTTGTCGAGAGAATTGCTAGCACCTGTGGAGGTCTAGCATCGGGTGAAATCTTGCAGATGGAGCACATCGGTAACCTCTCAACTACTCCAGAGGATTACTATGCTATTGTCGATGGCAAGACCGCTTACCCCTTCGCCTCTGCCTGCTGGGGAGCTGCAATTACTGCAAAGTCCGAACAGTATGCTGATTCCATGGAACTATTTGGAATGGAACTTGGCAGGGCGTTCCAGTTGGTTGACGACCTGCTAGATTTGACCGGCGACCCTGCAATGGGGAAGCCCCGCGGCACGGATGTCCACGATGGTAAGATGACCCTTCCAATCATCCACGCTCTGACGATGTTACACGGCTCAGACTACGAGCATTTCACGGATGTTCTGACCAACTTCAGTGATGATAGATGGGGCGAGTTCACCGAGTTAATAGAGAAGGCCGGCTCGCTGCAATACGTCAGGCAGCTAATTGAGAACCACATCGAGAGGGCATTGAACGCTCTGGAGGAACTACCCGAATCTAGGGCCCGTACACTGATGGCAGAACTAACGAAGATGTCCGAGAGGCGCCGGACCTGAGTCCATGTCAGTTGAGCGCACCGACTGGGACGCCATAGTAATCGGCGGCGGACCTGCTGGCAGTACCGCCGCTCGTTATGCCGCCGAAGGGGGCGCTTCTGTCCTAGTTATCGACGGCAGAGATCCTATTGGCTCGCCTCTTCAGTGTGGAGAGTTAGTGCCTAGCAACGACGAGATGAGGCGCCTGTGCCCAGATGTCCCTGACATTGAAGATCTGCTTAGAACACCAGAGCATGTAATCTCTCTAAGGACTAATGAGATGCGCTTGGTCCCCCCCTCAGGAAAGCCTCTTAGATACCCCTTTGAAGGTCTAGTTCTGAATAGGGTAGCGCACGATGAAGAGTTGGTCGAACTGGCGCGCTCAAGAGGAGTAGAGTACCTAGTAGGAACCCGAGTTGCAGAGATAAATTCCTCAACTGTCATCCTTGCAGATGGCTCGCAGTACAACGCTCAGGTCATCATTGGTGCGGCCGGCCACAACGACCCCTTGCGAAAATCACACTGGGACGTCGACTCGCTTAATATCCCAGTCAAATTTGTGCTGGTCGATGGTAACTTCGACGATGCCTTAGAACTGCATTTCGGATCAGTCGCCCCGGGCGGTTATGCTTGGGTATTTCCCAAGCAGGGCGGGGCCAACATAGGGCTAGGAATTCAGAGAAACCTAGCTAAAGGTAGGAGCTTGAATCTGTACTCTGAGGAATTCTTTTCGCGATATCAGGGGGAAGTCATTTTTAGCGGTGCAGGCTCACTACCGATGTCGGGCACCATTCCAAAATTCGTGAAAGGGAATCACCTTCTCGTCGGTGACGCAGCAGGTATGGTTCTGCCCTCAAATGGAGCAGGAATCACGATTGCAATGATTGGTGGCAGAATAGCAGGTCAGGTGGTAGCCGAACATCTCAGAGATGACACTCCTCTCGAGGAGTACGAGACGAGATGGAACAAACAGATGGGCAAGGTGATGCGGAATTCGAAATTTGCATTCAAACTGGGAACCCTGATGTTCCGTTCTCCTGACTGGCTGCTTAACCTGATGTTCAACAGATTGACTAAGCCATTCATATGGAGAGCAGTGACCTGCAGATCCTTATTCAGTCTCAGGTGAATGTCCCTGCCAGATTGTAGCCATACCGGGGAATATTAGCTTGGCTGAGACCTTCTCGAATCCCGTATCTTCGAGCATTCTGACGTAGTCTTTCGTAGTCCCAAAGCTCGCATATGTCTTGGTCAGCCACTTCCAAGGATTGCTCTCGGAATTGTAGAACAGTCTAGCATAACTTGAGACCCAGACTCGCATCCAAAGCCACCCCATGACGCCATGAAGCCGATTCATCTTGGCAGGCTCGACCATCACGAATAACCCTCCGGGTTTGAGGACCCTGAGTGTCTCTGCTAGTCCCGCCCGCTTGTCGAACCAGTCTCTAAACGAGAACAGGGAGCAGACTGCATCGAAGGAAGATTCTTCGAAAGGCAATTCTTCTGCCGTTCCTTTGACGAATTCAACAGTAGATTCACCTCTCGATTCCCTCTTCGGACCCACTCTTTCTTCTGCTACTTTGAGCATCTCTGGAATAGGATCCAAACAGACCAGATATTCGCCCTCAAAGTCTTCAGCAAAGCTCCCCGGTCCGCAACCAATCTCGAGAACCCTACCACTGGAAGGCAGACGCTCCCTTACCATTCTACGCCAGCGCGAGACTTGGCCCAGTGTAGCGAAACGATTCACTTTGTCATAAACTGGGATTGTAGCCTCCAGATTCTGCTGGAGTTCGTTCCAGTCAGACTCTCCGATTCGCTCGGCGTCCATGTGCCTCGCTGAGACCTCACATATTTGGTTGAATCCCGGTAAATTACTGCAAAATTGCGAAGGAATCGTATGGTCAAAGTGATATACCGTTCGACTTTCGCGCGTGTCACCGAAGGTGACACAATGGGACGAGCAGATATACTCCGAGCAATCAAGGACTCGGAGAGCGAAGCAAAGAAGATCCAATCTGATGCTGAGTCGAAGGCATCAGAGACCGTTTCCAACGCCCGCGTCAAGGCCGCTGAGTCGACCAGCTTAGGCAGGCAGGGCGCTGATGATGAAGCATCGAAGATGCTGAGCGATGCACGCGCTGCTGCGGAGAAAGAAGCAGAATCCGTGGCCGCAGAGGGTGAGGTAGAACTCGAGCGCGTTGCTAGTGAGGGCAATAAGAACCGCAGTGCGGCGGCAGACGCCGTTCTCGAAACCTTCCGCAAGGATTAGTCCCAGGATGTGACAAAATGAGCCAATTGACACCAGAAGACATGTCTCGTCTGGTTGTCGCTGGCACCAAGGATCAACTCAAGACAACCATCGATGTATTGGCTGGCCTATCGTTGGTCCATATCAACGACTACAGTAGTGATGATGAGGAACTGTCGATGGGCACTCCCTCCGATTCATCCGAGGAAATCAGCCGCAGACTCACCAAGATGAGAGGGGCTGCCGCAAACGTGCAAGCTCCAAGTCAGGCGGAACTGATGTCTGCCCCTGAGGTTCGCAGGAACCTATCAGGTGACATCGACGACTTAGTCGGCAATGCACTGAGTCTCAACGATGAGATGGAAGCGTTGGAGACTGAGTCTGCTCAGATCGGTGAGGAACTAGGAGTTCTGTCTCTGATTGCACCACTCAGTCTGGAGATGGAGTTGATGAGTGGGTATGAGTCAGTCACTCAATTCGTCGGCACAGTCTCGTCTCTGAGCAAGGCCCGACCTGCGTTGGCTTCACTCGGGGACTCCGCCATCCACATGAGCAGCGAGGTCTCAAAGAAGGCAGTAGTCGCTGTGTTCTGCCGAAACGAGCAGGCGGATTCAATCCAAAAGATGCTTTCTGAGCACGACTTTCAAGCCATCTCAATCCCCGAATCAAACGGTCTGCCGAGCGACCGAATCTCCGAACTGAACGAAAGAAAATCCGAGATCGAAACCAGAATTGAGGCGCTGCAGAACGAACTCTCTGAATGGTCCGATTCTAACAGCGGAATGCTGTTCGGAGGCATGGAACTTCTCGAGAGAGACTTGCAACTCGCCACCGCGCCAGTCAGGGTTGCTGTCAGTGACCACGCATTCGTCCTAGATGGATGGATTAGCTCTGCAGCCGAAGAAGAGGTCAAGGACGCTCTCGCAGGCGTGTCCACGCACGTCGACATAGAGAGATACAAACCTCCAGCCCACAGCAGTCACGGCCACCACCACGAAGAGCAAAAGAAGGACATGCCCCCAATCGAATTCTCCCCTAGGAATTACAGCAAACCATTCGAGATGGTTACCGATGTCATGGGTAGGCCTGCATACGGAAAGGTCGATCCGACCTTCTTCATGTTCCTAACCTATCCAATCTTCTTCGGTATGATTCTGGGAGACATGGCATATGGCCTCTCAGTTATGGCACTAGCCGCATTCATCTGGAGAAAGTTTCCACTCGACGAGACGATGTCGAATGTTGCAGGATTCCTTTTCACAATCGGAACTTCTACTCTGATTTTCGGCTATATTTACGGTGAGTTCGCCGGTTTCGAATTCTTGCCTCATGGGCATTGCGACATTGATGGCATAATCGGCGTAGCTCAATGTGAAGCCGCTTACTTGGCGGATGAGGTCACTCATGGGCATTATCACTGGAAGGAAGGACATGCTCCTTGGTGGGTTGCATGGATGACCAACCTTTACCCCAATGGAGGAGAATTCTTCTGGGTCTGGGAAGGCCCTCTGGAAATTACTCTGGCCTACCCGTTCCACCGAGTCTCTACCAATCTAGAAAACCTCATGCTGCTAAGCATCTACATTGGTGTAATTCACATCTTCATCGGTCTGATGATTGGCTTCCGGGATGTGTACAAGACACACGGTCTAGTTGAAGCGATCTTTGAGAAGGGATCTTGGATGGTACTACTGATAGGGGGCTTTGCATCCGCCTATGAGTTCCTGAAAAACGGTGCTGAATTTGGTGCTATCTCGACTATTTCATTGGCAGTTACTGGCATTGGAGTCTTGATGGTAATAGTACTGCTGGCACACTTTGAGAAGATGGGCTGGGGAATTGCACTCCTAATGGGCCCTCTAGAGTCCGTAGGATTGCTTCCCAAAGTGGTATCTTACGTTAGATTGTTCGCAGTAGGAGTTTTAGGTGTAAAAATTGCTGCAACTGGCAACGAGATGATCTACGAGGGCATGGCCCACACTGTGTCTGACCTGAGCCATGCCTCAACAGTGGACATCGTCTTGATTCCCATCATGTTCATCGGCTGGATCCTAGTCCAACTCTTCGCCCTAGTGCTGGGCATCTTCAGTCCAAACATCCACACTGTCAGACTGCATTTCGTCGAGTGGATGATGCAATTCTACGAAGGGAGCGGCCTCCCCTTCAAGGCGTTCGGTTTCAAGCCGGACAAGGTTGAGGTCGAATAGCACTCACATAGTGAGAAAAAACGGAGGAAAAAAACATGGAAAAAAAGAGAATGAATACGGCATACCGCCTTCTGATGACTGCCTTCATGGTGACTTTAGTCGCCGGCGTGGTTACAGCTCAGGAGAGCGCGGCTGACAATGAACATACCACTGAATCCATGGCTAAGCTAGCTGCAGGAATTGCTCTAGCAGGCTGTGGAATCGGAACTGGCCTAGCACAGAGCTCGATTGGCGCTGCAGCCGTCGGCATGATTGCAGAAGACGGCTCCAAGTTCGGTACAGGAATTCTGTTCACTGTGATACCTGAGACTATTGTTCTGTTCGGTTTCCTAACGATCTACCTGTTGTAGGTCGTTGGAGACACAGACAAAGGAGGATGCATGTCACTAGACAAGTTAGCAGGTGAAATCGAAGCGATGGCCAAAGCCGAGGCTAAGGCTGTCACTGATGAGGCAGCCGCCGAGGCTAAGAAAATCGCTGCCGAGGCGAAAGGCACGGTCTCCGCGTACCGCGAGGAGGCCATCGCTAACGCCACCAGATCATGTGACCAGATTGCCGTTGAGAGTATCGCAGCCGCAAGGCAGCGCAACCAAAAGACGCTACTGGTCGCCCGCAGAGCCGAGCTTGACGCCACTTGGGAGGAAGTACTGTCACGTGCAGCTTCACCAGACCTGAAAGGTAGGAACGATGTACTCAAGTCCCTGCTATCACAAGCTTCTGATGAGGCCCCTTCAGGAATGGTCCTCAAGCCGGTTAAGATTGACCGAGATTTCCTCGCCAAGAACTCCTCTGGGTTTGAGATGGGCGACGAGGTCGAGGGCCTAGGTGGATTCGTGCTTGAGGACACTGATGGCTCGATACTGATGGATTACCGATTCGAGGGTCGTCTAAGGGATGCTTGGGATGACAGACTCGGCGAAGTAAGTAGCATACTATTCGGAGAGTGAAACAGGATGGCAATCGCAGCCGGGAAGGGTAACTGGGCCAATGCTGCAGCTCGCAGCAAGGCTAGGAAGTCTAAGCTGCTTGAAGAGACCCGGCTGCGCCAACTCCTGAAGAGCGGTCCCGATACGATTGCTGCCAGCATCGGGGAACTAGATTACCGTAAGGAGATTGACATCTACTCTGCCAGACTAAGCGGCGCCGATCTAGTCGAGGCGGCCCTGGCTCACAACCTCGAGAGAGAAGTTTCCGAGGTTATGAGTTACTGTCAGGGTAATCTCAGGAGTATTGTGGCGGTCTTCGCCCTTCGCTTCTCATACAGCAATGCCAAAGCGGTTCTGCGTGCAGTCAATGGCGGAATCAGCGCTGAGAACCTAGCCAACTCGGTTCTTCCTGATGAGAACGAGCTGAACATAGGCTGGATTGATATCGCACGTCAGAGCGAGACCCTAGAGGATGCCGCTGTAGCCATGCGTGGCACTCCTTGGGGCTCAGCAATCTCAGAGATGGACGCTGATGCGCGATTGCAGGAATATGAGGACAATCTCGACAGACATTACTACAGAGAGGCCATCACTGAATTGAGAGCAAGTGGCCTCGGCCACAGCCACCTACTGGGTTATCTGCGCAAGGAGATTGATCACCGCAACATTGTGAATCTGCTACGCGCGCTCAGGCAGGATTTGCCCGTTGAGCAGCGAATGGACGCCATGCTCGATGGTGGAAGTGCGCTCAAGGGCAGCCTGTTGAAGTCCGCCGCCGAGGCTGATAGCCAAGATGCTCTGATGGAGGTTCTACGACGCTCCAACATGGACACGGCCGAACTCGAAGAGAAACTTGAGGAATCCAATGAGCACGGTGGATTCGACCCCGTGGTCAGCTATCTGGCCGAAGAGAGAAGGTCTGACATGAGGAGGATGAGCCATCTCAATCCACTCTCAGCATTCCCGATTATCTACTACCTAGAGAGCAAGGTAATCGAAGTACAGAACCTACGCCTGCTAGTGCGCGGCAAGGCTGTAGATCTACCAGACGACGTAATTGAAGCGCACATGACATTCTGAGGTGAGAAAGATGGAGATAGTAATAGTAGGCTCTCCCGAGTTCACACTTGGATTCCAACTCGCAGGCATTACTCGCCTGCATAATCCGAGTAACGACGATGAGATGAGTGATACTCTTCGAATGTTACTCGATGAAAAGGAGGTCGGAATCATCGTTACTGATTCTGCCGACCTCATGCGCATGCCGGACAAGCTGAGACAGCGTATGTCCGACAGCATCACGCCCACAGTATTGGGCATTGGGACTGAGGAGGACAACACCCTCCGAGAGTCCATCAAGTCGGCGCTCGGCGTCGATCTATGGAAGTGATTCCAAAAAAAGGAAGTGACGAAAAATGAGTGACGAAAATGGAGTGATTTACCGTATTTCTGGACCTGTGGTGACGGCCACAGGCATCCGTTCACGGATGTATGAAGTGGTACGAGTAGGACATGAAGGATTGATGGGCGAAGTGATCGAACTACACGGTGACAAGTCTGTGATTCAAGTGTATGAAGATACGTCCGGCATCCGCCCGGGCGAGCCGGTGGTACGCACTGGTCAGACGCTATCGGTTCAATTGGGACCTGGATTACTGACGCAAATTTACGACGGTATCCAGCGCCCGCTACCGATTCTCGCAGAAACGATGGGGACATTCATCGAGCGAGGTGTCGACGCTGACGGTCTGGACCAAGAGAAATTGTGGAACTTTGAAGCGACCGTATCGGTCGGCGATGAAGTCACCTCTGGCATGACGATTGGAACGGTTCAGGAGACTGAGACAATTGTTCACAAGGTCATGGTTCCTCCAGGTCAAGGTGGAAAGGTCACAAGCATCGAATCAGGTGAGTTTAACGTCACTCAGATTGTCTGTTCTCTGGACGACGGTTCAGAGATTGCAATGATGCAGAAGTGGCCCGTCCGAACACCTCGGCCATTTACCCAGAAATATGCTCCAGAAACACCGCTCGTCACCGGTATGCGCATTCTGGACTTCCTGTTCCCCCTTGCAAAGGGTGGCGCAGCTGGAATCCCGGGTCCATTCGGTTCGGGTAAGACGGTCACGCAACAGTCATTGGCCAAGTACTCCGATGCCCAGATTGTGGTTTACATCGGATGCGGTGAGCGCGGAAATGAGATGACTGAAGTGTTGGATGAATTCCCTCACTTGATTGATCCGAACACCGGCAAACCGCTGATGAATCGGACCGTGATGATCGCCAACACATCAAACATGCCCGTGGCTGCACGTGAAGCATCAGTGTACACTGGAATTACGATTGCTGAATACTTCCGTGACATGGGTTACGATGTAGCGCTGATGGCCGATTCGACCAGTCGATGGGCCGAAGCCATGCGTGAAATTTCCAGTCGTCTGGAAGAGATGCCTGGTGAGGAAGGATATCCGGCATATCTTGGAAGAAGATTAGCAGAGTTCTATGAAAGAGGAGGAAGAAGTATTGTTGTTTCTCCTGAAGAGCGACAAGGTTCATTATCATTAGTAGGTGCAGTTTCACCACCAGGCGGTGACTTTTCAGACCCAGTATCACAACACACACTTAGAGCTGACTCTTATC
>ERZ724560.146-NODE-146-length-12030-cov-1.972696_pt1 | contig 12030 bp, 15 predicted proteins | sample MGYA00375854_ERZ724560 | MGnify/ENA primary metagenome ERZ724560 (study PRJEB28725, sample SAMN03264854) | marine sediment metagenome | biome: marine pelagic biome; feature: marine oligotrophic desert; material: ocean water | place: Pacific Ocean:North Pacific... | reverse complement strand
TTTTTGGCGAGTTGACCAATGCCTTTGCAATAAAGACACGCTGTTGCTGTCCAACTGACAGGTCTCCAATTCTTCTGTCAGCCAGCTCATGCATCCAAACTTTCTGCAGTGCTTCCTCTACTTTTTTTGGATCACTAGAGTTTTGACTCATTGACAAAACCTCTCGAATAGTTGCCGGAAAGTTTCTGTCGACAACTGGCTTTTGTGGAACGTATCCTATCTGCAATAGATATTTTTTCGAATCGCGTATGTCATTGCCAAAGACCTTGATTGTTCCGTCATACTGTGTCTGCAGTCCAAGCATGCATTTGAACAGCGTAGATTTTCCTGCGCCGTTTGGCCCAATGATTCCCAGAAAGTCACCCTCATCAATTCCAAAGCTTATGTTATCTAATGCCTTGATTCCAGAGTAGTCAATAGAGAGATTCTCAATGTCTACTATCATGCAAAAACTAGGCGTGAATTATTAATAAATGTATAAAAAGTTAATAACATTTAGTTAAAATTTTTATATTTCTTAATAACAATCTATTCATGCCAATCGTCTCAATTTCGCTAACTGAGGAAATTCTCAAGGAAATTGACAACCTCCAAAAGTCGATGGGATTCTCTGGAAGGTCTGACGCCATCAGGGCAGGTATCAGAAGCTTTGTCGCAGAGGAAAAACAAAACGAAAATCTTTCCGGAAACATAAATGCGATTTTGCTTGTTGTCCACAACGATGAATATGATGATCAGGTAAATGGAATAAAACACAGCTTTGAAGATTTGATCACAACTCACATGCACAGCAAGATAGAGGGAGAAAAATGCATGGAGTTGTTTATGCTAAAAGGCGACGCGGATTCAGTTAGCACTATCACTAGGGACTTTCAAAAAAATAAAAGGATGGATACTGTAAAGTTAGTTACTTTATAGAAATTAAGAAAATTAACTTAAAAATTACTAATCTTACTCTACTCGTTTTACTTTAGTTGCGCTTGGGCCTTTTTCTGATTCTCCTACTTCGAATTCGACTTTGTCTCCATCGCGAATATCGCCCTCGACGTTAGTCTTGTGGACAAAAAGGTCTTTCTCTTCGCCTTCTCGCTCGATGAAACCAAATCCTTTTCTTTGGTTGAACCATTTTACGGTGCCATTTTCCATACTGTCATATCCTCAAAAAAACACTATGTATAAACCATGAATTTGAGCGTATAAAGCTAAAAACATGAAAAAATTAGGCATGATCGCAGAAAATGATCGTATTTAATTATCAGCTGGATCTAGTGCGAATTAGACACAGATCAAAGGAAATTCCACGATGCTCCCCAAGTTTGTGGGTTTTCTTTGATTTGTGTATACTATAAGGCATTATTGTTTATTAGTGAATCGTCCGAATTTCGTACTTTGGAAAAGTCTCTGAAAAATTCTTGGATCAAAAAACTCTAAAAACGATCATCCAAGATCTATTTTCTTTCTTCGTTCTCCACCTTCCACATGCCGCCAAGAGCAGATGCAGAAAATTCCAGGTGACCAATTGTCCTCTCACCTTTCCGAACCATGGCATAATCTGATTTTTTTCTTTTGAAGGCCTTATCCTTGGGCTTGTAACCTCCCTCAATCACTCTCATTTTGAAATGCTTGCTCGCCCTTATGATTAATCTTCTAGCTTCTTTGACATCTCCAATCCATGAGAACATCTCAAATTTACCAAAATTCTGTGTCGTTATCTCATAATTGTATAATCTTGCCTCAAACTTTGATTTGCGCTTTTTTGCCTGGTCATTCATCCATTCTATAGCATTCTCCGCAAAACCAGATTCTACACCAAATGTTTCCGACGCATCCATTTCAAATCGCCTTGTAATAACTACATTATAATCCTATTAAGAAGATTTGATGCCTAGTGGTTTACTCCAGAATATTCTGGGTCATCTTGAATCTCTTTAAGAATTAATTGCAGCAGTGCCTTGGTCTTATCGTCTGACTCGTCCATCTCTAATTTTCTGAGTACATCTGGGTTGTCCTTTAATGACTTTAGGAGCACGTCCCGAATCTCCCCCATGGTTTAGTATTTGCCTACTCTGTTAAGAAGTCATCAAATCTGTCGGATTTTATCTCGTTGTAAAATAGAGTCTCGATCATTGATAAGAGAACATACATAATTTCCGCCCTCCTGGTTATTTGGATGACAAAAATTGGGCTTGTTGGAACTGGTATGCTTGGTGAAGCAGTTGGACTTCATCTGTTGAAATCCGGACATTCTCTGACAGTCTATAACAGGACAAAATCGAAGACATCAAACCTTGAGAAGAATGGAGCCATTATCTCTGATACACCAAAGCATGTGGCAGAATCCTCTGAATTGGTTATCACATGCGTTAAGGATGCTGACGCTGTTCATGCAATGCTGTTTGACGAAGATGGAATAGTTGCCGGGAAACACGATGGTTTGGTGGTTGCCGACATGTCAACGATAAATCCCAAAAGCGCAATCCAGAATTCAAAAAGACTCGATGAAGAAGGAATAAACTCACTGGAGATCCCAGTGATGGGCGGACCGAATGTGGCGATTGACGGAAAGCTTGTGCTTATGGCATCTGGCAGCAAGGATGCTTTTGACAAATACAAACAAGTGTTTGATACCATTGCCAACAAGACATTTTTCCTTGGCAAGAGTGGCAGCGCTCATAGCATCAAAATTGCAATGAACCTGCAAATCTCACTTTTGGCACTAGCGTTATCTGAGGGAATCACCTTAACAAAGAAGGCTGGGTTTGACCCAGAGAAGTTCCTGGAGATACTAAACTCTACATATTTCAAGACTGGAATGAGTGAAAACAAAGCGCACAGGATGATAAAGGGAGAATTCGAGCCTACATTTACTCTAAAGAACCTAAAGAAGGATTTGGGGATAATCACAGAAACGGCAAATGACTTTGGTGCTGTTCTCCCAATGGCTGAGCGTGCAAACGAAATTTACGCTGAGGCTGTGGAGGCTGGGTTTGGCGAAATCGACTATACTGGAATTTTAGCCTACATCAAAAAATTGTCTGAAGACTGATTTTCTTGTAAAGGTATTAAAACTCGTAAAATTATGATCGGTAATGGGTGTTACTTGCAGGGGAATTTGTGACCAATTTAGAGTGAGAATTGCTACAAAGCAGCCAAAATATTCTACTGGACATAAAAGATGCACCCTCTGTGCTGCATACTTTGTCACATCAGACAGCAGATGTCCATGCTGTAAGATGAAACTAAGAACTCGTGCAAGAAGTAAAATCAGAATTTAGCTTTCAGAAGTGTATTTGCAAGTAGTTGTGAAATTCTTAATGGTTCAGGTACAGATCCCTGTAATGTTATTTTATCAAGCAATTGTTTTGCCTCCAACACTGTGCATCCTTCTTTTCGTACGTACAAATCATGTGACGTGTGAAGGGTGATCTTTTCACGTGAATCTAGATTAGAATATTCTGTAAGCTTTGATTCGTACGAATTTGGGAAATGGTGTTTTATCGCATCCTCGATGCCCTCCGATTCTTCATACGTAACTCCAATGACGGGAAGTCCTGTCTCTTCTGAGATTCTCTTCAAATCAATTATGTTGTAAAGTGAGATCACAATTCCAGATATCAGCAAAAAACTGACGTCAGGCCTGTCAAGTTTTCTGTACATGGTTAGTATGGCATTGGTAGCGTCGTCTCCACCAACGGTAGAATGACCCATAACAAATCCATCAATGATCAGATCCGTTGACATAACGATGCCAGACAGTACTGATCTTTTTGAATCTTGTGAGAAGCTCTCTGCAATTGCTAAACCACGAATGCCCTTTTTCTCAAGATGGAGATGTCTCATTTCGCTTTCTACGATATGACCTGTAGACCACACCAGTGATTACTATTACTACTGCTGTGATGGCAGACCATACTCCAAATGCCATAAAATCAAACTCTGCCATGCTCTACATGTCAATAGGAATAAAATAAATACATTAGAGATGGCTGAATTCCATGCCTGAATTTGTATGTGAGCAGTGTGGAAAGCGTGAATTTCACGAGAATGAGGATACATTGAAGATGATGGTTAAGATACACGAAAATTTCTGCCGCAAAAAGGAGGGCGAGGATCACAGCTTTATGCACCGTGATGACGAGCATAACGATCCTATGGATTCTGAAAGGGCAAACGATGAGAAGGATGTACCTATACTCAAAAAATAGGATTGAATTATTTTATAGACAAAAATATGTCAGCCAAATTATCAGCTGATTTTTTCAGAGATGTTTTCCCATACTCTTCGATTAGCGTTCTAACCTTATCTGTATCAACTAATCTGTATTTGACTTTGTTTGCCATCTCCGGACAATTTGAGCATTCGTCAGTATCGCCCACTATGATTTTGTCTTCCAAAAGCATGTTCTTGTAAATGGAAACAGTTCCTGGTGACTTGTGTGAATCTTTTACCAACTGGCCAAAACTAAGGCATCCAGATTTTAACAGTGATTTTATGATCCTAGATGAGGTAGGCTGTCTGAGTCTGAGCAAGATAGCCTGTGAATGTTCTTCTACATCATTGGTATAATATCGTGGAACTTTCCTATCATATTTTATCGTGAAATCTTTATTTTTTGAGAGGCTACTTAGATGATGCTGAACTGTTCCATTTGCAAGACCGCACTGCTTTTTGATTTCATGAAAACGAAGTCCTGGGTACTTGGAAACGATCTCAATTACTTTTTCTCGATTTGATTCTGACATTTTATCTCATAATACTTTTCTTAATATTTTGATTCACAAGTTTTTCCACATTTAACTTTAATGGGTTTGTATACCCTGATGCTAATTTCATACAAATTTTCTCGCCTTTTTGTTGCCCCAGAAAACACCTACGGCGAAGAATCCAACCATTATGGTTAGTATTGTCTCAATCAAAATTTGAGATGGTGTATGATTTACACAAGGATATTCTATGATATCACAATGTTCAGTGTCAAGTTGCGCTTGTGCCAAGTCCTCTAGTAGCATGAATACTGACAGCAGTACAAAAGTCAGAAACGCAAATGACGTGAAAATAAGGCTTCTGTTTTTTGTGCTGATATATGCATAAATGCTCAATATTGTAAGAAATGAACCCAAAATGATTGCTGATATGTGAATTAGATCATGGAGCAATAATTCAAAGCTGAAAACTGTGCCAAGAAAAAATGGGCTCAGGGCTGCAGCTGTGGTAACAATACCAATAATGGTGATAAGATATAGTCGATTTTCTAGGATTTGTGGTCGAAACAACGGATCCATATACGATTTACCTTCAATAAAAATAAAATGGTAATACTACTCAAATGAATGATTGTCAGAATATGAATTCGACCTAGTTGTAGTGGGAGCAGGGCCTGCAGGCTCATCAGCTGCATATTCGGCCGCAAAAAATGGCATCAAGGTGGCATTGCTGGAAAAGGAGGAAAATGTTGCACAGACAGTAAGAACCAGTGGTGTAACGTGGATTGATTATGCAAATGAGTTTGGCATACCGGAAGACTGCTACAATCCAATCAGGACATACAACTTTTGCTCACCAAAGAACCAAGTTTCAATCAGTGATGAACATGCAAAGGCAGCTGTTCTGGATGTCAGAAAAACATACAGGTTTTTGGCAGAACAAGCAGTGAAGAACGGAGCAGAGATTTTCGTAAACACAAACGTAACCGATGTAATTACGGAAGACGGAAAGGTTGTTGGGATAAAAGCAACATCACAAAATGAAGAAATAGTTTTCCACGCAAAGGTTGTGATAGATGCAAGTGGATTCCAATCTGTTGTATCAAAGTCACTTGGTCTTGTTAAACAATGGGCCCGTTTTGGCGTGGGTGCAGAATATGAAGCGGAAGTAGAAAATGTAAACCCAGACACATGGTGGCTGATGGTAGGGCAGATGTATTCACCCGCTGGATACGCATGGATATTTCCACTTGGGAAAAACTTAGTACGGATTGGAGTCGGAGTAGGAAAGCCTGAATCAGATGTGGATCCTACTGAAAGGCTAGACGAATTAATTGAAAAAGGAGCAGGTCCAATCAAGGACTTGGGTAAGATAACAAAGAAGGAATTTCATTATGGCCTGATTCCAAACGAGGGACTTTCGCGTAAGACGGTTTATGATAATTTAATTTTGGTCGGTGACACTGCCGGTATGGCAAATCCATTGGTATTGGAAGGAATTCGATACGCAATCAAATACGGACGAGTTGCAGGAGACACAGCCAGCAAAGCTATCAAGTCTGGTGACACATCAGAAAAAGCCTTGCAATCCTATGAAGAAACATGGAAAAAGGAGATAGACCCAAAAATAAAATCTGCACATAAAGTTCAAGCCAAGTGGCTGAAATTGTCTGATGATGACTGGGACAAGGAAATTGGCATCATAAGCAACCTGTCGGCAGACGAATTCTTAGATTTTGTAAGAGCAGACTTTACGGTATCAAAAATGGTCAAGTTAGCGACACACCATCCAATGTTGGCTGTTCGACAATTCTTCAATATTGTAAAGGGTGCTTGAATGGACAAAACAACCAAAGTCTTTAACAGCTGGGCAAAAGCCGGAAGGGCCGAAGAAATGGAAGAGGGTCATGGGGTGACTGTAGGCAAGTTTCTAGGCAGTATTTCCTTTGACAAGCCATTTTCATTCCTGGATATTGGATGTGGCAACGGCTGGGTTGTTAGAAAAATTGCAAATCATCCAAAATGCAAAAAGGCAATGGGAATAGACAAAAGCAAAAACATGATAAAAAGAGCCGTATCGAAACGGACTTCAAAAAAGGAAAAATATGCATGCACTGACCTTGAATCCTGGAATTATACTGGAAAGTTTGACATCATTTTTTCGATGGAATCATTATACTATTCGGTACCGATGGAACCAGCATTAAACAAGGTTTTCAAGATGCTCAAAGCTGGTGGTTTCTTTTACTGCGGAACTGACTTTTACAGTGACAATCATCTCACCAAGAGATGGACAAAAGTTATGAAAATACCAATGGACTTGCGTTCTAAAACTGAATGGAAGAAAATGTTCAAGGATGCAGGTTTTAAGACAACGGTAAAGCAAGTGAAAGATCCAAAACACAGAGCAAAGTGGAAGCGAGAATTTGGCACACTCTTTATTGTCGGAAAAAAAGTCTAGGCTTTTCTTTTTCTTCTGATGTATACAATAATTCCAACTATTATCGCACCAATAATTGCTAAGACAATGCCGGTGTATGATGTGCCCTCAGAACTAGACTCTACCTCAGAAATAGGAACTGTTGGAAGTTGTGATTGCCCTTCAACTACCAAAAAGCTGGTTTCATAGACATCTGGTCTTAATGCTTCTTCTGATGATGCAAAGATCTTCATTGTGTTTGCTCCAACGCCAAGATCTAAAGTTTCCTCTTCCGTCAATCCAATTTCTGATAAGCCATTAGAAACTGATTTGATTCCTGATGAGACGGTTTCGCCCTTAGGGTTTGAGATGAAATAATGAATTGCAGATGTGTTGTCCGTATGAACTATAACAGATAGTTCCTTTTTCAAATCTACAACGTTTGGAATTTTCACATCAGTGATTTTTGGAAACTTGATCTGCTCAAACTTTTCCCACTTTCCAGCGTCAAAAGGATATCCTGTTGAATCAAATGATTTTATTGTGATTGTTCTTGACTCTGGGGAATAGTTATCAAGGTAAAAAGGTCCGTTGCTGATTACTGCATGTCTGTTTTCATCAATCCATTTTATGGCAGCATCATAACGTTGCTCAAAATATTGCCAATCATGTTCCGAGTCTTGTAATGATGGTGGAATATACTTTGTTTCTTTGAATTCTACAAGTTGTTCCTTGATTGTGTTCGCATCATTTGGGACAATCAATGAAAGCCAATTTACGCTCTTGCTAACACCTCCAGAGCGTGAAAACGAAACCTTACCGTCAAGAACAGCATCTTCCGAAGCAGATACAATCTCCCAAGGCATGCTACTCCAAGGTGCTGCCCACGCAGCTATCTCTGCCTCATCAAAATGCCAATAATCAACGTACATCTCAACAGTATCATCATCTATCAGCTTTATTCCTACTAGCGTTTTGGCATTTTGCATCGCTTGCGGAGAATACTCAGAATCATATGTATTGTCACTCTGTTGCTGTTCAGAACCCCATTCTTGTAGGAAATACAGAGAGTACAATATGTCATTCATGTCCATCTTCTGCTCGTGATGCCAGTTGCCAAGAGTTAGATCAAATGTAATTTTGCTTGTTGCCTCACTGCCAGCGCTAACATTTTCCCATCTTTGAGTATCTATGTTCCATGAGATTGCATCTTCAGGAACACCAATTTTTTCGTCACTGCCAAAATTTTCAACCTGCCAGTCTGTGCGAATTGGAATTGTCTTGCCAGTAAACGGATGACTGAAAACTGCAGGATCATAAAGATTAAGCCATATTTGGTTGCTGTATGTATCGCTAAATCCGCTAACTGGATTCCATGCACCCTGATAGATTTGTTTTACGCCTATCACCAACGAGTCGTTGTCAGATTTTGCATTCATTGTTGTAAATCTAGTTGGAACACCAGCACCAAGTGCATTGATGATTCCATCAATATCATCATTGGCAACATACTGGTCTGTCTTGCTTGCCAAGAAAATTCTAACTGATTCACTCACACCCTCCTTTGTTGCTTGTTTAATCAATGAAGATCTTTCTTCGGCGGATTTGAAGTCACTAACATAGATTTTTTTGGTTATGGAGTCAATGTAGTCGTTTTTGTAATTCCAGTATGTTGGATCATTGTTTCCTGGCATGTTTGAAAACCACGGGGAGTACATTTGTGCAAGCCCGACTGAATCATACTTTGCAAATCCTGAGCTGCCCCAACCCTCTGTATAGAGATGCCATTTCTGGTCTGCTGGATTTGAACCGTAAACAACCACAAATGCCTTGTTTAGGTCACCAAAATCCTTGTTAACCTTGAAACCAGTTTTTTCAAGTTCTGAAGATAGAATCTCACCAATGGATTTTCTTACAGGATCATCACTTCTAATAAAAAATGTAATTTCAATTTGCTCTCCGTCATAATACCAATTTCCATCAACTTTTTCTGCACCTGCTTCTTCGAGCTCGTATGAAATTATCTCATCAGCTAATGCTGGATTATATTTGAAATGAAATGACTCTAGTTCTTCAATAATGGAAAGATAATCAGCAGAAAAAATTCCATAGTTCGAAATCATGGTATTGCCATAACCACCTATGAGTTCGTTAACAATTAGATTCCTATCTATGAGATAATTCAGTGCAAATCTTAACTCGGTAATTGAGAACGGGTTAAAACTTTCAGAGACAGATGGGTTTACCAACATGCTGTATGACCCACCAGTAGATTCAAAAACCTGAATGCCCTCCCTTGCTTCGCTTGATTCTATTCTGTCTGATGATACACGGAAAAAGTAAATGTCCAAGTTACCATTTCTAACTTCCTCAAGTGCAGTGTTTTCATCCAAATACTGGATGAATTTGATTTGGTCAACAAACGTCCCCTTCTCTGCAAATGAAGCATGAAGCATAAGTGGTGATAGAAAGATTATCATCGCTAGGAAAACTAGGCAAAATTTCATGTCAGACATGACATGTTATCATAATTTAAGGTTCATTAGGCATTAACAAAAAATCTATCCAGTGATTTTTTATGGAAAACAAACTGAAAACCGCACTTTCAGACATTAAATCTGGAGCGCCTATTGAGGAGGCCTCACGTGATGTTGATTGGAAAGATTTTGAGGGTCTGGTAGCTGAGGTATTGGAATCAAAAAACTTTGAAGTTGTACGAAACTTTAGGATGAAGAAACCAACAATGGAAATAGATGTTGTTGGAATACATCTTGGTACGGCAGTACTTATTGATTGTAAACATTGGAAAAGAATGAGTAATTCTGCTCTAAATGAGATTGTAAGAAAACAGGTTGATAGGGTAAGGAGGTATGCCGATGAAATTTCTGATATTATGACAGTTCCAGTTATTGTAACACTACATCAAGAACAAATTTCATTCATTAACAAAGTTCCAATTGTTCCAATCATGCAGTTGTCATCATTTCTAGATGAGTTATATGGTAATTTGGAACAGATTAAACCTATAGAAAAATAGATAGTGCAAACAATCCAGCATCAGCAAGCAAGAAAACCTTTGTTATGTTCATCGATTTATTCATGCATTTGAGATAATCAGCGTAGATGTCAGATCCCATCACTTTAACTTTAGATTGGTTTTCTAGAATTTCAAAACTGCATTCACTCATTTGCTTTTCTGCTTTTTGTGCTAATTCTAAATACCAGTTTGCAAGCTGTGTTGGTTTTGATATCATGCCTAATTGAAAGTAGCCATTTTTGTTTCTTGCACCATCAGCAGTATAATGCGTATCAGATGTACAAATCTCAATTAATTCATAGCCAATATTTGCAAAATGTTTTACAATTTGCTCTCTAACCCCATTTTCCATATTGTTAGCATCAGCCCAACCTACAAAGTATTTTTTATTGTTAATTTCTAAACATAAAATTGCAATTCCCCCCATAGCAATATCGGCCTTTTTTATGTTCATATCATTTGAATTCTGGTAGCCAAACTTGAATGGGTAACTCTGTTTTGTTTTTAATGTATCTAAAGTCGATTTTGCGGCAATCAGTAAATCTTCAGAGTCTTCCTTAGAAATCTCATCACCCATTGCATTATGTGTATCTACAATCATAACTTGTTCAAAATTTCTATTTTTTGCAAATTGTTCAATCTGAGTTCTAATATCCATAGTCAAGTCTTCCATTCCATGTGGCGATAGAGACAAAAATAATAATGCAGTCTTGTCAAATAATAGTCCTCCAGCTCTTGCATTGTTAATTTGAACAATAACTGGTTCTGTGCAACCAACCCCATTTCTTAGAACTTGGCTATCTGATATGCTAGTAAGATAGTTGTTTACTTCCTCTTGACTTGGTAAATTAAGATCATGATTTGATATACTATGCATTACCATAGCAGTTGAATCCATATTTTTGTAAATCAGGTATGGAATGTTACTTCCTCCAACTGGATGAAATGGTCCTGGATGAATATCTGGTAGGACCATACTGAATCTCACTTGTTTATCATTTGATTGAAATTTGATTTGAGTAGTTGACACGGTTGAATGTTTTGATTTTCGCTCAATAATTTGCTCCATTTCCGTTGGATCATTTTTTGATGCAGATGTAACATATGCTTGAATTAATTCATGTGTACTATCAACTGCAGGTCTACCTGCTCTATCTGTAAAATAACTCCAACCAGTTGCTAATCCTAAAAATGCAGCACCAAACAATAGTGCCATTGGATTAGTTAACGAGTCAATCCACATTGTAGAAGGAATCAAAATTAGATACATTGCCAATGGCTGAATGAATGCAACGCCCCATGCTTTTTTCAAACTTGCCCCAAGAATGGTTGTAAATATTCCAATTCTAAAACTAGCAAAAACAAACATTCCTATTGTAACATAGAACAAGTCAAGATTGTCTTTGGCAAACAACATCATGGCACCAAATCCAATTAGTGTACTTACAAAAAATAATCCATTACCAAATAATGAAACATGTAATGATTTTGAATATTCTTTATGTCTAGCAAATAAAATATCTAAAAACTGTGTTCCTACAAGTACGCCAACAACACTAAGAACAGGAAAAATAACATCAGTCATATTTAGATATGTAAATGACACAAATGCTGCCATAATTCCTGCAACAACTACTGAGATTACTAATGAAATATAATGTGATGATGGATTGAGTAGGGTTAATGAATACCGCTTCTGAATTTTACTAACATCATCTTGTTCAGACATTTAGAATCAGGGTATAAAGGATAAATCAATGAACCAAGATACTGCAATTAAACTAATTGGAATGAGGATAACAATTTTTGGACTAACTTTAACTCCTTTAGTTTCATCTTCAAAGAATCTTAAAAGACCAGCACTAGATGC
>ERZ724560.144-NODE-144-length-12091-cov-2.724841_pt1 | contig 12091 bp, 12 predicted proteins | sample MGYA00375854_ERZ724560 | MGnify/ENA primary metagenome ERZ724560 (study PRJEB28725, sample SAMN03264854) | marine sediment metagenome | biome: marine pelagic biome; feature: marine oligotrophic desert; material: ocean water | place: Pacific Ocean:North Pacific... | reverse complement strand
TAATTAATCTCTCCAAGGAAAAGGGCGGTAGAGTGATATGCGTTGGTACAACTTCGCTTAGATGTCTCGAGTCCATAGCTAAGGACAACACAGGTGTTTTAAAGCCATTTACTGGAGAAACCAATCTGTTTATTTATCCTGGATTTAAATTCAGTGTGGCTGATGCACTAATTACAAACTTCCATTTGCCTAAATCTACCTTACTTCTTTTGGTGAGTGCTTTTGGAGGATATGAGAAGATGAGAGAAGCTTATAAGTACGCAATACAAGAAAAGTACAGGTTTTATAGTTATGGAGATTCAATGTTTATCAATGCCAATCCTGATTAGATCATGACATTTGGGTTTAATCTTATAGCCGAAGACGGGCAAGCGAGATTGGGTGAGGTCACTACTTCTCATGGAAAGATAGATACTCCTGTCTTCATGCCAGTAGGTACTTACGGTGCAGTCAAAACACTTTCTCCTAGAGCCTTAATGGACTTGGAGGCGCAAATAATTCTTTCCAATACTTACCATCTGATGGAAAGACCAGGAATAGAAATCATTAAAAAGCATAATGGGTTGCATAACTTTATGTCTTGGGATAAACCAATTTTGACTGATTCGGGAGGTTACCAGGTCTTTAGTCTGGCTAAAAAGAGGTCAATTGCGGAAGAGGGAGTTACCTTTAATTCTCCTTTAAATGGAGATTCCATTTTCTTATCGCCTGAGTCTTGTATGCAACTTCAAGCTGATTTTGGAGTTGATATAGCGATGGTATTGGATGAATGCACTTCGTTCCCTATAAAAAAGGCTAAAGCAAAAGAATCCATGTTGTTATCAATGAGATGGGCTCAAAGATGTCGAAATAGTTTTTCATCAGACACTTCAGGATTATTTGGAATTGTACAGGGAGGCATGTTTGAAGACCTTAGAGAAGAATCATTAGAAAAACTCATTGATATAAGTTTTGAAGGTTATGCAATAGGAGGTTTATCGGTTGGTGAGTCCAGAGAAGAAATGCTGAAGGTTGTAGACTTTATAGCTTTTAGGATGCCTAAAGAATCGCCAAGATATCTGATGGGTGTCGGGACTCCTTTGGATATTTTAAACAGTGTTCAAAAAGGCATTGATATGTTCGATTGTGTAATTCCAACGAGGCATGCACGTAATGGTTATCTTTATACCTCTGAAGGCATAGTTAGGCTAAGGAATTCGAAGAACAGGGATTCTATGAAGCCTTTAGATGTTAATTGCGATTGCTACACTTGTACTAATTTCTCCCGAAGCTATCTATTTCATCTTGATAAAACAAAAGAAGTTTTGGGTTCAACCTTAAATACGATCCACAATGTTCATTTTTATTTGAACCTAATGAAACAAATTAGGGATTCAATTAAGGAACATAAATTTAATGCTTTCGTAGATAAATGTAGAGATACTTGGGATAATTCAGATTATCCCCATATAGAGAAATGATATGAATGAAACACCTACCTTTTTTGACCCAACTTTTTTGCTGTTAATAGGTTTTTTTGTGCTGATTTATTTCTTAATGATCCGGCCTCAAAATAAAGCGAGAAAAGCACATGAAGAATTGGTTGCCGGTATTGAAGTGGGAGATGAAGTTGTTTCTTCTGGAGGCCTTTTGGGCAGAGTAACCAAGATAAGTGATCAATTTTTTGAGATTAATCTGGGAGACAACAACCGAGTGAAGATTCAAAAAGCTGCAATTTCTAATGTTCTTCCAAAAGGAACAATCAACTCAATCTAATAAGCAAAGTGAAACCCTTCGGTATCTGGAAATATCTCCTTATCTTAATAGTTTTAAGTTTTGGAATAATATACGCTTTACCTAACTTGTATGCTCCAGATCCAGCAGTGCAAGTCTCGTATAACGACAGCACTCAAATTCACGATCGAAAGCTTCAACAGCGTTTAACTAAAGTCTTAGAAGATGGTGAACTTAGCAACGGTGTACCCGAAGTTGAACTGCATAAGAAATATGCTCTTATAAGGCTTTCTTCGGCAGAAGAACAATTAAGAGTCAAAGACCTCTTGTCTTCAGTAGGCGATGATTTAATTGTTGCACTTAATTTAGCACCTACAACTCCTGAGTGGTTAGAAAATATTGGCGGAGAACCACTGAAATTAGGCTTGGACTTGAGAGGAGGGGTGCATTTTTTAATGGAAGTGGATACAGAGACTGCCCTAAGCAACAGACAGAATGGAACACTGCTAGACATAAGAAGAAAATTAAGAGATGAAAAGATTCGTTACAACTCGTTATTTGTTGAAAAAGATCAAACCATAAAATTAAAAGTTACAGATGAGGCTGTATTTGAATCAGCAACTGAACTGCTGGAGGACAATTATCCTCAATTTGTTATCGGTTATAGCGAAGCAGGAGATCAATTTAATATTTCTTTGAGCCTATCAGAAGATGAGATAGATCAGATAGAAGCAGACGCCATAGACCAAAACCTAACCACTCTTCGAAACAGAGTTAATGAATTAGGAGTTTCAGAACCGATTGTACAAAGACAAGGAAAGAAAAGGATTATTGTAGAACTTCCGGGTATTCAAGATACTGCTGAAGCAAAGAAAATTTTAGGTAAAACAGCTACATTAGAATTCCATCTAGAAGCTGAATACGACACACCTAGAACAAGAAAGACCTCCTACCCCCACAGGGACACCAGATTAGGAGTCAGTGAATTACAAGACCAAATAATAATAGGTGGAGATCAGGTAGCAACAGCCCAAGCTAGCTTTGATGAGAGTGGCTTACCACAAGTTAACATTACTTTAGACGGAGCTGGTGGCGCTAGGATGCATCGTGCTACAAGGGGCAATATAGGGAAAAGACTAGGTGTCTTGTTTGTTGAACAAAAAAATAAAACCACCTATCGAAGAGATGCTGATGGAAATCAAGTGGCAGTTCAACAAACCTTCGAGACTAAGGAAATAATAAGCCTAGCTACTATTAGAGCAGCCTTGGGGACTCAATTTAGGATCACAGGTTTAGACAGCCCGCAAGAGTCGTCTGAACTTGCCTTGCTGTTAAGGGCAGGGGCCCTTGCAGCACCAATGCGTTTTGTTGAAGAGAGAACCGTGGGACCCAGTTTAGGTCAAGACAATATCAATGCAGGCATACTTTCCATGCAATTGGGCATGACTCTGGTGCTTTTATTCACACTATTCTATTACAGAATTTTTGGGGTAGCAGCTAGTCTTGCACTTGGCACTAACATCGTTCTATTGGTAGCGATTATGTCGATACTTTCAGCAACTTTGACTCTGCCCGGTATAGCAGGGATTGTTCTTACAGTGGGTATGGCTATTGATGCAAATGTATTAATATTTTCTAGAATTAAAGAGGAGTTAAAACAGGGAACTGAACCTCTACAAGCAATAGACCAGGGTTACGACAAAGCTTTCCTGACTATTTTAGATGCTAATTTAACTACTCTTTTAGTTGCAGTAATTCTGTACTCGTTAGGTACTGGGCCTATAAAAGGATTTTCTGTAACTCTTTCTATAGGAATCCTAACGTCTATGTTTACAGCTATTCTTGGTACAAGAGGATTTATTTACCTCATATACAGGAATAAAAAGAATCCAAGCAGGATAGCGATATGAATTTCAACTTAGACTTTATGGCCTGGAGAAAGATAGCTCTAGGAGTTTCTATAATTTTAGTTATTGTTTCTATTCTGTCTTTAGGGCTAAAGCAATTAAATTATGGATTGGATTTCACTGGCGGTTCTTTGGTAGAACTTCATTACCCCAAAGAAGTTAAAGTTGGAGACATAAGGCAAAGTCTTACAGAGGCAGGTTATGAGGGAGCCCAAGTTGCTTTATTTGGATCTACTCAAGACGTTTTAATAAAACTACCTGGAAGTGTAAGTGACACTTTAGGCACTGAGATCATTGAAGTATTAAGACAGGAAACCTCCGAACAAATTGATTTAAGGCGAGTTGAGTATGTAGGTCCTCAAATTGGTGCCGAACTGAGGGATGACGGAGGCCTGGCCTTGATATTGGCCTTAGGGTTAATGATGCTGTACATCGCATTTAGGTTTCAGTCTCGATTTGCTGGGGCAGCAGTACTCGCATTAGTTCATGATGTGGTAATCGTCTTAGGGGTTTTTTCCTTATTTAATCTAGATTTTGATTTAACGGTATTGGCTGCCTTATTGGCTGTTATTGGTTATTCATTAAATGATACGATCGTCGTGTCAGATCGAATAAGAGAGAACCTAAGAATTCAAAGAAAATCTGATACAGAAGAAGTAATTAATCTTTCCTTGAATCAAATGCTAAGTAGAACCTTAATCACTTCACTGACTACCTTGCTGGTTTTATTTTCTCTTTATTTATTCGGCGGAGAATTAATTAAGAATTTTGCTCTTGCACTAATATTTGGTGTGGTGGTGGGAACTTATTCTTCAATTTATATTGCTTCGAATGCTCTAGTAATGATGGGCTTAACCGGAGAACATCTGGTTGTTCCTGAAAAAGAAAACGAAGATTTTGACGATTTACCCTAGTCTTCTGCTAGATAAGCAAAAGGCTTTATAGCTTTTAACATTGGCTTAAAGCATTTTGTGGTGGATGCGAGAATATTCCCGCCTTCTCGGTATTCTACTTCTCCGAAATAGTTACTAACTAACCCCCCAGCTTCTTGAACCAAAAGGCCTCCGGCAGCTATATCCCAGTCTTCAAGACCACTGCCCCAGAAACCATCCAGTCTTCCTGCTGCGACATTAGCTAAATCCAAGGCTGTTGATCCTGTTCTTCTGATTGTTAGCCCATGAGAATAAAGAGCTCTAAAAGTAGCAATATTGTCATGGCGTACTCTTCCTGATTCAGTATTGTGAGAAGAGTTGCTAAGGAGAGCCCCTCTAATTCCTTTTCTTTTACTGACTCTGATTCGCCTATTATTTAAATAAGCGCCTTTACCTAAACTCGCAGTAAACTCATCTTGCCTAGAAACGTCCAAGGTAATGGCATGAAGGGTTTTGCCTTTTTCTACGTATGCTATTGTGATTGCGTAATAAGGAAAGCCATGAATATAGTTAGTAGTACCATCCAGGGGGTCGATAACCCAGATTGATTCAAGATCTTTACCTTTCCCTTTTGTTTCTCCTATTTCTTCGGACAAGTAACTGTGCTTAGGATAAGTCTTTTTCAAAGAACTTATGATGATATCTTCTACTCTTTTATCTAACTCAGTAACGTAGTCAGCAGGTCCTTTTTCAATGATATCCATCTTATCTACTTCATCTTTAAAACGAAGGAGTTCTTTGCCACCTTTTCGTGCAGCTTCAAGAGCTATGTTTACTTTTGGTTCCATTATCAATTCAAAGGTTGCGTATTCTATCAGAAGCTTGAAATTAGCCTGATAGAATATGGTCATGGCTAATGAAAAAGATGTTCTTCAATTGATTCAACAGAATATCAGTTTCATTTTGGTAGGCACTACCCATCCAGGCAATATAGGCGCTGCTGCAAGGGCAATGAAAAATATGGGAATACATCAAATGAGGTTAGTCTCGCCTAAGGAATTCCCTCATGAAAAAGCTTTTTTTCGAGCTAAAGCAGCAACCGATGTGCTTGAAAAAGCAGAGGTGCACGAATCTTTAAATGATGCCATATCTGAGGCTAAGTTAGTAATCGGAACAAGTGCAAGAAATCGTAAAGTACCATGGCCAATAGTGAGCCCCAGAGAAGCTGCTGAAGAAATAGTCTCATGTAGCAAAACGAGCGAGGGTAAGACAGCAGTGATATTTGGTCGGGAAGACAGGGGTTTAACTAATGAAGAGCTTGGATTATGCAATCTTCATGTTCACATACCTTCAAGTGATGAATACCCTTCATTAAATTTGTCTCAGGCGATTCAAATCATTGCCTATGAAATTAGATTGAAAGCTTTGTCTCACGAAGGGAAGTTAGAAAAACAAGAGTGGGATGTCCCTTTAGCTGAAAATGCTGAAATTGAAAGATTAATAGAGCATTTTGATGAGCTTATGCAAGACGTGGAATTTTATGAAACTGATAACCCAAGGCAATTACTTACAAGAGTAAGAAGGTTCTTCAAACGATCCAAGTTAGATCACATGGAAGCCAATATTTTTAGAGGGGTTTTTGCAGCTATTCAAAAAAAGTTAAAAAGATAGTTTTACTTGTAAGTGTATTACTTTACTAATACACTTGTATAAAAAGTGTTCACATGCAATGGACGAATGACCAACCTATCTACCAGCAGGTTCGAGACCATGTTGTTTCTCTTATTATTGATGGAGTCTTAGACGCGGGAGAGCCAATTCCTTCTGTGAGGCAGATGGCTGTGGAAGGAGGGGTTAATCCTTTGACTGTTTCAAAAGCTTATCAGGAATTGGTAGATCTCAAGATTGTAGAAAAAAGACGCGGTTTGGGAATGTTTGTAACTGAACCTGCCAAAAAGCAGTTACTGAAGATGGAAAAAGAAAAATTTTTAAAAGGTGATTGGCCAGCGGTATTAAAAAAAGCTGATCAGTTGAACATAGACTTAGTTGAATTAGTTAATAAAGGTTGATGATGGAAGCAAATACAGTCATTAAAGCCAGAAATATTTCAAAAGCATATGGAGACGGTTCTGCTTTATCGGGTTTCAATTTAGATGTTCATTCAGGACAAATAATGGGGCTTATCGGTCCTAACGGAGCAGGTAAATCTACTTTTTTACAGGCTGTACTAGGCCTTGTAGAAACCTCAGGTGAATTAGAGGTCTTGGGGCTTTCTCCTAATAAGGATAGACATGAATTATTGAGCAGAGTTTGTTCTATAACCGATGTAGCAGTAATGCCTAGGTGGATGAAAGTAGGGCAAGTACTTAATTATGTGGATGGCGTTCACCCAAGGTTTGATATAAGCAAAGCGAGAAAAATTCTATCAAACACGAACATCAAGACCAGTTCAAGAGTACGAACTCTTTCAAGAGGAATGGTAGTTCAACTTCATCTTTCCATCGTAATGGCAATTGATGCGGAGCTATTAGTTTTGGATGAACCTACTTTGGGATTGGATTTATCTTATCGAAAAGAATTTTATTCACAATTAATTGAAGATTATTTTGATGGAAACAAGACTATTATCATCAGTACTCATCAAGTTGAAGAAATAGAAGGAGTGCTTTCTGATGTAGTTTTTATGGATCAAGGAAAGGAAGTAATGAGTGGATCCATAGATGAATTAAATCAAAAATTTCTGGAACTTAGGCCCAAAGCTGAAAATCTTGAAAAGGCCAAAGCCTTAAATCCTATTTATATTAGAACTGAATTAGGAAGGCCCGTTTATCTTTATGAAAATGCGGATGCAGAAAAATTGCGTGCTTTTGGCGAAGTACACCCGCCCGCAATCGCAGATCTATTTCTTGCTGTCATGAAAAAGAATAAGGAAGGAGAGGTAAAGTGAATGCCTTAAAAGCCATTATCAGAAGGGAGTTGCAAGAGCACAAATGGGGGTTTGTGTATTTACCCTGGATTGTGGCTGCTTTCATGTCTCTGGTGATTGTTATGGTTTATTTAGGGATAACTGAAGTGAACACTGAAAATTTTAAATTTTCTACTGAAGTTTTTGCAGACCCTGAAACAGTACAAGGGATGAACGAAGCAACCTTTGATCAAAGAAAGGCTGCTATAAGAGCAGGATTGTTAGTCTTAGGGTTTCCGTTAGTAATCGCCTTAGGATTTGCCATCCTAGCTTACAGCTTGAGTACATTTTTTGACGAGAGAAAAGATAAGAGCATAATTTTCTGGAGATCTTTACCTGTTTCTGATTCTTTCACAGTTCTTTCAAAATTGTCGGTTGCTCTATTTGTTGCCCCTTTATTGGTTATTCCAGCTTTATTGTTTTTACATTTAGTTTCAGTTACAGCAGGTTCTATTTTCTTTGCTGTATCTGACATCGTTCCTTTCACTTGGGCTTGGCAAGCCTATCCTTGGTTGGATTGGCTTAGAGTTATTTTTAGTCTTTGGATGCAAGCCTTATGGAGTTTCCCGGTCATTGCTTGGATTATGCTGACTGGAGCTTACGCAAGAAAGCCAGTAGTGACGGCAATATTACCTCCTGTGGTTATAGTTTTAGTAGAAGGAGTATCACTGTCTTCCTCAGTATTTTATGATTCTTTAATAGACAGGCTTACTCCTTGGTCAAGATCAAGTTCTTTTCCTAAAGAATATGAAACCCTTCAGGTAGCGGAAATAAGTGATGTCCCTTTATTATTAGGAATGAACGAATTCTGGATAGGAATAGGACTGGGTGCTATTTTTGTCTTTTTAACTATTTATTTTAGAAGTAAAAGCGACTACGCATCAGTTGAATAGGGTTTGACCTTAAGGCAGATGCTTCTTACAATGCCGCACCAAATCAAGTGTCCCCTTCGTCTAGTCTGGTCTAGGACACCAGGTTTTCATCCTGGCAACAGGGGTTCGAATCCCCTAGGGGACGCCAGCTTTCTGAAAACCCTTATAGAATAGGGGTTTAAAAAGGGTTGGTATTAAAAAATTTATCCATATCCTTCCTGAATATAGCCACTAAGATATCTTTTCCCATTTTTTCTCTTATTGGTATAGTTAACCTTTAAAGAAATCAGAGAGGTAATCATGAAAAGAGTAGTCACAGGCCATGACGAAAATGGTAAGGCAATATTTGTAAAAATTGGAGAACCTGAACATGTTGTAGATACACCTGGGGTTCTCTGGAAGGAACTCTGGGCTACTTACCCAGACGATACTATCCCGGTTGATGCAACTGCTGAACCTTCATTATCGAATAAGTGGAAATCAGTTTTTCCTGATTTAGGCGAATCAAGAGTAAGGGTAGTAACTTTCGATCCAAGTAAATCTACTGATGACATTTACGATGAGTCTGTTATGAATCAAAGAGCCAAGGCTTTACCTGGACTCATGGAACATATGGAACCAGAAAATGAAGGTATGCACACCACTGATTCTGTAGACTATGGTGTTGTAATTTCTGGCAACCCTAAACTTGAATTAGATGATGGAGAAACTGTAGACCTTGAACCTGGGGATATTGTTATTCAGAATGGAACCCGTCATGCTTGGCGTTTTAAAGATGATGAAGTAACTACTATGTTGTGGGTACTAATTGGCACTAAAAGAAATTAACTTTTAATAGAAGAATGTTATCAACTAAATCTTACTTTTTAACAACTCACTCTGGAAGCCTACCTAGGACTAAAGATCTTGTTGAACTATATGTTGCTTTATCTAGAGGGGAAGAAGTAGATAAAAGTAAACTTGAAGATGCGATCTATACTTCCACTGATGCTGTTATTCAGAATCAGATTAATAGCGGCATTCATATAGGCAACAACGGTGAACAAACAAGAGAAAGTTTTTTCTCTTATGTTAGACACAGAATGTCAGGTTTTGGAGGTGCTAGTAATAGGCCTGCTTTCCAAGATATGGTTGATTATCCTTCCTGGGTGGACTTAAAACTTTCAGGTTATCTAGATGGTGTTAGCCTAATTTCCGCTCCTCAAGCGCAGGGAGAGGTCACTTATACAAATAAAGATCCACTTGAGAAGGAGATTGATCAATTCAAAGATTTCCTTGCTAAAGAAGACAGCCCTTTTGAAGAAACATTTATGACGGCACCTTCACCAGGAATTATTGCTGCTGCAATGGAAGATGTATTCTATGGAGACATGGATGCTTACTTAGAAGCTTTAGCTGCCGCTTTAAAAACAGAATACGACGCCATTTATTCTGCGGGCCATGTTCTGCAACTTGACTGTCCTGATTTAGCAATGGAGAGACATGTATATTTTGCTGATAAAAATGACGCTGAGTTTATTGAATTCATTAACAAGGTTATTAAAGCTATAGATACAGCTTTAACCGATATACCAAAAGAGTCAGTGAGAATGCATGTTTGTTGGGGTAACTACAATGGACCTCATGATTCAGATATACCATTAAAAACTATTCTTCCAAGCTTAATTAATGCCAAAGTAGGGGCACTAATGTTATCAATGGCAAATCCCAGACATGCGCATGAATATAGACTGCTTACAAAAGAGAATTTACCGGAGGATATGCTTATAGTTGCAGGAGTAATCGATACAACCTCGAATTATGTAGAACATCCAGAAGTGGTAGCAGATAGAATCGAGGCAGTTGTTTCAAGTATTGAAGATCCACAAAGAGTTATTGTCGGTACAGATTGTGGATTTGATACTGCAGCAGGTTTTAGAGATGTAGCTGAAGAAGTAGTCTGGGCTAAGCTAAAAGCGCTATCCACTGGAGCTGAAATAGCTTCAAAAAGATTGCTCTAAAAACTTAAAAAAATATTCTGCTAAATGAAAAGAACCTCCTTAACTCTATCCCTCCTGCTAATCCTGTTTGCTGGTGGTGTAGCAAGTAAAGAAAGTGAACCCTGTCAGTGTGGTAGTGGATTTGTAGATTACTGCAAGATTTCAGGAGGAGCACCGGAGGGAACACATTTCATTGGCTTTTGTTCATCAGAAGGACAAAGGCTTTATGGAAAAAGCTTTTATGGCAATGGAATGACTTTTGAAGGGGCTTATCTTGATGGCTTAGATAAGCTTGGAGTGATTACCTGGGAAGATAGCGGAACGCTGGAAGGTGAGTTAATTTTCTCAAAAGATGATTATGAAATACCCAGTGATATTGATTGGGATAAAGTTTTTGCCATAGGGCAATACGTCAGGGGCACCATCACTTCACGTGGATTCTTTAATTTAGATGGTGCTTTTGTTCTCACTGGTTTCGGTACTAAATTTAATGCTGACACCGAAGCTATTTGGTCTTATCAGGCTGCTCACTTTGAAAACCATGAAAGAAAAAAAGATCAAGAATTTTTGGTTACTAAAAAATTCAATGATGATTCAGGTTTGGCTATGTGGGGAGGTGGAATTAATAATCTTCTTATGTATGCAAATGATGAGGGAGAGAAAAGTGTTCTTGTTTTTGATGAAAACGGAAAGATTGATGAAAAGATAGAAGGTTGGGATGAAGCTAGTGAAAAAGAAGTACAAAGAATCTCTGAAGTAATTGAAGAAAAAAAATCTAACCTTGATGCTAATTTTGAGTTACTTGATGACAGGTTAAAACGTCTTCGTAATTTTAATCCCAGAGAAAATGGCTCTCGGACAGGTAAAGTAATTAAGCCACTGGCTTCGGAGTTGGTCCGTTCCGTGCAAGAACTGCTATCTATCTTAGGTTACGAGACAGGGAAAATTGACGGGATATTAGGAAGAATAACCATTGCAGCCATTAAAGCATTCCAAAAAGAGATAGAAGTAGAAGCAACAGGAAGGCCTTCAGAAGACCTGCTGACGCAACTACAGGCAGAAGTAAGAAAGCTTAATAACCAGATGGCTACATCTGAAGAAGCTGTAAGCTCTATATTACCAATCTTAAGTACAGGTACTGGCTTTTACATAAACGAGAACACAATTATTAGCAACTACCATGTAGTTAATACCTGTACCTATATAAGCATTGGCAAGGAAGAAAGGTTAGTGGTTAATGCAATCGATCAAGTAAATGACATCACTGTTCTTGAATCCAAACGAAACGCTGATGCTTTTCTACGCTTATCGGGTAACCCAAAACTGGGAAATAATATTTTTGCTGCAGGTTATCCTTACAACGACATACTCAAGAATTTCAATTTTACTAGCGGGAATGTCAGTTCCTTAATGGGTCCGGGATCTAATATATCGGAGTTTCAATTCACAGCACCAGTTCAGCCCGGTAACAGTGGTGGACCAATACTTAATAACAAAGGGGGAGTTGTTGGGATTACCGTATCCAGATTGGGAGCAAAGTTTGCCGAGTTAGCAGATACTCTGCCTCAGAATATAAATTTTGGAATTAAGGTTGGGGTTCTTAAAGATATTCTAACTGAACAAGGTATTAAGTATTCAGAAGGTAATGAGTTCTGGTTTGATTCTTCCGAAGAAAAGATAGCTAAACTTTCAAGACAATCGTCTATTCTAATTAATTGTCATGCCAAGCCTAAGAAATGAAAAAGCCTCCCTCATCCTAGTTATCTTTTAAGGGGTGCTGCTT
>ERZ724560.142-NODE-142-length-12386-cov-1.394323_pt1 | contig 12386 bp, 11 predicted proteins | sample MGYA00375854_ERZ724560 | MGnify/ENA primary metagenome ERZ724560 (study PRJEB28725, sample SAMN03264854) | marine sediment metagenome | biome: marine pelagic biome; feature: marine oligotrophic desert; material: ocean water | place: Pacific Ocean:North Pacific... | reverse complement strand
AAATAGATCCATATCTCGTATTAATGGAAAACACGAATTGCTAATGGAAGAAAATGATATTCGAAACGAAACGTGGAAGGCTATAGATGAATTTCTTGAAAAAATTTATGAATAACTTTTTATTACGTCTTCAAGTCTTTTTATAACCTTCTCTTTTCCTAGAACCAAAGAGGTTTCATCAACAGAAGAAGAATTCACCCTTCCTGTTATAGCTAATCTTAGTGGTTTTCCTACTGAAGCCATCCCTACTTCATTCTTTTCCATAACCTCATTAAATAGGCTGTTTATGTCTTCAACTTGCCAGTTTGTTAGTTCTTTAAATCCTTCAACTAAAAATTTTAAGATTGTTACAGCTTGTTCAGTAAATACTTTACTAGCATCCTTGCTGTCTACAACTACTGAGTCATCATAAAAATAACTTCCTTCATTTTCGAATTCTGAAAGCAAGGAACACCTTTCTTTTATTAAATTAACAACCTCGGCGGAGTAATCATCTTGCTTAAATTGTTTTGAAGTCGGAACAAGCTGTTCAAGTAAAGTCTTGTTTTCCATCTTTAAAAAATATTCTCTATTGAACCAAAGAAGCTTTTCGTAAGAAAAAGATGCTGGGGAATTGTTTAATTTTCCATCCTTGAATATTTGTATCAACTCTTTAAGCTCAAACATCTCTTGATCTCCATAAGACCAACCCAATCTAACTATGTAATTGAGAAATGCTTCAGGCAGAACACCCAAATCTTTATAATCAAGCACATTCACTGCCCCATGTCTTTTAGACATTCTCTTACCATCCTCACCAAGGATCATTGGTACATGTCCATAAATAGGAACAGATTCCTCCAGAGCTTTGAAGATATTTATTTGTCTAAAGGTATTGTTAATATGATCATCTCCTCTAACAACATGACTAATATTCATGTCTAAATCATCAACAACGACGCATAGATTGTAAGTAGGACTTCCGTCACTTCTTACTAAAATGAGATCATCTAACTCTTTATTAGCCACTTCCATCTGACCTCTTACTAAATCTTTAAAAGTAACTGAACCCGATTCAGGGTTTTTAAAACGAATAACTGTATTAGGTCCTTTCTCTAAACCTAACTCTCTGCATTTGCCGTCATACTTAGGCTTTTCTCTTTTCTTTTGTTGCTCCTCTCTAATTTTCTTCAATCGTTCAGGAGAGCAATCACAATAATAAGCCTTTCCTTTATTCACTAGTTCTTGAGCTTTGTCTAAATGGTTGTCTTTATTTCTAGATTGGTAGACAGGTTCTTGGTCAAACTCAATACCCATCCACTTAAAACTGTCTATGATCGAATCCGTATATTTTTGTTCTGACCTTTCCGAGTCAGTATCTTCTAGGCGTAAAAGACAATCTCCTCCTAAACTTTTAGAGTAAAGCCAAGCAAAGAGTGCTGTTCTTGCTCCTCCAATATGCAATAACCCTGTAGGACTAGGTGCAAATCTACCAACAATCTTACTCATTTATTCTTCAGCCAAATGGGTTTAGTACCTGTCTCATCTTGCATTTTCTTTAAATACTCTAAATTCCTTTTTTCTTCTGATTCACTAATTTTAGTGAGTAGAGATTTATTATTTTTACCATTAGTAACTTTCTTTTTCTTTTCCCTTTGAGACGTGTCTGAGCTCTTACTTTTATGCTCAAAAAGTAGATTGCTTTGGCCGCCTGTCATAGCTAGATACACATCTCCCAAAATCTTAGAATCTAATAAAGCACCATGATATTCACGATCGTATCCTCCAACTTCATACCTTTGCACTAAAGCATCTAGACTATTTCTTTGACCGGGATGTTTTTCTCTTGCTATTTGAAGAGTATCAACAATCTTTTCAGTTATTTGATCTATCACCGCGCTTTTTCCTGGGATTAATTTTAATTCGTTATTTAAAAAGCCCACATCAAATTCAGCATTGTGAATCAATAATTCGCTGTCTTTAATAAATTCTAAGAACTCATCAACTATATCAATGAAACGCGGTTTATCTTGAAGAAAATCTAGAGTAAGACCATGCACTTTAGCTGCTCCTTCGTCAATATCTCTGTCAGGATTTAAATAAGTTTGATATTCAGAACCAGTAAATTTTCTATTTATAATTTCTACACATCCAATTTCTATTACTCTATGACCAGATTTAAAATCAATACCTGTAGTTTCCGTATCTAAAACGACCTGCCTAACCATAATTAAATCTCATCTATGCCCTTATTAGCTAACTGATCAGCAATCTCATTCTCTCTGTGTCCGCTATGGCCTTTTACCCATTTCCATTCAATCGAATGCTGGTTAGCTAAGTTATCCAACCTTTTCCACAATTCTTTATTAAGGACGGGTTTTTTTGATGAAGTTTTCCAGTTCCTCGTTTTCCAGTTCTTAATCCATTCTGTAATTCCCTGCATAACGTATTTGGAGTCAGTTGTAAGAACTACATTAGAATTTTCAGGAATGTGCTCTAAAGCTTTAATTGCTGCAGTTAACTCCATGATATTATTAGTTGTACTTCTATCACCCCCATACAGTGATTCTTCTAGCCCATTTGATCTAATCATGACACCCCAACCTCCTTTGCCAGGATTGCCTCTACAGGCGCCGTCTGTGAAAATTTCTATGCGGTTCATATAGTTTTAAACTTAATTGTAGTATACATTTGGCATAAATTTTTGATGAAAAATAGTTTCGAAGAGAAAAAAATGAGTAAAAGGATTTCAATATTAATTTTTAGTTTTTTGATCGGCTGCGTGAACTTAGAGTCAAAGAACCTAGTTCTTGCAGACAATAATGAGTTTGCAACAAATTCTCCTAATGTAGTTGAAGTAGCCATAGATCGAGAACCATTTGATCTGTGGGAAAGAATAAGAAATGACCTAACTTTTAGTATTCCTGAAAGCTATGAAGATATAGATAGGTATAGAAAAAGATTTGTAAAGAACCAGCATGCAGTTAATAGATTAAGTAAATCTGGACAACGTTATTTATTTCATACTGTAAAACGTGCTGAAGAATTAGGTGTTCCTGTTGAGTTAGCTTTACTTCCTTTTGTTGAAAGTGAATTTGATCCTTACGCACAATCACTTTATGGGGCTACCGGTATATGGCAATTCTTACCTGCTACTGGACGAGAATGGGGTTTAAAGACTAATTGGTGGTATGACGGAAAAAGAGATGTAATAGCTTCTACAGAAGCTGCTCTTAACTTCTTAATATATTTGCATCAGAAATTTGATAATGATTGGTTGCTAGCAATAGCAGCCTATAACGCAGGCCCTGGCAGAGTAAATAGGGCCATCCGAGAAAATAAAAGAAAAGGTATGGCTACTGATTTTTGGTCTCTAAGACTACCAAAAGAAACTTCAGCCTATGTTCCTAAGCTATTGGTCTTATGTGAATTGATTAAAGATCCGTCTGGTTTTGGTGTCACATTGCCATCAATAGCTAATAGACCTTATTTCACAAAAATAGAAACCCCTGGTCAGGTAGATCTAATGCAGGCAGCTGACCTTGCTGGGATGACACCTGAAGCCATATACGAATTAAATCCAGGTTTTAGTCAATGGGCTACCGACCCAAGTGGTCCCCATTATCTACTTCTACCCACGGGAGTAGCAGATAGATTTCTAATCCAACTTTCGTCACTTGAAGAGGTGGAACTTGTCCAATGGGACAGATATAAAATAAAAAGAGGTGATACGCTAACTCGAATAGCTAAGCAGTACAGCATCGAAGTACCCGTCTTGATGGAAATTAATCAAATGGATAGCGACATAATTTACGCTAGTCAAGAAATCATGGTACCCAGAGGCCCTGCTTGGGCGAAAACTTTTGTTCCTAAAGCAAGGACTTATGAAGTAGTAAAAGGAGATACTTTCTGGGGAATATCAAAAAAATTTGGTGTGACTATACAAGATATTTCTTTATGGAATGATTTAGGCTTAACTACTCCCTTACAAATTGGACAAGAGATTAAAATATTCTCTAAGTATGAGAGAGTTAGAGGAAAGACACCTAATAAAAAGACCAGGACCTTACTTTATCCAGTTAAATCTGGAGATACTTTATCTAGAATAGGTGCAAGATTTGGTATCGGAGTAAAAGAACTACAGGAATGGAATGAGCTCAAAAGTCCTGAAAGGATATATCCTGGTCAGGTTATCAAAATAATCTTAGAAGCAGGAGTAGACAGTTAATTTTAATTTGGTCCCGTTCTAGGATCTAAAGCATCTCTCAGTCCATCACCAATGAAATTAAGAGAGAAAAGAGTTAAAGAAAAAGCGAGAGAAGGAAATATTAATAACCACCAATACTCTTCCATCGACACTGCTCCATCTCTTATTAAAAGTCCCCAAGAACTCATAGGTGCTTGAACTCCAAGTCCAAGAAAACTTAAAAATGCTTCTAACAGCATTATTTGAGGAACGGTTAATGTTGCATAAACAATTACAGGCCCAATGGCATTAGGTATCAAGTGCCTTGAAATAATATCTTTCTTTGAGACTCCCATAGCCTCAGCAGACAATACAAACTCTTGTTGACTTAAACTCATTACCTGACTTCTAACTATTCTTGACATGGTTAACCATTCCACTGCACCTATGGCCATGAATAGGAGCACAAGGTTTCTTCCAAAAATAACCATCAATAGGATAATCAGGATAATAAAAGGAATGCCGTAAAGAACATCAACAATCCTCATCATTACTGCATCTGTTCTTCCTCCAGCAAAACCAGCAATAGTTCCCCACAAAACTCCTATCACCAAAGCTACCATCGTTGCTAGAAAGCCAACCATCAATGAAATTCTGCTGCCGTACATCATTCTGGTCAGAAGATCTCTACCTAAAGTATCCGTGCCTAATAAGTGTTCTGCTGAAGGTCCAGAAGGACCTAAGTTTAAATCTTGGTAAGCGTAATCGTACGGAGCTATCAAAGGCGTAAAGATTGCTAAGACTATGAGTAATAAAACATAGATCCCACCAAAAAGAGACAACTTATTTGAAACCAATCTATCGAAAGCTTTCTTAGCCAGACTTGATTCAGCTGTATTCATTGATCTCTCAGTTTAGGGTTTAGACTTGCTGCAACAAGATCAGACAACAAATTGAAGGAAATGATCAAGCAAGAAAAGAAAATGGAAGTACCCAGTATCATTGTGTAATCTCTATTAAAAGCTGCCTCTACATAAAATCTCCCCAATCCTGGTATCCCAAAGATAGTTTCAACTACAAAAGAACCAGCCAATAAACCAGCCATTGCGGGTCCTAAAAACGCTATGACAGGAGTTAAGCCTCCTCTAAGCGCATGAACTACGACTACTCTAAACTCACTTAATCCTTTTGCTCTTGCAGTTCGAATAAAGTCTTGATTAAGGATTTCTAGCATTCCTCCTCTGGTCAATCGAGCACAGTACGCTGCGTAAGCTGTTCCAAGAGTAATGGTGGGTAGAACTTTATCTCCGGGAATATCCCCCCAACCCGTTACGGGAAGCCAATTAAGTTGTATACCAAAAATTAAAGTTAAAGAAGGTCCTAGAACAATGGACGGAATACAAATTCCTGCCATGGCTATGGTCATAGGAACATAATCGTAAGCTGTATTAGGTCTTAAAGAGCTTATTACTCCTGCAATAATCCCAAGCATTAAAGCAAATAAAATTGCATACAATGCAAGCTCAAAAGTAATAGGTAGTCCTATAGAAATAAGTTCTGTTACTGACCTACTTGGATACCTAAAAGAAGGGCCAAAATCACCTTGCAGAACATTTCCTAGATAATCAAAATATTGAACCACTAATGGTTCATTTAAGTTATACCTTTCATTTAATTTAACTAAGACTTCTGGTGAGACTGCCTTTTCTTCATCAAAAGGACCGCCAGGTGCTGAATGAACCATAACAAAGGTTAAGGTTATTACAGCAAGCAAAACTGGTATTGCTGTTCCTAGACGTCTAAGAATGAGAGAAATCATTTTAAAGAACTATCTTTCTAGATAAACAAATTGATAAGGATGTGAATCAAGTAAGTTTGGACTCCAACCTTTTACATCTTGATTTAACATATATACTCGAGTGTACGTATAGATAGGAATTATGGGCAACTCATCCATTAAAATCTGTTCAGCTTTATAAAAATGTTTAAATCGCTCTTCTTGCGAAGTGCTTTGTGCTGCCTTGATTAACAGATTATCGTATTCATAATTTGACCAACCTGTCTGATTGTTGCCTCGATCTGAAACCATCATATCTAAAAAGGTTTTAGGGTCTGGGTAGTCTCCTATCCACCCTGCTCTGGCTATAGTGTAATCACCTATATTCTGTCTAGATAAGTAAACCTTCCAATCTGTATTAGCAAGCTCTACATCAATATTTAAGTTCTGCTTCCACATCTGCTGAAAAGCCTGAGCTAATTTCTGGTGTCCTTCACTGGTGTTGTACAGGTACTCAAAGGCAGGAAGTTTTTCTTGAGAAACTCCTGCTTCTTTAAGTAGGGACTGAGCTAATACAGGATCAAATTCTAATGTGGTTGGAGGAAAGTAACTGTTTGGATCAGGTGGAGTAAAAGAAAAAGCTGGGATTTGACCTCCCTTAGCAACTTTTTCAACTATTTCTTTTCTATTAATTGATAAGGATAAGGCTTTTCTTACGAGCTTATTATCAAAAGGAGCTTTTTTAACATTTACCCTTAAATAATAAGTTCCAAAATAAGGATCAATATGTATCAGATCGGGGTATTGTTTTGAATAAACTTCTATTTTTTCTAATGGCACAGTACTCGTTACATGTAGCTGTCCATTTCGGAACATCAAATCTTCTCTGGTTGCATTGTCTACAGGGAAAAAATGTATCCCATTTAATCTGACCTTATCTGCATCCCAATAAAGTTTGTTTTTCTTAACTTTAAGTACTTTATTTAATTGCCAATCTTCTAAGATGAAGGGTCCATTTCCAACAAAATTACCTGGACGTGTCCATTTACTTCCAATGGTGTCTATTTCTCCAAATTTCTCTATGGTAGGTCTGTGCACAGGCCTAGTGGTGTAATGTGCTAATAATCCAAGAAAATAAGGGGCTGGATTCTTTAATTTAACTGATAATTTTTTTGTCCCTAAAGACTTAACCCCTACTTTTGAAAAATCTGTGATAATTCCTTTATTAAATTCTTCTGCATTGACTACGTCGTATAACATGTCTGGATATTTTGATCCTAGAGAAGGTGAAAGCATTCTTTCCCAAGCCCAAACAAAATCTGAAGCAGTAACCTGATCACCATTAGACCAAATTGCATTCTCTCTAAGTGTAAAGATATATGTCTTTCCATCTTCAGATATAGTCCAACTTTCAGCTACAGCAGGTAATGGATCTAGCCCTTCTGGATGTCTCATAACTAAGCCTTCTAACAAAGCCATTAAAATATGACTTTCAGGAACACCAGTTACCGTGTGAGGATCTAAATCTTTTGGTTCAGTACCGTTGCCAAAATAAAGAATCTGTGCTGTAAGGGCGGAATCTACTTTTGACTCTGATTCTCCGCAAGCACTTAAGAACACAACCAAAAGTAGAGAAGCAATGTTTATTTTTTTCATTGAATAGAAATATTATTAGGTTGAGGAGTTATCTATTTTATCACTTATAGATTTTAATTTAGAAAGACTTAGTCCCTAAAAAAAAGGGCGATAAAATCGCCCTTTTTTTGTTTGTCTGAGATTACAGACTAATCTTCCATCTAACGTAGGTAATTTTACCTCTGTTGTCATAAAGACCAGTGTAAGTATCGTAATTTACACCACCTTTATCAGGTAAAGGATCTTTATCAGATGCATTAATAACACCTATGGTTATCATGCCATACTTACCGAAGTCTGCTCTGGCTTGAATATCAATAGTGTCATATTTATCTTGATAAGGACCAGCCTTCGTACAAAGGCCTCCTTCTTCACTAGATGCACAATTAGAGTTGAAAGCGAAGTCACCAATATGACGATTGGTTACTCCTATTCCATAATCACCCCAAGTGTAGTTCATGATTAGGTTGTATCTGTTTTGAGGCGCGCCGTTAAACCCAGCGTTATTCTGATGCGCATCACTACCAATGAATGGAGCTCCACCATAATCTTCTATGTGTGAGTACTCCAAAGTAAAGTCTAAGTCACCACCACCTAGTTCAACAGTGTAGTCAACAAAGATGTCGTAACCTTCTACTTCATATTCTCCTTGGTTAGCATAACTAGCACCAACGTAATCGATTCTGCCATTAGCACAACTTCTGATTGTATAAAGAGCTGGCGATACACCTAATCTCTTATAGTAAGCCGCTCCAGCAGGACATGTAGCACTAGTACCAGTTCCTACAGGTGCACCAGCAGCTGAACCATCATTAGTAAGTCCACCAGAAGCATAATACTCATAGTTGCCAGTTAACAGATTCCCATTAGTGAAGTCAGAATAAAGTACATCTTGAGTCGATACAGATGAAATTAGATCTGCCATCTCAATGTTGTACCAATCTAATCTCACACTTACATTCTCTAATGCAGGTGTTAACTCACCCAAGTCTTGCGAAATACTGAAAGTAGTCGAATCTGATGTTTCAGCTGCAAGGTTAGGATTAGATGTTATCAAGGTTGAAACTTGCTTTGAAGCACAAGCACTTTGTGAAATACCAGCATTAGCACAAGCTAAATAGTCAGTTGCAGTATTAGCACTAAAGGTTGTAACTCCGTAAAGAGTATCCATTGTAGGAGCTCTGAAACCTTCTCCAACATTGAACTTAACCATAGTACCTTTTGATCCTTCCCAAAGTACTCCTACTTTGAAAGAATCAGCAGATCCTACATCATCATAGTCATCGCTTCTAATAGCAGCATTCAATTCAAGGCCAGCCATAACAGGTATTAATATCTCACCAAAGTAAGAATCAACAGCCCTGCTTCCAGCTCCTGAGTTACCAGCTGAACCACCAACATAACCACCCTCAGAGTGTTTGTCATATTGAGCAGAATAGATGTTATCAAAACCTTCATAGCCCACAACTATATCTACAGGACCTCCGGGGAGTTCCATAACGTCCGAGATCTGAGCGATGATATCTGTTTTTTCATAATGATTGTCATACTCAACTACAGTTGTTGCAGAAAGTGCATAAAGGCCATCTTCTGAACCAAAAGGAGTGTTGTAGTAAAGGTTTGAGGCAAGACCAGCATAGTCTAAGTAATATCTACCGATATCAGTGCCATAAAACTTGTTTACTTGATGGCTAACAGAAACTTCTATGTTATCTATAGTTGGTCCCAACGCGTCCGAATTGGTCGGGTTATCTCCTCGCCAAATTTCTCAAGACTCACTAACCGTTCAATCTGTAAACATGAATGGAATCGATACTCTAGCGATTGAACAACCACTTGGTTCCTTGTCCAGGTACTGGCTAATCGTGAGACCTGACGATTTCGTTGGATTATGGCAGCACCTGGAGGAACGAGGAGCCTCTCCGATCGGTGCCAACGCAGTGAACGCCATCCGAATCAACTATGGCATACCCGAATATGGGCCAGAGCTAGGAGAACCCTATAATCCTTTAGAAGCTGGACTTATCGGTTCCGTCGATTTCACCAAGGGTTGCTACATAGGCCAAGAAGTGATTGCCAGACTAGATAGCTACAAGAAGGTAAAGCGGCATCTAGTGACACTGACCTTCGATAACGGGGCAGCCGTTTCATCAGGAGATGAACTCGAGCAAGACGGTCAACCAGTTGGTAGAGTCACATCCGTTGCCCCAGAGTCCTCAGATGGAGTATTAAAGGGCCTGGGATACGTCAAAGCTAACAATGCTTCTCCTGGGTCAAAATTAACCATTACAGGTAACCACAAGGTGTCTGCAGACATACTATCCCTTGCCCAACCATATGGCCCAGCTAAAGATTAGTCTCCAGCTTTTTCTATTGTTCCTTCAACTGTAGCTGCCAATAGCGTCGAGAAATTGTACCCTCTTTTCCGCATTTCTTCTGACCCACCCTCATTCCGATCCAAAATCGAGACCACTTTCACCACAGAACAACCTGTCTCTTCAGCAGCCTCAATAGCGTGGAACAAAGAGCCGCCGGTCGTGCAAACATCGTCTACAATAGCGACATTCGTACCCGGTTCAAGCGGCCCTTCAATATTCTGCTTAGTCCCGTGAGTTTTGCTCTCTTTACGCACTATAAATGCAGGGATAGACCTACCTTTTATATGGCTAGCCAACGCCAAAGCGGCAACCATTGGATCGGCACCCAAGGTAGTACCACCAACAGCCTGGGCTCCGGCCTGTTCCAGCAAAGGGATTATCGCCTGGGATATGAGGTAAGCCCCTTCAGGATCTAGACTCAGCAGTCGCCCATCAAAGTAATAACTGCTTTTTTTCCCTGAGGTAAGCGTAAAATCGCCATATTTGATGGCGCCACGCTCCAATGCAAGTGCAAGTAATCGGTCCAGTGTTTCACTCAACTCGCCGTCCTCCATATTTAGTCAGCCCGATAAAGTCGCTGGTCTTGTATATATCCAACGACTAATTCTGGGATTTGTCCTTTTAACTCTATGCCAGCAGCAACGTTATGTCTTAACTCTGTAGCACTAATATCCATCGGAGGTGCAGTTACAATGCGAACTCGTCGATTTGCTTCAGGCACCCTGCAATAAAAATCCGTCCAATCAAAATTCTGTTCCCCCGGACGGTTAAACACAAGTATTTGGCAAAGCCCTAACACCCGAGCAGGATCTTTCCACATATCTAATTGTCTCAGCACATCCAAACCCAATATAAAGAACAGTTCTGATTCTGGCCCTAACTCATCAGAAAGTTCAGTCAATGTGTCGACAGTATATGTAGGCCCTGAGCGAAAAACTTCGAGATCACAAACATTGAACCTGTGGTCGTTTGCAGTGGCCAATCTCACCATTTCGAGTCGGTGCTTAACTGATGCTACGGGTTCTGCTTGTTTGAGCCTAGGATGGCCCGCGGGAACAAATAAGACTGTGTCTAACGATGCTTGTTTTAGAGCTACCTCAGCGATGCTCAGATGCCCTACATGGACTGGGTCGAAAGTACCACCTAGTATGCCGACCTTCACAACTACAATCAGCTCAGAACCAAGCTAGCTCTACTTTACCAAATCGAATAGTATCCCCCGCCTCGATCCCAGCATCGATGAGCTTATCTGCTAAACCAGATTTTCTCATCTCACGCCAAAGTTGGAGAAGAACACGCTGATCCCGAGTATCAGCCATAGCAGTTAACCGCTCCATCATCTCCGATTTCACTACATACACACCATATCTGTCCCTTTGAACAGTGTCTGGACCAAAGGACCGTTGGGGCCTATGCCGTATTGGCTCAGGAATTGGCTGATCGTCCATTTCAAATTTTGGCATTTCTGATAATCTGTGGTAAATCTGTCCCATAAGAGCATCAACGCCTTCCCCTGTCGCTGCTGATATGAAATGAACGCTAGAACTTTTATCACCGATAGCTAAACGCAATCGTTCATTCAATTCGTTCTGGGTTTCCCTAACCTCGGTAACGTCTAGCTTGTTAACGACTACCAACTGAGGTTTATTCGCCATCTCTGGATTAAATTGCTCGAGCTCTTTATTAATCATCTGATAGTCATCAACTGGCTCTTTAGATAACCCATCTAGCATATGAACATACAGTCGAGCACGTTCAGCGTGCCTTAAGAATTCATGACCTAAGCCAATTCCATCATGGGCACCTTCCAGTAAACCTGGAACTTCCATCATTACGAAGTCATTCTGTCCAACGTTAACTACACCTAATACAGGCTCGACTGTTGTAAACGGGTAATCTGCAACCTTCGCCTTAGCTGCTGAACACATTGATATTAAAGTCGATTTACCAGCGTTGGGTTTAGCTAATAACCCAACATCTGCCAAAAGTTTCAATTCTAGAAAAAGAACCGCTCTTTCACCTTTTTCCCCACGTTGGGCTAGCACTGGTTCTTGGTTTGTGGGAGTAGCAAACCTGGTATTCCCCCACCCTCCTCGTCCTCCAACCGCGACCAACCGTGGATTGGAATTAGTAATATCATCTAAATATTCTCTATTTCCATCCTCATCCATTCGATAAACAACAGTTCCTATAGGTACTGGAATATATTTATCATCACCATTTCCACCACGTTTGTTTTTCCCTTTCCCATGCCCCCCATGAACTACATATATAGTGCTATTGAACTTAATATGTAACAGAGTATTTATAGAGGAGTCGCCAACTAAATAAGCACTTCCACCATCACCACCGTCACCACCATTAGGACCACCTTTCGGGCGATATTTTTCTCGTAGAAAACTACTACAACCATTTCCGCCAGACCCGGCGT
>ERZ724560.137-NODE-137-length-12474-cov-2.671337_pt1 | contig 12474 bp, 10 predicted proteins | sample MGYA00375854_ERZ724560 | MGnify/ENA primary metagenome ERZ724560 (study PRJEB28725, sample SAMN03264854) | marine sediment metagenome | biome: marine pelagic biome; feature: marine oligotrophic desert; material: ocean water | place: Pacific Ocean:North Pacific... | reverse complement strand
GGGGGCCGGGGGAGCGGTGATCGGTCCTCCGCCGGAAGGCTGCGGAGGGGGGGGCCCGGGTGGCGGCGGCCAAGGAGGAGGGCAGCAGTCCTCGAGCAATTCCCTGATTGCCATACCAGCTGAGCTCGATCCGCCCTTGGGTGGTGTCGGACTGCTGCTCGCCGTGGCTGCGGTCGGGCTCAGAGGATTGGCATCCGGCGCAGTTTCTCCAGATCGGGTAGGTACAACTCGCGGATGTCATCCAATTCCAGAATGAGCATTGCTAGGCGCTCCAACCCTAGGCCCCACGCGCAAACAGGCCACTCCGTACCGAGTGGCTCGGTGACCTCAGGTCGGAAGATGCCGGAGCCGCCCAACTCGAGCCATTCGCCCTTCCACATGACATCCACCTCAACGCTAGGCTCGGTGTAGGGGAAGTAGGCGGGCCGCACCCTGACGTCTGGGAAACCCATCTTCGAGTAGAATGTCTTCAGAGTCGAGATCAGCATAGGCAGGTTTGCCTCAGCCTCGTGGATGATACCTTCAATCTGGTAGAACTCCGGCAGATGCGTCCGGTCGATTGACTCCTGACGAAACACCCTGCCAATCCCGAACACACGGCATGGCTGATGCGGGTTGTCGGCGATGTGTCGGACAGTGTTGACGGTCGTGTGCGTCCTCAGGAGTGCCTTCCTCGCCTCGTCCCTGTCGAATTCTCCTCCCCAGCCCCTGCTTCCGGTGTCGTGGCCATGCTCGTGTACCTTGGCCCAGAGATCCAGATACTCGGAATCGACCTCGACCTGCTCGGGCTCCGAGAGATAGAAGGTATCCTGCATGGTCCGTGCCGGGTGAGACTGGGGGATGAACAGTGCATCCATGTTCCACCCCGCTGACTGCACGAAGTCACCCTCGATCTCGGAGAATCCCATCTCTAGGAACACCGAGCGAATCGTCTCGATTAGCGCCTGCATAGGGTGCGGCCTCCCACCCGAGGGAGTGGGTGCAGGGGCGTTGACGTCGAACGGCTTGAATCTCGCATCCCTCCATCCGTCGCCTTGCAGCAGCTCCGGGGTGACGTCACCAATCAGCTCGACCTCGTCGAGAGCCGCCACATCGACGGCCGAACCGGCCTCAGTGAGGGTCCAACTCCTCGAAACCCGCTGCTCAACCACAATCAGGCCTTTGCGCGAGGCGAAGTGGCTGACCATGTCGGCATTCAGCTCCGACTCGTCCACGGGGCCGTCAGCCAGCAATCCGATGAAGGCGGACCTCTGCTTGATGGTAGAATCCACCGTGCCCTCGTCATCGACAACAAAGCGACCTTTCTCGAGACTAATTCCGAGGACCTTTAGCAAGCCCACTCCTGGGCCGGCCTCGTTGCGCTCAAACTCAGACGAGAGCGTGGCCATCGTCCTGCCGTCCGGGCCCTGCTCCCTGAGCCAGCCCCATAGCCGATCCTCCAGCAGTCCCTCAGTTGCCGCAGACTTGCCCTCCTCGCCCAGCGACACGGAGCTCACTCGCTCCTCAGAGACCTCGGCCAGACCGAACTCCTCGAGGCAGGCACCGGCTCCCGCTACGTGTACTTGGTCATCCCAACCCGTTGCAGACAGCAGCTGTCCGAGCGACCATGGGCGATTGGGTTCAGACAGCATCGCACGAAGCATGCGACGCTCGTTGTTGCCCAGATCCACCTCATCACCCCGGGACTTGCCGAATTAAGCCGTCCACTTGATGCTTGCCGACGCGCCGCCCCTAGGGGCGGCGTTTACTCCTCCTCGGACTCCCACAGGAGGGTGGAACAGGAACTGCACGAATGGCTGCTGGGCTTCCGCCCGTCGATCCAGTCGATGTTGCCGCACCTACCGCAGAGCACCGAGGTCCTGATTGGGGACTCAAGGGTGGTGTCGACTCGGTACATCGCCCGCCCCGCGTCCGGCATCGTGGTGGAATCGGGCTCCCACGCAGCGACCTTCTCCGGGTCCACGTTCTCCTCGACTGCCATTCCGAGTCCGACTACCAGCAGAACGATTCCGGCTATTGCCAAGGGGGCTGCGACTGCGATGGCGAAGGCCGAGGCGCCGGAAGAGAGGGTGATTCCGCTGCTGAGAGCGATGCACGCCCATGCGGCTAGTACCGTATTGGTCCTCATGTTGCTCCGGGGGGGCCGTTCGCACGGCCGTTCGAGAGGTCGCGGGTGCATGAAGATGGCCCTGCGAGTCCCGTTTGGTGGATGTAGGGTTCAAGAGTCCGAGTCCGTCGTCTTGGAGCGCGCCTCAGTAGCTCAGCCTGGTAGAGCATCTGATTTGTAATCAGACGGTCGGGGGTTCGACTCCCTCCTGGGGCTCCAAAACTCCACTGTGAAAGGTCAAAGTGCGAGTCGCCCCGGGAGTCGGTCATGGGCGCGGTAGTGGTCGATGGGAAGGCACTGGCACTTGGCCTCGAGGAGGGGCTGAGGGAGCGGGTCGAGGCCCTCAAGCAGAACGAGATCGTACCACATCTTGCAGTGGTCATCGCCGGTGACGATCCAGCAAGCCACGTCTACGTGCGAAACAAGCAGCGAGCCTGCGAGAGATGTGGTATCCTCAGCACCCGTATCGACCTGCCGTCCAACGCCACCCAAGAGAGCGTGCTCGAAGTCGTCGCCAATCTGAACTCAGATTCCTCGGTGCATGGCATTCTGGTCCAGAGTCCAGCCCCCGAGGGAGTCGATGAACTCGTAATCGCATCGGCGATCTCTCCGGACAAGGACGTCGATGGGTTTCACCCCACCAACCTCGGAAGGCTGGTGCAGGGCGATGCCAGCGGTCTGCTACCCTGCACTCCATCAGGAGTGCTGATGATGCTCGAGCAGAGCGGTGCGAGGCTGAGCGGTGCTAAGGCGGTTGTTCTTGGGCGCTCGAGGATAGTCGGCATGCCGATGGCCCTCATGCTGGCCCAGCGAGGAGTCGATGCCACGGTGACGATCGTACACTCTAGGACCGAGGACGCGCCCGCGTTGTGCCGAGAGGCCGACATAGTCGTGGCAGCCATCGGCAGGCCTCACACTGTGAAGGAGGACTGGATTAAGTCTGGTGCCTTCGTTGCCGACGTGGGCATATCGAGGACTGGTGATGGAGGCATCGCCGGTGATGTCGATCCCGGGGTGAGCGAGGTAGCGGGCTGGTTGACTCCGGTACCGGGTGGAGTTGGTCCGATGACCATCGCTATGCTGATGATGAACACGGTCAGGGCGGCCGAGTCGTCCTAGAACACTCCCAACTCGAACCTAGCGTCCTCGCTGGCGTGGACACGGGGGTCCCAAGGCGGGGAGAACGTCAGATTCACGTGGACGCTGTCCACTCCCTCCGTAGCTAGGGCCGAGCGATGCACTGCGGACATTATCTCGGGGGCGACGGGGCATCCCGGACTGGTCAGAGTCATGTCTATTTCTGCGTGCGCGCCTTCTTCGCCATCCTCGATCCTGATTGCGTAAATCAGGCCGAGCTCAGTGACTGACATCTTCATTTCCGGGTCCTCGACGTCACCGAGTGACTGCATTATCTCCGACTCTTCTACCATATCTTCCTCATAGCAGCAGGGCTGCCTCCTCAGTCACACGCTTGAACATGTTGAGGAAGCCGTTGGCCCTGCTCGGGGTCAGCGAGGATCGGATGCCCATCTCCTCTGCGTAGTCGGGCTCCATCCCAGCCACGTCCGCTGGGTCCATTCCGTTGACGGCGATTGCCGTCACCGCCATCAGACCCTGTACAATCTGGGCGTCGGCACCGCCACGCAGCAGGAATCCCCCGCTCTCGTCGACCGTGCATATCACATGCGCTCTGGACTGGCAGCCGTGAACCTGATTGTCATCGTCCCACTCCTCTTGAGGTAGTGGCGACGGATGCCTCTTGGAGTAGGAGAACAGGAGTTCGTAGCGCTCCATCGCATCGAAGCAGGCCTGAAACTCCTCAATCACCGCGTCGAGGTGCTCGGGCCACCTCCTGCTTCCATCCATGTTACCTCGTCCTAGGGGCCCGCCTTGAACATGACTAGCGGTCATGCGAATCTGTCGACGACCTCTTCGAGGTACTGCACGAATGACTCGGCCTCGCCCATGGTGTTGTAAATCCAGAACGAGGCGCGGTTCGTCGAAGGCACTCCCAACGCGTCCATCAGCGGCTGGGCGCAGTGATGGCCGGTCCTGACCGCGAAGCCTCCCTCGTCCAGCAGCAGTGCTAGGTCCTGCGACTGTATGTCCTCGTGCAGGAAGGAGACCGCCCCGCTGCTGTCCTCCCTGTCCGGGTCGCCGTAGATTCTAATCCCAGGGATCTCCCTCATCCTAGACGCGGTCCACGAGGCGATGTCGTTGATGTGCTCGTGCACCTCTCTCATGTCAAACTGGTCGAGCCATTCGACAGCGGCCCCCCAGCCTATCGCCTCCGCGATTCGGGGTGTTCCGGTCTCGAACATGGCGTGGCCTTCCTGGAACGTCGAGCCCTCTGTCGAGACTCGCTTAATCATCGACCCGCCAGTCATGAACGGGCCCATCTCGGCCATCGCGTCGCGTCTGACGAGCAGGCAGCCTATGCCAGTGGGCCCAGCCATCTTGTGAGCAGATATGGCGACGAAGTCGGCCCCCAGTGAGTCGAAGTCGATTCTCTCGTGCGGAGCCCCCTGGGCGCAGTCTATGAGCACCCGCGCGCCGGCGGCATGCGACATCTCGATGATATTCTCTATCGGATTGCGCACGCCCAGGACATTGCTGGTGTGGACGACGCAGACCAGAGAGGCGCCTTCGATAGCCACTTCGAAGGCATCCATGTCGAGAGTGAATGACGCGGTGTCGATGGGCACATACCTGACCTCGATACCGTTGTCGACGGACATCTGCTGCCAAGGGACGATGTCCGCGTGGTGCTCCATCTCGGTCAAGACGACGACATCGCCCTCGCTGAGGTTCTCCCTCGCCCAGCCGTAGGCTGCCAGGTTGATCGCCTCGGTAGCCCCGCTGGTGTAGATCATCTGGTCAGGGGAGGTTCCGAAGTACGAGGATATTCGCTCCCTTGCGCCCTCCAGCGCCGTGGTCGCCTCGTCGGCGAGGGTGTGATTGGCCCTGTGTGCATTGGAGTTGTAGTGCTCGTAATACTCGCTCATGGCGTCAATAACGCACTGCGGCTTCTGAGAGGTCGCAGCGTTGTCGAAGTAGACGAGTCTCTTGCCGTTCGGCAGCGTTCGCGCGAGGATGGGGAAATCAGCACGTATATCCTCGATGTCCAAAGCCATCGCTGTCCCTCGGTCATTTCGAACCGATGGTCCGATATCAAGTAGCGCCCGGGCGTGGATGGCTCATACGGGCAAACCCAATAACATGGACAGGGCATGTTACCGCGTGAGCAAGGTCCCAGCCTCCTCCGTTCTCGTATCGATGCTGGTGCTCTCGCTGGCCTTCACCGCAGTTGCTCAAACCGTGCCTCCGCCCGAGTGGTCAGACGCCGTCACAGCCGGTGGGTGGTGGGAGGACCAAGTCACCGACATCGCGGTGGACCCCGGCACGGGTGACGTAATCGTCGTTGGCACTTTCCTGTACAATCTCCATCTGGGGCCCTACGTCCTCTCCTCGGTGCCTCATGTCACGATGGGTAACGCGAGTGACATCTTCGTGGCGAAGCTCTCCGGTTCCGAGTGGAAATGGGCTGTCTCCGCGGGAGGGGGTGACCACGACTGGGCCAACTCGATCGCCATCGACTCCAATGGCGCCGCGTCCGTGGCCGGGGGCTTCATGTCAAACAATAGCTCGTTCGACCAGTTCACACTGACCAACGCGGATCAGACTCCTAGGACAGGACTGGTTTCCCAGCCCACCTCAGACGGATTCTTGGCGAAGATCAGCAAGGAGGGTAACTGGCAGTGGGTCGAATCATTCTCCGGCCCCGGTTCAGAAGAGGTCTCCGAGGTATCAGTAGGGCCGAACGACAAGGTGGTGGCTGCCGGCACCTTCCATTCATCCAGCATGCATTTCAGAGGGAACAAGTCACTCTCCAACAGCGGAATGAATGGGACCGCGGACATCTTCGTCATCAAGCTCGGCAGCAACGGCTCGCACGTCTGGCATACTCAGGTCTTGGGTTCGCATGACGAGGTGGTGCAGGGGATGGCCATCCATGATTACGGGGACGTGATGCTTACAGGCTACTTCCTAGACCAAGCGGCGTACTTCACGCCGTACAAGGCAATCAACGCCAAACCGGGCTACTCAGAGGCCGTCGTAGCCAGACTATCTCCCTCTGGATTATGGTCCTGGGTCACTGTGGCTGGGGGGGAACGAGGTGACGAGGGGGTCGACTTGGATGTCGACTCCAACGGCATGACCTACGTAATCGGCCGATTCGGTTCGGACTCCATCGGATTCCGAGACCCCAGTAACCTCTCTGTGTCCAAACTCGACAACACGGTGCAGGTTGGCTCGACGGACGTCTTCGTAGCCAAGCTGGATGGGGCTGGAAACTGGCTGTGGGTCACCAGCATAGAGGGCGAAGGCACCGACGATGCGGGTGGCATCACGGTGATTGAGGAGTGCAGCTCCTCAGTAGAAGGTGGTGGAGATGCTGGCTCGTCCTCACAGAGCGGGTGCGTGACCGGTGCGGTCGTGGCAGGTGGCTTCTACTCGTTGAGCTATGTCTTCGGTAATACCATCTTGCAACACTCGGCGGCTACCTCCCATCAAGACATGTACCTTGCTGGAATCTCCGAAAATGGCAGTTGGCAGTGGGCGATATCGGGCGGGATGGCTAAGTGGCCCGAGTACTTCGCGCTGGAGAACCACTACGGGACCATTCACATCGCAGGCTCTTTCGCGGTGGGCAAGGCGACTCTGGGGCAGTACGACATGCACAACTGGGACGAGAACAGTTCCTACCAGTGGCCCGACGGCTTCGTAGCCTCCCTTGAGTACCCGCCACCGCCTCCTCCGGCAGGATGCACGGAATCGCAAGCCATCAACTGGGATCCGCTTGCTCAGGTCGACGATGGTGCGTGTGAGCATGACAACGACGGTGACGGAATCGGCGACAACTCCGATGACGATGACGATGACGATGGTTTCAACGATGTAATCGAGGTTTTCTGCGACACCGACCCCTTGGATTCCGACTCATACCCCTTGGACTCGGACTCGGACGGGATCTGCGACTTCATGGACGACGATAGCGACAACGACGGTCTGCTCGATGAGGAGGAGATAGAGTATGGGACTGACCCGATGAACCCGGACTCGGACGGGGATGGATTCTCTGACGGAGACGAAGTTCTGGTAGGACATGACCCGCTGGACGCCGAGGATTATCCCCGGCGCCTGTGCTGCCTCCCTCCCAGTCCCCTTGTGTCGGCATTGCCGGTGATTCTGGTCGGGCTATTGATTGCACTATTCCTCCGGAGGAGGAAGAAGGTAAAATCGACTGAATCGGACGATTAGAGCGGATGTTTATTGTTCAGCACCCCCTTCCGGCCAATCATGGCGGGACCTGCGGGACAGGATACGGTCGAGCGGCTCGGAAGTCGTGACCTCAATCTGGATGGGGAAATTATCAACCTCGCAATAGTGGGGTCGAGCAGATTCTACGACTTCATGGTCTTCGAGGGAGCGGTCGAGTCATGGGTGGAAGAGAACGGCTACCCGGACATGATTATCGTCGGTGGAGCGAGTGGTGTTGACTACATGGCCGAGCGCTGGGCTGACAACAACTCGGTTCCGATTGCTGTATTTACTGAGGAGTGGAGTGATCCCAACAGGAGTCTGGTTGACAGAGGTAGGACCGAGGCCGCAAACACCCTAACTGAGAAAATTCTGAGTGGGGCCTCACATATCCTAGCGATGCCGTCCCCAACTAGCAAGTGGACAAGAATAGTGATTGAACAGGCAACCTCCAGAGGCATTCCTACGGATGTTCATGAAGTTGAATGATTGGTGCTCCTGTCGGGATTCGAACCCGAGTCGCCGGGATGAAAACCCGGAATGATGGGCCGTGCTACACCACAGGAGCGACGAGGTTACGACAGACATCCCCCCCATAACGATTCGTCACGGAGGGTTGCCCGAACCTGCGGTGGTGATAGTCTGCGATTCGGGCGTGCCGTCTTGGTCAGAATCTATGGTGATGACCGTGACGGTGATGCCTTGGGATGTGCCGGCGACGTAGTCAATCTGGAATCCAACCCAAGTGCTGTTGGTGTGGTAAGCATGTCCTTGAGGGTTGATGTTCCACTCAAACACGGAGTGCGAGAGGTAGGCCTCCTGCAGTACCTCGATGTTGCCGGAGGAAGAGAGCGAGAGGTTTCTCGCGTGCCAGATGTTGATATTGGCCGCGGTAGTCACGTTGCCGTCAGCGTTGTCATCCCTCTGCCCCATGTAGTGACGGTGGAACACCCTACGGTTGAGGAAGCTGTCATTGTCGGTGTCAGTTGCCTGCCAGGTCCGGCTCAGGTAGTGGTAGGTGTCGGGACTACCGTCTGAGTTGTTGTCCCACGAAGTCAGTTCATTGACCACGATGCGAATTCTATGGGGCTGGTGCAACGAGTTGCGCCACACCTCCATCGAGCGCGTCTCCTCGGTCTGGAAGGTCCAGCCATGGGCGTGCTGATCTAGGTAGGAGGTCTCTCGGACCCTCCTGAAGATGTGCTCCTCGAAACCGTCCTCGTTGGAGTCCCACCATGTCAGGGTAGCGGTGTATGACTCGCGCTGCTCGAGATGGTGGTCGAAGTCCCAGTCAGTCGCATTGGACATGTGTATGGTTCTCTGCTTCCACTCAAGTGTCCCATCCGCATCGTCGTCGACCATTCGAGTCAGTGCGAATCGGTGGATGTGGTGCTCCACCATCCCCCAGTCCCAATGTTGGTGCCAGCCTCGCATGCGGGCGGTGTAATCGAGGTCACCGTCGTGGTCGGTGTCTACCTTGAGTACCCCTGCTCGCCAAGTCCACTGTAGTTCAATGACGCCGTTGGAGTCGTTGTCGAACTGAACGGTGTTCTGCTGAAGCGCGCGGACCACATCGATGTTGCCGTCGGAGTTAGTGTCTCTGACTACGACCGCTCGCAGGTTGTCGCGATGGCGATCGGCGTTGCCGTCCTCTGTGGGGTCCCAGACCCATGAGGTGTGGTCGATTGCCATCCAGCGCTCGGGCGTGCCGTCATCGTTGCCATCGATGCGATGGATGAGTCGGGAGTGCGAAAAGTAGGCGGTCAGGACCAAGCCGATGCCCTGATCGACCATCCTGCGGTCCTGGTTCAGGATGACTCTGCGCTCCAGATTGCCGTCTTGATCGGCATCGGTCCGGGCATGCACGAACAGGTGTATGTTTACGTCCTCGTAGGTACCGTTGTCCCAGGTCCACACGGTTCTGGTCAGGACATCGTGCCGCTCGGGGATGCCGTCCGAGTTCTGATCGACCAAGTCGAGTCCCCTGAAGCGCGTGAAGAAGAGATCATCCTGACCGTCGCCGTCGCGGTCTTGCGAGCACTGGGTGTTGCGAACCAGTATGATTCGCTCGGGCCCCGGGATGCCGTCCGAGTCGAACCAGAACACGCCTACAGTCCTGTGACATAGGGTCTCGGCGACTCCGTCGTTGTCCCAGTCCTCCCAGAAGCTGTCGTTCCACCACGTGGCCGTCACCTGCGAGATGGAACGAGAGTAGGTCTGCTCTTGCATCGAGGAGTCGTCGATGTCCCCCCAGACCTCGTCGAACACTGGGTCGACTATCTCAGTCCTCGCTGTGTTTTCGAATGGAATCGGGGCGAGTTCGTCTTCCGAGGGGGCCTCGTCCTCGTTGACGACGCTGCTCTGAATCATCAGAGGGTCGCTCGGGATGACGTCGGTCTCCTCCTCGTCACCGACCTCGTCACGCACCGAATCCTCGTCGGTGGTAACCCAATCATCCACCTCCTGGTCGTCGTCGTAGTGGCCATCCCCATCAGGGTCGAAGTCGGATTGCCAATCATACTCCTCATCATCCTGAGCATCGGTGACCTCGTCTACGGTGCCGTCGCCGTCGGGGTCGAGCTCCTGCTCGACCTCGTCATCAAGCTGCTCCTCGGCCTCGCCCTCCAGCTCTTCCTGAAGCTGGGCGGCTTCGAGGTCGTCGGCGACCGATACCACCTCGACGTGGAACACACGCTCGCTGGATATCCCGGTCGGCCCGGTGGCAGTTACTCGGACCACGTACACGCCCTCCTCCAAGTACTGATGGGATTCCTCGGCAAGGGCGGGCTCGGACGTCGAGCCGTCACCCCAATCGATAGAGACGGAGACGGGGCCCAGAGGGTCCTCGGCTTCGGTTTCGATGCTAAGAGCACCAGCCAGATTGAGGTGGATACGGCCTTGGGGAGAGGGATTGGTGGATACCGTTAGAGACGGGGCCTGGGCGTCATCGACCCTGATTGATCCCTGCGCGGTGGCCAAGAAGCCCGAGGGGTCGGTTGCCGAGACGTGGACCGAATAAATCCCCGGCTCGCCCCAGATGTGCTGACCCGACAGGTCTCGGAGGGTGGTTCCATCCGAGAAGTCGACCTCGACGACCAGCTCATCCCCGTCTGGGTCCGACGCTTCGACGGACCAAGCAACCGGGGCGCCCGCTATGCCCTCAGATGGGAGATCGAGGGAGACGGTGGGGGCCCTGTTTGGCTCTAGCAGAGTGAATATCACAGCCGCTACCGTTGTAGCGCCCATGGAGTCGGTGAGTTCGACCTCGATGGTGTGAGTGCCCACGGAAAGGAAACCCGCGTCGTAGGTCAGGCTGTTTGAAGTCTGAGAGAGAGCCCCATCGAGACGCCAGTTGGCGATGAAGGGGGCTGTGCCCTCCTCGATGACGGCGTTGGCGATAATCAGGTCGTTGGCCGTGGTCGGGGAGCCCTCGAGGACCACGCTGGCGGAAACCACGGTGGGTTCGGGCTGCTCGATAATCTCGTCAGTGGCACCCAAGCACCCAGAGCTCAACATCAGAGTCACCAGGAACAGACCAGTCTGGATTCGTCGGCGGGAGTTGTTGTCTCGGGTAGTCCTGTACATCGAACTTAGGGCGTCACTTCCCACCTTAAAGGAAAGTGGGTCATCGGATTTGTCAAGGCCTCAGTGAGAGAGGCTCGACGAGCGTCGACCACAGCCTCATGCCCTCCTCGGTCAGCTCCCGATTGGTCCTCAGGCCCCTCCTTCTGCGAGTAATCAGACCCTGGGACTCTAGCCTCTTGAGGTGGTGTCCCACCAACTGCTGGCTGGTACCGATGGTGGATGCCAGTTCCCTCTGCGTAGGGGGAGTCTCGCCCCCCTCCTGCTCCGCGATTGAACGCAGCACCATCAGAGCCACGTCACTCAGTTGGCTGGCATCTACCGGGCGAGGCAGGCTTGACGTCTCCGCGGCACGGTCGACGGCTGATGTATAGTAGCGCAATAGGCGGCCGTCGCGCCTGCACCACACCTTACCCTCAATCTCTAGGATTCTGAGGTGGTGCACTGCCTGATGGTTGCCCATCTCGAGTGCGCGTATGATTCCAGAGAGGTGGCAACCGGGGTGTGCGGTCAGGAAACCCTCGAGTCGCCCCCTCTGGTACGTCCCTGCTAAGGTTCCTGTGCCCTCTGAGACCCTGAGTTGCGAGAAGCGTCCCATCGACCTGACCATCTTCGCCCTAGTCGGCTCATCGCCAGCCGAGACGAGTGCGAGCGACAGTAGGACTATCGCCATGAAAGCAGGGGCCCATGGCAGTGCAGGGACCGAGATGGGCGTGATTCCTCGTTCCGTCTCCTGACCTGACTCCTCGTTGTCCTGACTGCCTAATCCAGTTGACCAAGCGTCTTCGATGAGCCAGGTCCCTTCCAAGGCACCAGCCAGTGCGACGCCAATCGTGCGACCCTCGACAGGACTGAGGAACAGCCCCGGCTGCGGCTGAGGCTCGTGCAGCAGACCATCGGAGTCCTCCAGCATCCAGACCCCGGGCGTCGTGCGCACCCACGTGGCCTCCTGATCGGCTGCTGCAGCGGGTGCGGAAACGACTAGAACTGCGAACATCAAGAACGCCATGGGAAACACGCGACTGGTCCGCGCTGACGCCCCTAGCATGGTGAGTCGGAGATTCACGTATGGGTTAAGCGTCTTGGGTCGTCGTGTTTGTCAGGATTGATTCTCACTGTGTCCCTCGCCGGCTAGGTCCGACCACCAACCTATCATCGGCACGAACAGCGCCAGACCCACAATCCCGCCGACAAGCCAAACCAGAGGATTCTCCAGCAGACCGAGGAAGTCCTCGCCCCATAGCCCAAGGAGCAATCCCTCCCTCCCGAACCTAATCCACCGGCAGAACAGACCTGCTGCTACGACACGTCTGAGAACCATCCTGCCGGATCCCGTGCCCCAAGCGAGGGCCATGTAGGCGAACGGGGGGCACGCGGCGCGGAAGATGGCCAGCTAGCCGTCACTGTGCTGTAGTGCCCACGTCACGCGTACAGATGCCTAGCAGAGCACGGTCCACTGGCAC
>ERZ724560.131-NODE-131-length-12592-cov-2.003690_pt1 | contig 12592 bp, 12 predicted proteins | sample MGYA00375854_ERZ724560 | MGnify/ENA primary metagenome ERZ724560 (study PRJEB28725, sample SAMN03264854) | marine sediment metagenome | biome: marine pelagic biome; feature: marine oligotrophic desert; material: ocean water | place: Pacific Ocean:North Pacific... | reverse complement strand
CCTATGCATCAGGCAGCGTGGTAAACGAGGGTCCACTTGCTGGTTTACTCAATGAGGCCCACCGTTGGATTGAGATTTCACTCAGTGAGAACGGGAGCTCCGATATTCTGGCATTCGTCGAGCATCAGTCGGTAGACAGAGTACTCTCGCCCTCAGTTATCTCGGAGGGAGAGAATACTCAACCAGCCCTGCTTACTGTTGGCTTCAGGGAAGGCAGACTCCTGACTGAAGGAGACTCAGCTCATCTCGAGGCCCTAGTCTACGACTTCGATACCGATGTCACAGCGGTTTCTGTGGACCTGAGTGAGATTGGTCTAGGAATAGTCGAACTCTCGGATTCAGGTCTGCTTGGAGACCATACAATTCACGATGATATCTGGACAGCCAAAGTGACCTACGAGGGACTGCAGCACGGGGTTATCCAAACCTCCTTAGAAATCGAAGACTTCTGGGTCTCTGTAGTTGAGGAGGCCAATATCGAAATCACCAATGCGGCACCTAGAATGATGTCTCTACAATTCTCCCCTGACTCCGTCGTTCGTGGAGATATCGTTGAGGTCACCGTTACTGCGGTGGATGGCCATGGAGTCGATTCTACCGCCGTAGATCTGCTCGGAGTCGGCGGGGAGCTCAGCCAACTAGCCGAGATAGACGGCGAATGGGTTGGCCAATTCACTGGCCCTACAGGGATGTCTCCGGGAGAGCGTTCTATTCCTATCCGAATCACCGATGGGGACGGAGAGACCGTGATTTCTATGCACACTCACTCAGGCGGTTTCCCTGTTGAAGCACCGAGATTGACAATAAATAATGAGGCCCCAATTATTGGTGATGTACTCGTAATCAGGGACGGTGAAACCGTTGATACGGTTCATGTTCCTTCTAACGGAGATCCGATTACTCATCTCCTAGAAGTTGCTATCGACGATCCAGACGGAGTCTCTTCGGCGCAAGCCAAGATTGGCAGACTCGCACCAATCGGCAGCTCCGAGACCTGGCTTCTTATGGTAGACGACGGAACTGAAGGAGACAGAGTGGCTGGTGATGGCATCTATTCTCTTTTGTTTGATGTTCGAACAACCTTACCTGAGGGCAATATGACTATCGAAGTCAGAGCTACAGACACCTATCTCTCCACTACTCCAATGAACGAGCAACAACAGATTCTCGAACTGGAGAAGTTGAATTCCGGAGGGAGTGGAGGGAGTTGGGTCACTGATAACTCGATGACTCTGATTGCAGTTGGTCTGGTGCTACTGCTGTTAATCGGAGTCACTGCTGTGGCAATCTCTATTCGTAATTCTGAGTCGGAATGGTGACTAAATCTACTCCTTAGGCCTCAGAACGTCAATCAGACTCCACTTATCGCCACTTTTCTCAATCAGAGCAGCAGCAGCTGTGGGCATTTCTTCCCACTCCCCGGTCAGGTGATTCACCAGCACTTCTGAGCCGGGGTTGTGACCGAGAATCATCGTAGTGCCATCTTCCTGCAAGTCCTCCAACTGGCCATACAGAGTGCTCAGTCCAGCGTGGTAGATTTCTGAGCGAATCTCTATTCTTGCCTCGTTAATCACGGGAGACATGCCCTCTAATGTCTCAATCGTCCTCCTAGAACTACTGACTAGGATGAGGTGTGGCACCCACCCGCGTTCAGCCAGGGCCCGCGCAATTTGAGACGCATCGTGCTGACCTCTGGAATTCAGCGGTCTGTCATGGTCAGCAAGGCTAGGGTAGTCCAAACTGCTTTCGGCATGACGCATCACTACAAGTCTGGTCACCATGACTCGCAGATGTCACACCTGTTATTGAATTGCATGAATCTCATAAGACGGCGCGCGGTGGCTCGTACATGCACACGCGCGAGCACCTGTACATCGAAGGAAACTGGGTCGAGCCCACAGGCGAGGGGTCAATCGAAGTCGTCAATCCAGCTAATGAGAAAATCATAGGTTCAGTTCCGATCGGCTCGGCCGCAGATGTCGAAGCCGCGGTAGGAGCAGCCAAGGCTGCCTTCCCAGGGTGGTCGAAGACCTCGGTTGAGGAAAGAGTCGGTTACCTAAACATGCTTTCACAGGCTATCAAGGACCGCACTGAGGAGCTAACCGAGCTGATTACCTCTGAGGTAGGGACTCCTATCAATTACTGCAGAGGTGCCATGGTAGGTACTCCTAGAGTAGTCTCCCGCTCTTACGCCAAAATCCTCGAGAACTATGATTGGGAGGAGGAGGTCCGCAACTCAATTGTTGTAAAGGAGCCAATCGGCGTAGTCGGCATGATTACTCCCTGGAACTATCCTCTCCACCAGATAATCGGAAAGGTCGCACCAGCCATAGCAGCAGGATGCACGATGGTCGTCAAACCATCTAAGGAAGCTCCACTAAACTCGTTCGTACTAGCCGACATCATCCATGAGATTGGCCTGCCTCCTGGAGTATTCAATCTGGTTTCAGGTCATGGCAGGGATATCGGCGAGGTATTGAGCAGCCACCCGGATATTGACATGGTTAGCTTCACCGGCTCAACAGGAGCCGGGGTCAGAGTCACCGAGTTAGCCGCTCCCAGCGTCAAGAGGGTGACTCTTGAACTGGGTGGAAAGAGTGCCAACATAATTCTCGATGATGCTGACATCGCTAAGGCTGCATCAGCATCTATTCACGCTTGCTTCGGAAACTCCGGACAGGAATGTTCAGCACTGACCAGATTACTCGTGCCGGAGTCGAAGAATCAGGAGGTAATCGACGTGATTTCTTCGAAGATGGCCAAGTACTCGGTCGGAGATCCAATGGACGAATCAAATCGTTGTGGGCCATTGGTGTCAAGCCGGCAGCAGGAGAGCGTTTCATCATATATCGCTGCAGGAATCGAAGAGGGGGCCACCCTAGTTGCTGGAGGATTGGGGATGCCAGACAGTTTGGACAAGGGTTTCTTCGTCCGACCAACTGTGTTCGCGGACGTCACTCCAGAGATGACCATATTCCGCGAGGAAATCTTCGGACCAGTACTCTCCATTACGACATATTCCACAGAGGATGAGGCCATTGAGTTGGCCAACGATTCAGAGTACGGCCTATCTGGAGGAGTCTGGTCAGGCGATGAAGATAGGGCCATGCGAGTGGCCAGAGAGATTCGCACAGGACAAGTCAGCATCAATGGCGGGCCATTCAATATTTCAGCCCCGTTTGGAGGTTACAAGTTCTCAGGAAATGGCAGAGAGTTGGGAGTGCACGGACTAGAGGAATTCCTCGAGACCAAGGCCATTCAGCGCTGAGGATCACATGAGTTCCCACAGGCTGCTGATTATCGCTGGTACCAGCGGTGTTGGCAAATCCACACTCTCGGCTCGAGTCGCATCCGCTTTGGGTTTCTCCAAAATCGTCTCTACCGATACCATCAGAGAGACTCTGAAGACCCAGTTCGACCGAGACAAAATGCCAGCTCTACACAGGTCATCATTTGAGCCGGCTGGCTCAGGTGTAATCGAGGACTGGAATCAGACAGTTGAGGTTCTGTCTGAGGCCGTGACTGCGGTAGTCCGACGTGCTGCCGCTAAATCGTCTGACCTCATACTTGAGGGAGTTCACATCATCCCCAACGGAGAGATTCTTGCCCAATGGAGAAGTTCAGGTGGTGAGGCATGCGGAATCGTCCTAAGAGTAGATGACGAAGACACCCATCAGGACTTCATTAGATCTCGAGAGAAGCACAACAGCAAGGGTGTGACACATTATCTCGGCAATCTAGATCGAATAAGAGAGATTCAGAATCAAATGGTGAGTGGTGGAGAAAAATCTGGCTGGCTGAGCATGGATGCCAGCACAGACAAGGACTCAATAAGAATAATCGAGAATTCGTTCAAGTAATCAGAAGCCGAGACTCTCAAGAATCTCATCGCTTCGATTAGAGAGCTGATTTAGTGACCCATCGTTGATTATTATCGCGTCGGCCTGTGACATTAGGACATCTAATCCCCACCCCCATTCACGCCTCTCTCTCTCAGAGAAATCATCGATACTCCCATCCTCGCCTCTGCCTCTAGAAGACAACCAATCTAATCGAACCGCTTCGCTTGCAGAGACTGCCAAAACCATGACATTAGAGATGTGCCGCTTAAGGCTCTCCATCTCTTCTGGCTGCCTCATCCCGTCAATCAGAACATCAGTATCAGCAAGGGCTTCCTCAATTCTGCCGAGCAGCCTTACGACTACGATGTCCTCGCCGTACTCTTCTCGCATTGAAACAGCCGTTTTTCCTACATTTTCAGGTGATTCATCCAGCCCCCTGGCCGCCACTTCAGCCCGGACCACATTCCCTAGGGAGAGCACAGTCATACCTCTATCAGAGGCAGTTCGGGATACCACGCCCTTGCCCGAGCCCGGAGGGCCGCACAGCACCAAGACTCTACCACTCACATCGTTTCGAGGTAGTCTCGGGACATGACGATTACTGGAATGCGACTATCGTCCGACCCATTCAGCATCGCTGCGCTCAAGGAAGGCCTGCACACCAATCTCCTTGTCCTCGGTGTCGAATAGTGCAATGAATTCCGAACGCTCTGCTAGTACTCCCTCGCTGAATGGAAGATCGAGGGCGGCTCTAACCGCTCGCTTGGCGACTCTGATAGTATGAGGGGATTTTCTAGCGATTACATCAGCCATCTTCATGGCTTCATCTTCCAAGTCCTCAGGTTCGACGACTTTGTTGACAAGCCCCAAGCGCAAAGCATCCTCTGCCCCTACCATCTCTCCGGTCAGAGTCATCTCCATCGCCTTGCCGTAACCCAATAGTCTGCATAGCCTCTGAGTCCCCCCTCCTCCAGGAATCAGTCCTAGATTAATTTCGGGCTGGCCGAACTTCGCCCGGCTAGACGCCACTCTGATGTCACAGGCAAGTGCAAGTTCTGTACCTCCGCCCAAAGCGAATCCATCAACCATGGCAATCGTTGGCTTAGAGAGGTTCCAGACTGCTTCCCAAGCATTGTTTCCGAAGAAATCACGAACGTCATCTGAGGATTTCCCTACGAACTCAGAGATATCTGCTCCTGCAGCGAAAGCCGCAGGCTTCGACCTCTCACCATCTTCCACAGGCTGAGGTGCAGCCCCTCTTATGACCACGGCCCGAATCGAGTCTTCTGACTCGACTCGTACGCACTGCTCTTTGATGGCCGTGTGAGAATCCCGATTCAGTGCGTTGAGCTTACTCGGACGATTAAGCGTCCAGACACTGATTACTCCGCCAGATGGACTGCAGCCGTCAACCCGGACATCTTCTACCATCAGAACACTATCTGTCATGCTACCTCCACTGAGCCTGCTGGCTTGAACATTCAGTCTACTCAACCTTCGTCTGGGTTCACAGGTGGAGGCATTGGAGGCATCCCTGGGGGCGGAGGCATTGGAGGCATCCCTGGGGGCGGAGGCATTGGAGGTAGCTCATCGTCCATCGCTACAACTTCCTCCGTAGTGCTGCGAGTAACTTGTCTAGGATTTACCTCAAGAGGAATCCTGAGTCGCAACACCCTCTCTTCGTCTATTCTGACATAGGACACTCCCTGAGGCTTGGTCGGATCAGGAGATTCTGGCTCGTCTAGCACAGTCATTCCATGGTCGGGCTGCTTGAGTAACTCTGCTAAGTCTTCTCCATCTTCGACTGCAGACCACATCCTTGCCTTGGCAGCCCTCCTCTCTGCCATCTTCATCCTGCGCTTTCTTTCGATGCGTGACCTAATCTCGGCCCTCTTTGCCCTCCTTTGTCCTACGAACTCCTCGACCTCGGCCTCAAAGTCGCCTTGAGGGTTCGACTCGGCCACATATCTCGCTGCTACATTGCTATCCTCAGGAATGATTGGTATAGGAGCAGGAGCAGAAATATCTCCATCAGTTACTACTGGTGGAGGCATGGCTACAGGAGGAGCAGGAAGCGGCATCGCCGGCTCCGGGGACTTACCACGGCTTCGCTTAATCTTCCCTTCCCTACGCTGGCTCGCGCTTTCAACCTCTAGAACAGGCTCTGGCAGATCCATTTCGACTTTCGGCTCCTTCTTCACCTCAGATTCTACGACTATCTTAGTAGAGGACACCTTGGCAGGTCGAGGAACCGGAGAGCGCCCTGAGAACATGAGAAGCGAAACCAAGGCTAGCAGAACTACGCCCCCGGCCACTCTGGTTACAAGGCCAGCGTCACCTTGAAGGATTAGGAATAGCAAACTCCCCAGAATCACTGCTATCCAGAGGACCAACCGAGTGAGCGATACCATGTTCCCGACCCGTACGAAGAGCCCTCTCCCTTCACCTTGACGGGGGCTTGAGAAGTTCTGCTAGGCTATTCATTGCCTTTGCTCTGTGTGTGATTCCAGTGTATTTCCCCTCTCCCCATTCTCCGAAGGTACGCCCATCTCCCTCATCGGGGACGAATATTGGATCGTATCCGAAACCACCGTCTCCTTTCACCGATTCTGAAATTCTACCTCTACAAATCCCCTCGGCGCTCCATGTGGAAGTACCGTCAGAAACCATTACCACCGCTCTGTATTCGGCTCCTCGTGACATATTCTCTCCAAGCAGAGAGAGTATTCCTTTGAGACCGATTTCTTTCTCTACATCCGCGGACGCGGCTCCAGGCCATTCATCGAAAGCATCCAGAAAAAACCCTGAGTCCTCTACCATAACAGCTACTCCTTCAACCTCCTCTTGTTCAAGCAAGAGCAAGGCTTGGGCCATCTTGGAACTCGCTACTGCCTTGATTCCCAGCTCTTTGGGTTCACTAAAATCTGGAGTAATTCCACCTACTACCAAATGCTCCACCGTATGGCCGGATTCAGCTAGCAATGAACTCGCCTCTACGACTTTGTTATGATTGCTTGTAGCGAATAATATCTTCATGTCAGACCCTATCCGTGATACCTCACTCTTCCTCTGATGGCCTCGAATCTGGAAACAACATCTTGAGCTTCATCATTCCCTCCACCGAGGTAACCTCGTACCATAGAGTCCACGGCTCCCTTGAGTTCAGAATGACTAGCAGTTAGACACTCATTGAGCACCTGAAGATCAAGTCCCATGTGCTCTAACTCGGGAGATACTCGAGCCAAACCGAAGTCAATCAAGGATAGATTGCCCGAATCGTCGATGAGGATGTTGTGAGTGGTCAAATCTCCATGAGAGATATCTTCCTCGTGCAGCCTACGAATCAAGGCCCCGACATCCTCCATCGAATCATTTCCTACCGAACCATCCGAGATTGCTTCATACAGAGGTCTACCATCTATCCTTGAAATCAGAATCCAAGATTCCTCTATATCGCAGTCGAACAGTGATGGTGAGGAGAATCCAGACTGCTGCAATCTGCCAAGGGTCCTGACTTCCACTGACAGACGACTACGAGTCAGTCTGCGGTCCAAGTCAGGATGCCTGTAGCCTCTGGCTCTCCTCATCTTTAGAACCGCTGGCTTACCCATCCATCTACCTGCTGTTACAGTAGCTTCTGCACCCTCATGAAGCAGTTCGATGGGTTCCCACATGGAGATTGCCGCTCCCGCCATGCACCTGCGACATTAGATGACTTCAAAGCGGTTGCACACAACGAGACTAATGTATGGCAATTGAATTGCCGCCGCCTCCCCTTCAGCGCGGCAGACTGAACCATTCAAAATATTCTGAATTCGAGATTGAAAAGGAGGCAAAGAGGCTCAAAGATGCCATCAAGCAACCGTTCAGATGGAGTTTCGAGACTTGCATGTCGATTGCACCTCTGACACTTGAGATTAACCAACTCAAGCAGGAGAAGGACGTGTTTCTCATCGCTCACTCTTATCAGACTCCTGACATCACTTACGGAGTGGCGGACTCCGTAGCTGACAGCTATGCGCTCTCGAAAGAGGCTACAGATGCACCTCAGAATACTATCCTGTTCTCAAGTGACAGGTTCATGGCCGAGACAGTCAAGATCGTGAGCCCTCACAAGACTGTGCTCCACCCGTCTCCTGAGGCAGGATGCTCATTGAGCGATGCAATCACCGCACAGGACGTCAAAGATATCAGAGCAAAATATCCTGGATTGCCTGTGGTGTGCTACATCAACACGAGTGCGGAAGTCAAGGCTGAGTGCGATGTCTGTGTCACAAGTAGCAACTATCTGAGAATCTGTGAGAGGTTGCCTGGTAACGGACTCATCTTCGTCCCAGATAGATTCATGGGCAAGCATCTACAGAACCATCTGGCCGGCAAGAAGGATGTGATTATCTTCGACGGTGAGTGCGAGGTCCATGCCGCTTTCACCGGAGAAAAAATCCGCACTTGGAGAAGGCGAGCTAGAGATGTGGGCATGGACCTACAGGTCCTCAGTCATCCCGAATGTGATACTGATGTATTGGAGGAGAGTGACTTCGTCGGCAGTAGCGAGGTGCTGATGGAAGAGGCACTCAGGCTGGCTTCTATTGGTAAGAAGGATCTGATGATGATTACCGAATGCGGCACAACCGACAGAGTTCTTGCTGAGTCGAAGCAGGATCTCAATATCGTCGGGGCATGTGTGATGTGCCGACATATGAAAGCGACTCAGTTAGAGGATATACTACAGGCACTACGTGATCCAAGGCCAGACCAAATTATAGATTTGGAACTGTCAGTGATTGAAAGAGCAAGCAACTGTCTCGATGAGATGTTCCGTCTCGCTGAGTGACTCATCTCTCCGATGCGGCTTGGTAAGCCCACAGGAAAAGCAGCGGAATCAGCATGACTATCGCTGACTGCAGAATTACCGAGGAATAAGGCTGAAAAGTCTCCCCCGAGTAAACTTTCAGTACAGAACCACCATCGCTGCCCACCTCTATCCAAGCCACTTCTTCAAGCAGCACTTGAGGCCCCATCTGATTGACTTCGTCGTCGTGCGTAATGGCCAATGTGGAGTTGCTTTCTATTTCATGCAAGTAGACATCATTGGTACCAACAATGTTGTCTGAAGGGTCCCAGAAAGCGATCTGGAGGAAAGCGACTCTGCCATCGCCAACACTTGGGGAAGAAGATTGCCATAGCGGATCGGACAGCATCCTTTGGTCACCAGTTAGAAGGTCCACTAGGACTGTTCGGTTTACTGGACCCACATCAACTACGGCAACCATCCATGATGATGACATATCAATATCAACCACGGAGGCGTTAGAGTAATTCACTGGAATTCCAGATAACTGCTCTAGATACTCGTCCTCGGCTTCAGTGGCAGTGACATTCAACTCAATCCCAATCTCTATTCCTCCAGTAATCGAGGTGAGATTGACCGTAGGGGATGAATGGGATGAATCGACCCACGCTACTAGAGAACCCGAAGCCTCTACTATGGAGTAGGTGCCGTTTTGTTGACCTAGAACTGAATCACTATTGTCAACATCTACGAATTGCAGCGAGGACTCGCCCATGATGACTAGGACAGCTAATCCCGAGTCCTCGGCAATTGCGACATCCAAGATAGAACCTACATCATCCAGTGAAAGAGAAGATACGGACTGTCCGGCTTGATCCTCCAAGTCGTAAAACTCCAGATTCTGCGAGTCATGCAGTACCATATATTGGCCAGAAACTACTACAGAGGGTGCATTGGACCATCCACCACTGATAATCTCAACCCCCTCCTGTGAAGTAACATTCCACTGAGTGATTTTGATTTCCGAACTAATAGGATCCTCTTCTACTGAAACTAACCATCCCTCAGACCCGGCAGCAGCCGTCGGCCACTCGACTCCATCAAGAGGGAAGTCCTGGTGTGTAGCATCCCACAGCAGCACACCTCCTGTAGACATCACAACTGCTGCAATCATGATGCTGGTTTGCCTTCTGCTAGGTTCGCTAAGTGGTCTGAGGTAATCCTTGACTCCAGCAGAAACCTGGCTTGCCCACTTTCTAGGATTAGAAATCGCTCTTGCCAGTCTACGGCCGAACAAGCGCTCGTCGGCGACCTTCCAAATCGGCTCGCTGGTTCTAGAAGTGATTTCGACTGCGATAATAGCGACTACCATTCCTCCAATTATGTCCACTACCCAATGAATTCCCAGATACACTATGCTGAGAGCGGTCAGCAAGATGAAAACCATCAGGAAGTTTCGGTATCTGTGCCACCTACCGTCGTCGTCCCAGCGTTGCATAGTAAGCCAAATGGCGAATGGCAAGCCGATATGCAGGCTGGGCATTCCATTGGTGAACGGATCTATTCTGGTGAACCAGTTGTTGATTTCGGGAGTAAGATCGTAGGCTATTGTCTGCATCTGAGGGATATGATTCCCAGTTACTCCTACGTTGAAGAAAAGATAGAATGGAATCGCTAGGACGTATACCCAGAACATCGACAATGAAACTCTGTCGGCCATATGCCTGTCATCGAAATATATTGGATACAGGAATGATGCGAAGGTGGCCGCCATGAATCCCATGACATAGAAGTGAGTGAGAGTTTCATCAAGCAGTGAATTTCTCATTGCTTGTTGGACCCAAAGTACAATGTCGCCCTCAATCGCGTATACGTATGGAGTCATGTCCAGTTGGGTGTTGGCCATTAGCGCGCGGTCCATTCCATCCAGGATATCCTTCCAGAGATAGACAGAGAATACCACTATCATGTGTGCCCAGTAACGCCTGAACATGTCGATGAATCCGTCAGCGCTGAGCCTAGCATAGCTAGGCTTGAACAATGGCATCATAGCTATGCTTAGCATGATTGCCCCGGTAATCCAGGTGATGTAGATGCCAGTTCCCGCTGCCATTCTCAGTACCTCTTGGGCAGCGAATATACCATCAAATCGACCCCTCTTCGGAGGTTGAGAGTCAAGTAATCCTCACAGATGTACTGGAGCCCTGACGCAGGGTTTCCAAGACATTTTCGACTATACTGTCGAATGCTACAGCCGTATCCCCCTCGGGCTCAGCAACGATTCTGTGGACACCATCATCGCCACCTCGCACGATTCCTGGGTCGAAGGGAAGGGATCCGAGGAAAGGAACTCCTAGATCCTCTGCCGCATGCGCCCCACCTCCAGACTTGAAAACATCAAGAGTCATTGACCAAGCCCCATCATCATCTGATATAGCGGATATTGGAATGCCCCCCGGGCCCATGACTGTGACTTCATCTCCCGGGCTGGCCGTACCTCTGATGGTATATCCACTCATGTTCTCGACTACACCCAGAACTGGCACAGACAGAGTCTTGGCAAAACTAATCGATTTACGACTATCTAGAAGTGCGACTTCTTGAGGAGTCGTCACAATCACTACACCGTCTATTCCGGGAAGATTTTGACTGACTGTGAGAGGCTCGTCGCTGGTTCCCGGAGGGAAGTCAATAATCAGAGCATCTAACTCTCCCCAAGCGACATCACCTATGAACTGCTGAATCGCTCCAAGTTTAATCGGGCCGCGCCAAATTACCGGCTTGTCAGGGTCCTCAAGCAGGAAAGCCATTGAGATTACCTTGAGCCCGTGCGGACCGATAGCAGGGTGAATCTCACCCTCCTCGACATTCAGGTCAGATGCCTCGATTCCTAGCATCTTAGGAATATTAGGCCCTGTGATGTCTATGTCCATCAGGCCAACACTCATGCCTTTGCGAGCTAGTGATAGGGCAAGACCTGTAGCCACTGTGGACTTACCCACACCGCCTTTACCGGAGAGAACCATGATCTTGTGCTTGATGCCCTCATCCATCTTGGTCATACGTAGTTTTCTCTGCATCTGCTGATACGCCTGCTCCATCTGGGCTCGCTGTTCGGGAGAAGCATCAGGATCGACTGGCGCATCCCCCTGCCCGCCCGGATGGTGGCTAATCGGAGAATCCGCCATGGCACTACGTCACGAGGGGGATACTTCAATTCTGTTCAGCGAGACTTTACTCCACAAATGTAGAATATTGTGGATTGATTCATTAGTAAATGAACTCAGGGAGTTACCATGCGGATACTATTCGTATGCGTAGGGAACACATGCCGCAGCCAGATGGCTCAAGCCGCTGCCAGACACATGGGGCATGAGGCTGAGTCAGCCGGGACCCATCCCGGAGGAGCTATTGCAGCGAATGCAATCAAGGCCACATCCGATTTGGGAATAGGGATGGAGAGGCAGTACCCCAAATCGGTTGATGAGATAGATGCAACTGGATTTGACCGAATTATCAGCATGGGTTGCGGTGTAGAGTGCCCCGCTCTTCCAATTGACGAGGATTGGGAATTGGACGACCCTGTAGGTAGAGGAGAGGAAATCTACCGTGCGACTTTGAATGACATACTGGGGCGTATCGAGTCGCTCGAAGACTAAACCGACGCTTAGAAAAGCGATTCTTGTTTCCCAGATTCCACACGAGTGTAGTGTAGTGGTTATCACCGGGCGTTGCCAACGCCTGAACCCGGGTTCAAATCCCGGCACTCGTACCATCTTTCAACTGCTAGATTGCTTACGAACAAACCAATTCGGATAACTCTACAATCAACCACATGACCGAGAAATCAAGAGGGCATGGTCTAGTGTCTGTCTATTATACACAACTGACGCTGCCGACGAAGGCTTAGGCTGCCGACGCACGCTTAGGTGACGCACGCGAAGACCCACTGACAACC
>ERZ724560.130-NODE-130-length-12677-cov-3.500319_pt1 | contig 12677 bp, 10 predicted proteins | sample MGYA00375854_ERZ724560 | MGnify/ENA primary metagenome ERZ724560 (study PRJEB28725, sample SAMN03264854) | marine sediment metagenome | biome: marine pelagic biome; feature: marine oligotrophic desert; material: ocean water | place: Pacific Ocean:North Pacific... | reverse complement strand
TCTTGAAAAAGAGGTAACAAGGTTTACCGATTTAGACCAGTCCATAAAAGATTCTTCAGAGTTATCCGAATTGGCTTTCTCCGAAAATGATGAAGAAGCTTTAGAAGGACTTATCGAAGAAATTGAAAAAAATGAAAAGAAGCTCTACCAATTAGAGTTTCAAAGAATGTTCTCTAATCCCATGGATCCAAATAATGCTTTTTTAGATATTCAGTCCGGCTCAGGCGGAACCGAAGCTCAGGATTGGGCGGAGATGATTATGAGGATGTATTTAAAATGGGGTGAATCTAAGGGATTTAAAGTTGAAATGATTGAGGTGTCTCCTGGCGAGGTAGCTGGAATTAAAAGTTCTGCAATTAGATTCGAAGGAGATTATGCGTATGGATGGCTTAGGACAGAAACGGGAGTGCATAGATTGGTAAGAAAGTCTCCTTTTGATTCGGGCAGTAGAAGACACACTTCTTTTGCATCTGTTTTTGTTTCCCCTGAAATTGATGAAACCATTGAAATAGATATAAACCCTTCAGATCTTAGAATAGATACTTATAGAGCTAGCGGAGCAGGTGGACAGCATGTTAATAAAACTGATTCAGCTATTAGAATTACCCATGAACCTACTGGAGTTGTTGTCCAATGCCAATCTCAAAGGTCACAACACCAAAATAGAGACAAAGCAATGCAACAACTTCGGGCTAAACTTTATGAAATAGAAATGCAAAAGTTGGATGCAGAAAGACAGACTCTGGAGGAATCAAAGTCAGATATAGGGTGGGGAAGTCAGATAAGATCTTATGTGTTGGATTCAGCGCGAATAAAAGATCTAAGGACTGGTTATGAGACTTCAAATTGCACAGCAGTATTGGATGGAGATCTTGATAGTTTTATTGAAGCGAGCCTTAAAGCCAATATTTAGTTAAAGTATGCGTAATGACAGAAGAAATTTCACAAAATGAACTCTTAGCTCTACGAAGAGCTAAACTCGATGACTTAAGGTCGAAAGGTAATGCCTTTCCAAATGACTTTAGGAGGGACGCTTTAGCAGAGGAGCTACATGCTGCTTATGATTCTTTTGAGAAAGATAAATTACAAAATAAAAAAGTAGAAGTCTCAGTAGCGGGCAGAGTAATGTTGCAGCGTGTAATGGGCAAGGCCAGTTTCATTACCATTCAGGATCTTTCTGGGCAAATTCAGGCGTACATTAAGGCAGATAACCTGGGGGCAGAGGCATATAAGGAATTCAAGAAATGGGATTTAGGAGATGTGGTAGGTCTTAAAGGAGAGCTATTTAAAACCAAAACCAATGAATTAACGGTTGAAGCCAATAGTATTTTTCTTTTAACAAAATCTTTAAAGCCTTTACCAGAGAAGCATGCCGGTTTAGTTGATACAGAACAGAGATATAGAAAAAGGTATTTAGATCTCTTAACCAATCCTGAAAGTCTCGAGGTTTTTAAGAAGCGAAGCAAAATTTTAAGTGAAATACGCAATATCTTTATTGAAGAAGGTTACTTGGAAGTTGAGACTCCCATGATGCACCCGATACCAGGAGGGGCCACAGCCAGACCATTTCAGACCCACCATAATGCCCTTGATATGGATTTATATTTGAGAGTTGCTCCCGAGTTATACCTTAAAAGGCTAGTTGTAGGAGGAATAGAAAAAGTATTTGAGATCAATAGGAATTTTAGAAATGAGGGCTTGTCCACAAAACACAATCCTGAATTCACCATGCTTGAATTTTATACAGCTTACGCTGATTACGAAGACCAAATGAATTTTATGGAATCTCTAATAAGAACATTGGCAGAGAGGGTTTTGGGAAAAACAGTTATTGAACAAAATAAAAAGAAGTATGACCTATCAAAGTCTTTTCAAAAACTAACCTTAGTTGATTCCATCATTAAATATCTCGGTGTTAAGAAAGATCAACTAGAAGATAGGAAAGAGCTAGAGAAGATAGCTAAGAAGCTAGAAGTGGAGAACATAAAAGACTCTTCTGACGGTAAGCTGCAATTAGAAATATTTGAGAAGGGCGTAGAGGGCGAACTTGATAAGCCTACTTTTATAGTGGGGTATCCTAAAGATGTATCTCCTCTTTCGAGAACACAAGACGATAACCCAGATTATGTAGATCGTTTTGAATTGTTTATAGGTGGAAAAGAAATTGCCAATGGATTTTCTGAGCTTAATGATCCGGATGAACAAGCGGAGAGATTTAAACAACAAGTTAAGCAGCAAGACTCTGGCGACAAAGAAGCCATGGGTTATGACGAAGATTATGTAGAGGCTTTAGAGTATGGCCTTCCACCATGTGCAGGCGTAGGAGTTGGCATTGACAGGCTAGTTATGCTCTTTACGGGGGCCACTTCTATACGAGATGTGCTTTTATTCCCTCAACTTAAACTGAAAGGTAAAGATTAGTCTAAGAGATCTTTTACAGCTTCTTTTTCAGACAATAGTTCGTCGGTAGTAATTTTGATTTTTGCTTGAGCAAAATCATTGAGCTCAATACCTTGAACTATATCAACCTTACCCTGGCCATTAGAAGTTAAGGGGAAACCAAAAATTAAGTCTTCAGGTATCCCATAACTTCCATCACTTGGAACCGCTGCGCTAAACCAATCTCCTTCCTCAGTCTGATTATCAACAGCCTTAACAGTATCTATAGCAGCATTAGCTGCTGAAGCTGCAGAGGAGGCGCCCCTCGCATCAATTACTGCTTTTCCTCTTTGTTGCACAAGAGGTAAGTATTCGTTTTCAACCCAATCTAGGTCATTTATCACTTCAACTGCACTTACTCCATCAATTTGCGCGTTGTAAGGATCAGGATACATAGTAGGGCTATGATTTCCCCAAACTGTCATGTTAGTCACTGAACTTATTTCTGCACCTGCTTTTTCAGCTAATTGTGCTTTAGCCCTATTGGCATCGAGCGCAGTCATGGCAAACCAACTCTGTGCAGGATTTTCAGACTTTGTTCTTCCAATTAGCGCATTTGTATTGGCTGGATTGCCTACTACTAAAATTTTTGCATCTTCTTGCGCTAATTTACCTATTGCCTCGCCTTGGTCAGTGAAAATACCCCCATTGATTTTTAGTAGATCACTTCTTTCTTCAATTTTCTTCCCATCGACCACTATTCCTCTTGGAATGCTGCCAACTAAAAGGACCCAATGTGCATCCTTAACTCCTTCTTTAATATCCGCTGTCGCAAGCAAGGATCCTGTCTGTTCAAATCCACAATCAATCAGTTCCATGATGGTTCCTTCAAGCTTGTCTACAACTTGAGGAATTTCTATCAGTCTAAGATTCACTTTTGTATCAACCCCAAAAGTTTCTCCACTAACCAACCTAGGAAGTAAGGAATAAGCAATTTGACCCGCTCCTCCGGTAACAGCAACATTAATTTCTTTCATTTACTTCTCCTTCTAATCAGGTTGGAAAATATTTCGTGAATTATCAAATTTTACAGTACCTGTGGCGTTTAACATTTCTTTCTGCATCATTTTAGTCAAAAGATTTTCATTTCTTTCGGTGTTAGCAACAAATCTTTTCCCGTCTTCCATGCGACCTATGATAATAGCCTTAGTTGGACCTTCTCTTGAGTTAACCACTGTATAGGTTTCTATAGAACCTCTACCGTTTGCTTCTTCGATAAATTCAGGGTGTTCTAAGCTTTCTATTTCCTTTTGTAAAAGTGAAGAATCTACAACTTGGTTCCATTCTCCTAAAAAAGGATTGGACGAGAATATCCCCAGTCCGTGTTTGGTCAGGAACCATCCATTAGCATTAACCAGTCCATAACTGCCTTGATTTTCTCTCAATTTATTAACCATACTCGCTAAAGAGTTGACCACATAAGCACTGCCTGGTCCTCCGTAATAAGGCAAACCTCCTGTGACGGTCAGGTCTCTAGTGTCTTTGTCTGGTATGCCTATTTCTTTTTTAGCAATTTGAACTGCGCTAGGAAAACAAGAGTATAGATCATAAAAAGAAACATCTGATTGAGTACAACCTGCTTTGCTAAAGATTGCTTCAGCACATTTTCTAATAGCTGGAGAGGAGTAAAGGTTTTCTCTTTCAGTAATGTTCCAAATATCATTTATACATCCAGCGCCATGCATAAAAATCCATTTTGAAGTGGGTATCCCTAATTCCTTGGCCTTTTTAGCAGATGTAATTACCAAAGCAGCAGACTGATTTACTCTGATAATTGAATTCATGTATTTGGTATAGGGAAAGCTCACCATTCTATTTTGAGGTGTTGTTTCAACTATTTCTTCAACAGATCTATGAATTTTGAACCAAGAAAATTCATTTTCTGAAGCTATTTCAGAAAAACGACTGAATAAATTACCTATATCTTCCTGGTGTTGATTGGCGCTTTTACCTTCATTGCCTCGAATGCTGTTAGCAAATAAAGGATAAACTGAAGAAGGCTCAAAAATACCATGTTTCTTTTCGAATTCACTTCCCAGGTCTCTTTGACTTCCTAATGATTCAGGTTCTCCTCCTGGATTATCTCCCCAGTTAACTTCCAGGCCATCTTTTAATCTAGAAACAAAAGTATCTAAAGCTTCTCCTCCGGTTAGAAGAGCACAATCCATTTTTTGATCTTTAATGCGATTACAAATCTCATTAAGTAGAAGTTGAGGTGAATTTCCGCCAGTGGTTGTATAAATCTCATTAGGAACACTTACACCCAGTGAATTACCCAAGCTCCTGGGCATATTTGAGTATCCCCACAGGTCAGTTGTTGCTGAATCTCTGTTTGGTGTATCACCGGTAAAACGAATTACAGAAATAGTGTCTAGATGATCTTTTAAGCTAACCTTGGCTTCACAATCGTTTAAGGCTTTTTCACAAGCTATTTTTAAAATATCTAAATAATTAAGACCTTCAGGACCTTTCTTATCTAAGTACTGTGAACAACCAACTAATACAGGGGTATTGTCATTTACTTGAGAATGTAAATTACTCATAAATAATTATTATTTTTTAGCGCAAGAAGTCTAACTATTGATATCTTTTGTAGCAATAGGGAAGCCTGAAAGAATATTTTAGAGTACCATACCGCAAATTATGAAATATGACTTTGACAGCATAATAGATCGTATAGAAACGAGAAGTACGAAATGGCTAAAGTTTGATGACCCCAATATCCTTCCTATGTGGGTCGCTGATATGGACTTTGAATGTCCTCCTGAGGTGACTGAAGCCATTAAAAAGAGAGTTGACCAGGGTATTTTTGGTTACACAGAAAGACCTGCAGAATTGACTTCCTTACTGCAAAAAAGGTTGGTTGATAAATCAGGGTGGGAAATTGATCCAGAATGGGTAACTTGGATGCCTGGCGTGGTTGTCGGATTGAATGTGGCTTGTCGAACAGCTCTAAGTCCTGGTGATATGGTCATGACACCGTCACCAATTTATAGACCTTTTGTTTATGCTTCAGACAATATGAATAGAGGGAGGTTAAATACGGATCTAAAAAATGTTGAGGGAAGATTAGAACTAGACTATGAATCCATAGAACAGCTGATGAGTGAAGAAATTAAAATGTTCTTTTTCTGCAATCCTCATAATCCTGGCGGAACAGTATTCAATCAAGAAGAAATAAAAAAATTGGTAGATATATGTGAGAAAAATCAAACCATAATATGTGCAGACGAAATTCATTCAGATTTGATCTTTGAACCAGGCAGAAAACACTTACACTTGGCGCAGACCAATGAATACGCACTAAACAATTCAATTACTTTGTTGTCTCCCACTAAAACTTTTAATATGCAAGGACTGCCTTGTGGAGCAGCAATTATTCCAAATCCTGAGCTTCGACAAGAGTTTAGGCGAAACATGAGAGGAATAGCGGCTCATATTGGTGTTTTTGCTTACACAGCAGCAGAAGCTGCCTACAAATACGGAGAGCCTTGGTATCAGGAGCTTATGCAATACCTCGGAGAGAACAGAAAGTTACTCAAAGAAGAGATATCTAAAATTGAAGGACTCTCTTTATACGGACCAGAAGCAACTTACCTTGCCTGGATAGATTGTTCTGAGACAGGATTAGATGATCCATCGGATTTCTTTATTAACGCAGGGGTTGGCGTTCATAGAGGGGAATGGTTTGGCGACAGTCAATTCGTTCGTTTAAATTTTGGTTGTCCAAGATCCAGGCTGGAAGAAGCTTTATCTAGAATAAAAAAAGCTTTTTCACAAAGAAACTAGGTTCCTGTACTATTAGCGCCTCAAAATTTATTAGGAGTAATTATGGCTATAACTTTTAAAGATCAAGTTGCTATCGTCACTGGAGCGGGCGGAGGTTTAGGACGTTGCCATGCTTTAGATTTAGCTAAAAGAGGCGCTAAAGTAGTGGTTAATGATCTTGGAGGTAGCGTAGACGGGTCCACTGGAGGTTCTCTCTCACCAGCAGAAGCTGTTGTGGAAGAAATAAAAGCTGCTGGCGGAGAAGCCATGTCAAATGGTGCTAGTGTTACCGACAAAGGTCAGGTAGAAGCGATGGTTAAGGAAGTAATGGACGCTTACGGCAGGATTGATATCTTGATTAATAATGCCGGTATCTTGAGGGATAAAAGTTTTACGAAGGTAGAAGACGACGATTTTAGGATGGTTCTTGAAGTGCATTTAATGGGAACAGTCAATTGCACAAAAGCTGTTTGGGAGATCATGAGAGAGCAGAACTACGGAAGAATCGTAGTGACTTCATCTTCAAGCGGTCTCTACGGTAATTTTGGCCAAACTAATTACGGTTCTGCCAAAATGGGGGTGGTTGGACTAATTAATACTCTGAAATTGGAAGGAGCTAAATACAACATTAAGTGCAATGCACTTGCACCTTTCGCTGGAACCAGAATGACTGAAGAATTGCCTGGTATGTCAGATGTTTTAGACCAAATAAAACCAGATTTTGTTACTCCAGCAGTGACTTATATGGTTTCAGAGGATGCTCCCACAGGAGTAATTATGGCAGCTGGCGCAGGGGTTTTTGCCAGAGTTATGATTCACGAAACCATGGGCATTAATCTTGGAACAGGTGAAGACATGACTGCAGAAAATATAGCTTCAAATTGGGATCAGATCTCAGATATGAAAGATGCAAAGCCTTGTTATCAAGGTGGAGAACAAGCCATGAAAATGTTTGAGTTGATCCAGAACGAAAAAGGTTAGTGTCTAAAAGAAAACTGGATTCATGCCATAAGGTCATGGACTTTAGGGACCTAGCTGAAAAGCGACTTCCTGCACCAATGTTTCATTACATAGACGGCGCTGCTGAAGATGAATGGACTTATCGACAAAACACTTCTGCATTTGAACAATTTGAATTGGTTCCAAGATTTCTCGTAGATGTAGACAAGATAGACACTTCAACAACAGTCTTAGGTCAAAAAATAGATTGGCCCTTTATTTGCTCACCCACCGGCTATCATCGTTTGTTTCATCCAGACGGAGAAGGCGGCGCAGCCAGAGCTGCAGCAAGAACAGGAACCATATTTTGTCTATCCACGATATCTACTACGCTTATTGAAGATGTAGCGAAGGCATCTGATGGACCAAAAGTGTTTCAGATTTATGTGTTAAAAGACAGGAGCTTGTCACAGGAATACATTCAAAGATGCAAAGACGCCAATTACGATGCTTTGTGTCTTACAGTGGATGTTCCTAGTAATGGCAGAAGAGAAAGAGATTTAGTGACTGGAATGACAGTCCCACCTAAATTAGGTTTGAGTGGATACATGAATATCGCTAGGCATATCAACTGGTCCTTCAATTACATAACTCACCCACCAACCCCCTCGATGGTGAATCTAGAGCACAAAGTACCAGCTGGATCTTCAAGCATGTCTGTTATGGACTTTATGAACAGTCAATTTGATAGAACAGTTACCTGGAAGGATGCGGCCTGGATGATAGAACAGTGGGATAAGCCATTTGCTATCAAAGGCATATTGTCTGTGGAAGACGCTAAAATGGCAGCTGAAGTAGGAGCATCGGCTATTATGGTTTCGAATCATGGAGGTCGTCAGATGGACGGTTGTCCAGCTCCCATTGAGGTACTGGGCGATATCATCGACGCTGTCGGCGATAAACTTGAAGTTATCCTAGATGGTGGAGTGAGGAGAGGGACGCATATCTTAAAAGCTTTATCCATGGGCGCGAAAGCCTGTATGGGCGGTAGAGCCTACCTTTATGGTCTGGCAGCTGCGGGTGAAGAAGGTGCTTATCGTTCGCTAAACCTCCTTAAGGAAGAGGTTCAAAATAATATGATTCTACTCGGTTGTACAAAAGTGGATGATATTAAGTCTGATCGATTGAGAAAAGTTTGATTACTATTAATTAAATTGACTTAATTTTTAAACTATTCAAGGAAATTTAAGCTGTAGAAAATATCTCGCATAGATATTACACCTATTAATTTATCTCCATCCAAAATAGCAAGATGTCTAATTTGGTTTTCGATCATTAATTTTATAGCCTCTTCAGTAGTGCTCTCTGGTGAAGCACTGATTACCTTCTTAGACATTATTTCTGAGACAGGCTTTTGTTCAATATCTAATTGATGATGTGAAATTGTTTTAACAATATCCCTTTCGGTAATGATTCCAACAACATGGTGATCATTTAAGTCATCTTTTTTATCAACTACAATCAGTGCACCAATACGATTTTTTTCGAGGATCTCACAAGCATGGACGATAGTTTCACTCTGGGGGATTACAAATACCTCCCAGTACCTTTGTCCTGCTAGATAATGCTTAATTTTTTTTCTTTTCGGCACAATTTAATTCCCTTTAACAAGCTGTGTATAATACACTCTTTAAAGGTCTTAGGAGATACTAGATGAATTGGAAATCAGCTTTTAAAGTTTCATTTGTGTTTATTGTTTGTGCAATTTTCTCAAACTTTTCTTTTTCTGCAGAATTGGAAGGTTATGTGGGAGAAGATAGAACTGTGATAGAAGTGAAGAAAGTATTTGATTCTGCTCCAACATATCCTCGAAATGCATTAAGAATGGGAAGAGAAGGGTATGTTCTTATTGAGTTTGATGTTGATACGGACGGTTCTGTTCTAGATCCATATGTAGTAGAAAGTGAACCTACAGGAGTTTTCGAAAGGTCTGCTATAAAAGCAGTTAGAAAGTGGCTTTTTTCACCTCCAGTCTATAAAGATGTTTCTGTTAAGGTAAATGATGTCAGAGCTAGGGTAACCTTTGCATTAGATTAATAACTTAACTCAATATCCCCAAATATAAATTTCTTATGTCTATAAGAATTCAACTCCTGCTCTTTGGATTGTTAGGAAACATTCTGATTGCTGGTGTTCTTTATTATGCTTCAGAACAAAGAGCTTCAGTTGAACAAGAAGCTTCTGGAGAATCTCTACTCGTACTTTATGAATCAGCCTGGTACCAAACTTACAACAGTACTTTAGAAAGAATGGGAAGATGGGAGCCTAATTATGGAGAAAGAGGAGAAGCTGTTTGGAACCCTGATTCCGATATTCTTTCAGATATGGTCGAGACACAAGGGCACTTTACCAACCCTGTTCTTGACTCAATAAAATCTAGAAGTCTTGGTAATGCTCAGTTTTTATTAGAAGAATTATTCGCAGATGATTTAGATCTGGGTAATTTAAGTTTCGTTATGGCCTATTTTCCTACTGGCGAGAGAATATATTGCGGTAGTGCTTTTGATCTTTTTGGCATAGATGCTTGCAGTAGAAATGCCCTACCAGACTTTTTCAGATACCTTGATACGTATATAAAAGAGGCTGCTCAAAGAGCTCGACAGTCCACTCTTAAGATAACTGATTCTTCAGGTAAAGAATTATCAACTCTGAATCAAACTTTCTCTTTTCCGGTAAAGGTTAGAGGAGAAACTCTTGCGGTTATAGTTTTAGGGTCTGATATAAGAAAGGCTTTAGAGGTTTTTGAGGATGAGTTTGAAGTAAGAATGGGAGTACAGACACCGTCAGGTCTCATCTCCTTAGATGAAGATTATTCGTCAGAAAACACCTCAGAAGAAAATGCTCGATTTGGTATAAAAAACTATGCAAGTTTAGTGAATGAGGCAGTTAAGTTGAAATCATTTGTAGGGAGTAGGCATAGTGAAAAAGCTTTTGATTTAGGGTCTTCAATTACTCTTTTGCCATTAAGTTCTTATTTATCTGCAGAAGAAGCGCAACTTTTCATCTTTAAAGATGAAGAAGAAAGCATGATTGCAGCTAATAAAGAGCTTCAAAATGGATTAATTTATGCTGCAGTTATTGTTATTTTAGTTATAGCCCTTCTAACTGCCTTAACTGCTGTAACTTTTGGAGGGATAACAAGAGCTATAGAGGTACTGAAAGGTTTAACGGAGGGTGACCATTCTCAACAGATGCCTCAAAGACGTGGAATATTTGCTTCAGATAATGACGAAGTAGGTGAACTTTCAAGCGCTTTACAGAGTTATCGAGGAAAGCTTTTAGAGTTAGAAGATATTAGAGCTGAGCAAGCGAGCAGAAGAAAAGAAAGGGACAGTGTAATTATTGAGAAAATGTCACATTTAGCAGACCAACTTGAAGGGGATGCCAAAACATTGATCCTAAATGATATTGGTAAGATGAGGGAGTTAGAGAAGCAGGAAACTGAAAGAGGTGAAGAAGCATCCGTAGAATTAATGTTATTGGCTTTTACGCGAATGTCAGACGAAGTAAACGCACTTATTAATGCAAGAACTAGTGAGATGGAAAAAGCAAGAGATGAGGCCATTGATGCTAAGGGAGAAACTTCTCGTTTCTTTGCAAACATGAGTCACGAATTGAGAACCCCGTTAAATGCCATCTTGGGTTATGGCGAAATGCTTGCAGAAGATTGTGAAGATCTTGGATATGATGATTTATTACCTGATTTAAAAAAGATTACCTCAGCCGGTACTCACTTGCTGTCTCTCATTAATAATATTTTAGATATATCTAAAATAGAAAGTGGAAAGATGGAGCTATACATCACCAGTTTTGAAATCGAAGATGTAGTTGATGTAATTAAGGATATTTCTGCACCGCTAGTGTCAAAAAATAATAATGCTTTTCAGTGCAATATACAGGATGGCATAGGTGCGATGAGACAAGACGAAACAAAATTAAGACAGTGTCTTAGCAATCTTTTAAGTAATGCAGCTAAGTTTACTGAGGCGGGTACTGTCACACTTGAAGTGGATGCAAGTTTAGAGAAAGAAATAGAAATGGTCAGTTTCAAAGTAATCGATACCGGTGAAGGTATGAGTGAAGAAGGAGTGGGGAAAGTATTTGAAGTTTACACCCAAGCAGAAAGGTCAACTTCAGCAAAACATGGCGGAACAGGGTTGGGATTACCCCTATCACGTGAAATGGCACAAATGATGGGCGGAGATATTACTTTAACAAGTGAATTAGGTGTTGGCTCAGTGTTCACTCTCAAACTACCTAGAGATTGCCCTCAAGATGAACACGAAGTTTCAGACTCTGTCCTTGAAGGCATTGATGATGATGAAAAATTGGTAGTCCTAATTGATGATGATGTAACTATGCATGATTTGATTAAGAGGACCCTTAATAAGATAGGACTAACTCTGGTTGGGGCAACTGATAGTGAAAAGGGTATGCAAATGGTAAGAGAAACAAAACCTAAGCTTTTGTTGCTTGACGTTTTAATGCCAGGTCGAGATGGGTGGTCAATACTAAGAGAGTGTAAATCTGATCCTGAATTAAAGGATATGCCAGTGATAATGGTAAGCCAACTCAATCAAGATACTTTAGCAAATTCTTTAGGTGCTGATGACTACATAACAAAACCAATTGATAGAGAGTTATTTCTTAAGACAATTAAAAATATTTTAGGGGATGGAGATACTGACAATAACAAAATATTAATAATAGATGACGATGAGAATACAAGAGATCTTCTTTCAAGAATGCTTAAAGAGGGAGGTTGGGTGCCAAAGACTGCCAAAGACGGCAAAGAAGGCCTCGATCAATTAGGAGAAGACCCTGCACTTATTGTCTTAGATTTGGAGATGCCTAGAATGGATGGTTTTGAGTTTCTTAATCAGTATATCGAGACAGTCAATGAAGAAGACAGGTGTCCTATCTTAGTTTATTCAGGTAAAGACTTAACAGATGTGCAAAAGGAATTGTTAGAAAATAATGTCGAAGGCCTAGTAAGAAAAGATGAAGTTTCTATGGATGAACTTTCTGCAATAGTTAAAGAAATTTATTCAAGCGGGAAGGCAGAAGTTTAACTTAGAAGGGCTTCTATTTTTTCCAAGAGCCTTTTTAAATCTATAGGCTTAGTATCAAAATCATCAGCCCCACAATCCAAAGCTTTTTGCCTATCAGACTCTAAGGCATGGGCTGTGAGAGCTATGATGGGAATGGAGTTAATTTCATCATCTGCTTTCGCTTGAGTGGTAGCTTCCCATCCATCTAAAACTGGTAATCCCATATCCATAAGAACTAAATCAGGCTGTTCAGACCTCATCTTTTCTAATCCTTCTTGGCCATCAAAAGCCAGAGAAATCTCATGCTCTCTTCTGGTTAACCTTCTGGAAAGCATGTCTCTATTCATTTCATCATCTTCTACATATAATATTTTAGCCATTTATTTAATCCTTTATTTATCTGGAAAAACTATCTTATCT
>ERZ724560.128-NODE-128-length-12824-cov-2.285264_pt1 | contig 12824 bp, 13 predicted proteins | sample MGYA00375854_ERZ724560 | MGnify/ENA primary metagenome ERZ724560 (study PRJEB28725, sample SAMN03264854) | marine sediment metagenome | biome: marine pelagic biome; feature: marine oligotrophic desert; material: ocean water | place: Pacific Ocean:North Pacific... | reverse complement strand
GCAATGAGTGGTGTGTCGTGGGTGGGGGTGGCGGGCGTACGGAGGGGGCGTGGTTGCCGTGGGCGGGGAGAGGCGGCGCGGGGGCGTCGGTGGCGGGTAGGGGGCCGAGGGTCCAGCGGGCCGGGCGAGAGGGGGCGGGGAGGGCCTGCCGCGCCGCTCGAACCCGATCCCTTCCGAGAGGCAGGGCTACCTCGCAGAGGTCTCGGCCGCGGTGCGCAGCTACCACGATAGGACAGAGGAGGCCGTGGGTCGTGTGAGGTTGGTGCAGCAGCTCGAGGCCTCAGCCGAGCAGATGCGGTCCAAAGGGAAGGATGCGGCGGCCGACGACTTGGCCGAGGAGGCTGCCAGCGTCAGGTCTACAGTGGCTGAGGCGGTATGGAATGATCTCGACGAGTTTGAAGCTAGAGCCACGGCGTACCGCTCTGGCGAGGCCAGTTACACAGTGCGAGGCAAGGAAATACCAGTGGATACCACCAAGACCACTCTCTCGGGGTTGGACCTCCCGCGAGTCGCCCTGCCAGACACCGAGGACTGGGGAGAGCGGCTTGACTGGGTTCGCAAGGAGAACGCCCCCGGCTCGTTCCCCTACACCGGAGGGGTGTTCCCGTTCAGACGTGAAGACGAGTTGCCCGTGAGGATGTTCGCAGGGGAAGGCAGCGCCGAGCGCACTAACAAGCGCTACCACTTCCTTTCCAAGGGCCAGCCGTTCAACCGGCTCTCCGTGGCCTTCGATTCACCCAGCCTGTACGGACACGACCCCGTGGAGAGGCTGGACATCTTCGGTAAGGTCTGCGAATCAGGGGTCTCCATCAGCACCGTGGACGAGATGGAAAGGCTGTTCGAGGGTTTCGACCTGTGTGCTCCCAACACCTCCGTATCGAAGACTATCAACGGCAACTACTGGTGGCACCTAGCCGCCTTCTTCACAGTCGCTATTCGCCAGCAGGTGGCCAAGTTCGTGGAGGAGAACGGCAGGGATCCGACCGATGAGGAGAGAGGCGATATCAGGACAAGTACGCTAAGCACCGTGCGAGGCACGGTCCAAGCGGACCAACTCAAGGAGGCGATGGGCCAGAACACACTGGTCTTCAACCTCGACACCGCTCTGCGGATGATGGGGGATGTCGCGGAGTTCTACGTCGAGAACGAAGTGCGCAACCACTACTTCGTCTCAATCTCGGGATACCACATCGACGAGGCTGGGGCCAATCCGATAAGTCAGGCCGCGCTTACCCTCTCGAACGGGCTGACCTACGTCGAGTTGTTCAACGCGCGCGGGCTGGATGCTGACAAGTTCGTGCGCAACTTCAGCTGGTTCTTCTCCAATGGAATGGATCCCGAGTACGCTGTAATAGGGCGGGTCAGCCGCAGGATATGGGCAATCGCAATGCGTGACCTCTACGGAGTCGGCAAGCGCGGCCAGAAGCTCAAGTACCACATCCAGGGGAGTGGTCGCTCGCTGCACTCTCAGGAGTTCACATGGAACGACTACCGAACCACCCTACAGGCCCTGTATGCATTGGCGGACAACGCCAACAGCCTGCACACCAACAGCCGCGATGAGGCCTTCGGCACGCCAACCGAGGCCACCGTGCGAGCCGCCGTGGCCCTCCAGCTGATTCTGTCCAAGGAGTACGGCTGGCTGCAGAATGAGAATCCTCTGCAGGGCTCATACATCGCTGAGTGGTTGACCGACAATGTCGAGGAGCAGGTTCTGAGAATCTTTGAAGAGATGCATGCCAGAGGAGGGGTGCTGGGCTCGCTTGAAGTCAACTACCAGCGCAATCGTATCCAAGACGAGTCGATGGTGTACGAACAGAGAAAGCACTCTGGGGAGCTCCCAATAGTGGGTGTCAACACTTACGTCGACGAAGGTTCTGCTGTGATGTCGTCAGAAGATTTCGATGTCGATGTCACACGCTCAGACGAGGCCGAGCGGCATATGGTGATTGACCGTAACAAGGCATACAAGGAGGCTCATGCAGCCGAGGCAGAGGCTGGTCTGGCCAGACTCAAGCAAGTCGCTCGTGAGGGTGGCAATCTGTTTGAGGTGATGATGGACATCGTCGAGCACTGCACCGTGGGGCAGGTGACTCAGGCGTTGTTCGAGACGGGTGGAAAGTTCCGGCGCAACATGTGAGCCTTGAGTAATTCTGGACTATATCGAGGAGCTGGCAGAGGAGTACGCGCAGTACTCGCAGTACTCCCCTGCCGCTGGCGGTTCGTACAGTTCTAGACAGGCCTTGGCGCCAATGGCCAGGTTCTCGACCCAATCGAAGTCGATACGCTCGCCCTCGATGACTACGCTGTCGTCAGCGGTGTCGATCTCGATGACTGTGACCGGCCTGAGGGGAATGCCGCGAGGGCTGTCCTCGGGCCCACCGCTGAGCAGTGTGTCGGCGGAGTTGTTGCCGTTCTCGTAGACGAAGAAGCCGCGCGTTGACACCGGGTGGCCTAGCTCCTTGAGCAGCCACTGGTAGATCGCCATCTGCCTGACGTAGGCACCCTTGTAGATGTCCACTAGGAACAGCTCTGGCGTGATCTCGTTATTGGTCGCGGTCGACTTGTAGTCGACCACGTGCCACTCCTCGCTGTCGCCGTCCTCGGCCTTCCAGATGTCGTCTACAGCGCCAAAGAGACTCAGTCCGTGCTTGGTAATCCTGACGCCCTTGAAGTTCTCACGCCATTCGTCCATCATCGCGTGGTCGAGTGGTACCATGTGGCCCAGCCCGTGCTCGGCCATGTAGGGATGAGGTGTGCCTGCGGCTCGATGAACGTCGAACTCGCGCTTGAGAATGGCGTCGACTTGGGAGTTGAGCGTGAATGCGGGGATTCCAGGTCGACCGACACCCGCTACCCTGTCGATCCAAAAGCAGCGCGGGCAACTGTGGAACATCTCCAACTTAGATCGACTTATCGGAAATGGATCGGGTGCCTTTGCTGATCCGAATATCGAGCTCTCGCGTGTACGGCGCTTCCACTTCTTGCGCTTCGCGGTTGCCATGGTATCCTGTTCATTCGAGGCGTTATCAACCCATCTAACGCGAGGAGCGTTTATGGTCCTCCGCTGGCGCGGTGCCATCTCCGGAGTTGTGTCAAGTGACGTGAGAGGCATCGATCACCAGCGTTGACTGCCGGTGAGAGGTGACTATAATCAGGGAAAATGACGACGGAGACAAGTTCGGGGTGTTTGCTCAGTTCATGAGTAGGTTGCTGGATGTAGCGGAGCTGTTCTACCAACTGCTGAGCGAGGACTTGAGGCATAAGCAGCAGTGTTCCGAGGAGACTCGGATGCACAGCGAGCAGACGCTCTACATGGAGCACGACTTCGGCTGGGAGTTCCAAGAAGAGGAACGCTAGTTCAACGCTGGCAGTTGGGACAGTAGAAGGTCGAGCGGCCTGACTGAACAATGCGCCGGATGGTGGCCTCACATCCATCTGAAAAGCAGGACTCACCCGATCTGCCATAAACTTGGAATGAATGGCTGAAGTAGCCCAAGTCGCCTTCGACGTTGACGAAGTCGCTGATGCTCGAGCCTCCGGCGTCAATCGCCTCTACGATGACGTCGTGGGTTGCGGCAGTTACTCGCTCGACTCGTTTGGTCACCCCCGATTTCCCCGCTACCGAGGATGCGTTCCTGCGAGGGGAGATTCCAGATCTGAACAGTATCTCGCAGACGTAGATGTTGCCGAGGCCAGCGACGGTGCTCTGATCGAGCAGGGCTGCCTTCATCGGTGTCCTGCGACCTCTGAGTGCCTCGGCCATGTCCATGGGAGTCAGGTGGTCGGGCGTGGGTTCCGGCCCGAGTTTGGAGAGGAACCTGTTCCGATTCTGCTCGGAGGTTTCGAAGTGGTCCATGAAGCCAAAGCGTCGGTGGTCCGAGAACACCGCCCTACCGCCGTCATCGAGGTGTACGACGACCCAGTCATGAGGCCCGTCGTCGACCTCGCTGCTGTCCGCGCCCAGCAAGGTCCAGCGACCGGTCATCCCTAGGTGACACATCCAGGTGACGTTTCCCTCGAGTCTAATCAGCAGGTACTTCGCGCGCCTCTCGACACTCTCAATCAGTCTGCCACGCAGTAAGGCTGCGAATCCCTCAGGGAAAGGGAATCTGAGGTCAAGCCGGCGAAGCTCGACCCTCTCAATAAGCCGCCCAGTGAGATGATTCTCTAGACCTCTCCTTACAGTCTCGACCTCAGGCAGCTCGGGCATGGTCCGCTGAGTCGACCCGACTCCATGATTCTGACGACCGGATAGATTCAATTGTCGTGGCGGAATCGAGTGCCATGGAGGACGAGCCGGAGACGGTTGTGCTGTCCGGTACGCCTAGCGCAGAAACAGGGGATTCTCAGGAGTTTAACCCCTACGCGGGTGCCTCGGCGGGGGCAGGTGCCTACCAGCAGCCCATGATGATTCAACAGTCCAATGACAACGCGACCTACTCGATGTGGTTGGGAATTGCGACTTGGGTTTGCCACATAACCGCCGGTTTCGTGTGCTTCACCGCATGTCTTGCCCCTCTGACGACCATTGTTGGGATAGTGCTTGGTCACATGGGATTCAATGCATCGAAGGAAATGAATCTCGGGCGTAACGAAGCCATTGCTGGCCTAGTGCTGAATTATTTGTCGCTGGCTATGTATGTAATCGGCGTGGTTTTTGGTGCAGCATTACTCGGCGTTGGTTTGAGTGAATTGGGCTGAATGGTCTGTCTTCCTCACATGGAATACGACGTGCTGCTCCTCCAGTTGGGAGATTTCGATTCGCTCCAGCAACTCCAGGTCCGAGTCCTGAAGGATTCTCTCTGCCTTGGCAAACCTGCTGGCATCGTCTCCGTCAGATGATCTCTCGCTGGCCGCCTTCAGTGAAAGCAGACCGGCCCCGCCCGGTCTGAGGAACTCGCCGGCCATGCGAACGAAGGTCTCGGCTTGGTCCGCAATCGATAGGTCCTGATGCAGCCAGTCGGCCTGGCTGCGGATGTAAGGGGCGACTTGCGAGGCCTGCCTCGCATCCCCCAGGACGGGCACCAGTCCGGGCCTGAGACTTGCCAACTCCGAGAGGTCTCGAACCGCTCGTGGGGATATCTCCACCGCCACGACCTGCCCGCCATGGTGATTTTGTGCACCACAGGTCTGGTCATGAATGTGCGAGCAGGTCGATCCGTAGCTCGCTCCGAGGTACAGAACTGTAGCCCCTGTCTGTGGAAGCAGTTTCGAGGGGTCCCCTGTAGTCCGCAGCAGCGCCGCTGCGACCTTGGAGCGCGTGGGGTCCCATGCCCTCCACTCGATTCGAGAATCCGTCTTCCTACGCTCGCCCCTGACCGAGACTCCGCGGACCGCGTTCCTAGTCCACAGCGAGCGTCCCTCGCGACGTACTCCCCATGCTAGTTTCAAGGGCTTTCGAGGCAAACGCTCACCTCCTCTTGGGTGGCTTTGGGAATCTGGCTCTGATGTTCTCGCACTCCTGATTTATCTCTGCGATTCGCTCTTCGTCCCAAGGCTCACCGTCGAAATGATCCATCCTAACTGCGATGCTTGCCTTGCCGGCGAGGAAGCGCGCTATCTTGCCCCTGACCCATCGCGGGGACCTAGAGACTTGAGGCAACGAGAACAGGACGGGTGAGTGCTTCGGCGGCGGTGCGCCCCTTCGGTGGGCTGCCATCGCGCCACTCGCTCCGAGAACCTGTAGGGAACCGGAGGGCATCCTTGCCAGCCTCTCGCGACCTCCTGCGAGCACCACCAGCCTAGCAGCCCCGAGGGGGCCGAGCAGGAGGCTTAGGGTCGGCACGTACTGTCGAGCGAGTTCGCGCGTGGCCTCCTCTGTAGACCTCAGTCTCTCCCCCAATGCAACAACGCCCGAGGCATGTGCATTGAGAGCAATCCACTCGGTCTCGCCCGGCTGGTGCTTAGGAGCGGAGACACCGAGAGCTGTGGCCGCTGAATCCATCGAATCAGCCCCTGCCACAGCCGCGGGAATCACTCGCCTCTGCCCATCCAAATCAACCTCAGCAAGAAACAGTCCTGCCCATTCGACGCACCTCGCCTCGTTGGTTGTCCAAGAGGCTCTAAGTTCGGTTGTAGCCGAAGATAGCATGTCAAGACGGCGGTCGAAGTCGCCAGCGGCATCGGCCACCCCACGCTTCGCCAACCGGGTAGAGGCTTCCGAGAGTAGCTTCTGCTCGTCTTCATCAAGCTCGGGCCAATCTGGGTCCGACATCGCCCCCATGGCGTCAGCCACTGCTTCGGGGAACCTCTCAGACAGGGCTCTGGCCTCCGGGCTCATCCTGCCCGACTGGAGGTCGTGCAGCCTGTCTGCCAGAGCCCCCAGTGACCTCTTGGACGACCAGGCTATCTCGTCGACGACCGCTGCTTCGGAATCGATGACCCTAGCAAGCCTCCAATCGTAGTGAATCCGCACGCTTCGCCGTAGCGCCGCTTCGCTTCAACGGTGCGGTCCAATCCCAGCGGCACTCGGAGGCCGGGTCCGGGCTTTTCCGCTAGCCAGCGTAACCGATAATTCAATAGACGGTTTGATTGTCGCTGTTTCGGTTGGCGTTTAACCGGCTAGGGGTTATGTAGAGATGTTCTGTCCTGAGTGCGGCGCGCTATCATACCCTGATTCATCTGGGAACATCCGTTGCGACAACTACCAGTGCAAGTATGAGGGACCTCTATCTGGCAAGGACGGTTCAGGAGGCACCTTCACCGACCCGATGACAGGAGAAACAGTAGATCTAACCAGAGCAACTGCATCAGGAGATGAGAAGTCATTGAAGCATCTGACGGAAGTTGTCGAGGAGCAAGTCGCTCGAGGTACACTAAGGGTGGGTGACATTCGCTGCCCCGAGTGCGATTGTAACGAGATATTTGTGGAACTAAAGCAAACTAGGTCAAGTGATGAGCCGGAAACGAAGATATGCCAATGTTCAGCTTGTGGCAAGCGCTTCCGAGAATACCAATAAGCTGCCCGAATGAATGAAAGACCCCCGATTAAATGGAGATGTGCAACGAGGTGATTCCATGCTCAGAGTGACTGCCAGTACTCCCTTAATGCGCGAAATCGTAGATCTCCTCTCGGTACTGACCGAGGAAGCCAAGATGAGCTGGGGCGAGAAGGGGCTCACCATCAATGTGGTCGACGGCTCACACGTCGCCCTCCTGTCCGCGACCATATCGGACGCCTGCTTCGAGACCTACGAGGTCGAGCCGGTCGAGATTGGGCTGGAGCTCGGCAAGCTGCGCGACCTCCTCACCCTAGCAGGTCCGTCGGACCTGGTCGAGATTGACTACGATGACGCGGTCGGCGCAGTTAACGTCAGGGTTGGCGAGGTGCACAGGATACTGCGTGGTCTCGACACCGGTACCATGCAGGACCCCAAGCTCCCGGTATTGGATTTCGACAGCAGCGCCGCCATCGGCGCTGAGAAGCTCTCTAGGGCGCTCAGGGCGGCCAAGTTCGTAGGAGAGCTCGTCGACCTGAGCCTAGACAGCAAGGAGATGAGGGTCAGCGTGAGCGTCGAGGCTGGGGAGGGTGTCAACGTTCGCTTCGAGTCCGGGGAGCTGAGCGACTTGGTGTGCCCCTCGCCGACCCAAGGCACCTACAGCCTGCAGTTCCTCGACCCCCTGACGAGGAAGCTAGCCGCCGGGCTCGCCCAAGACGTGAGGGTGCAGTTCCAAGACAAGTACCCGCTGAGGCTCGACTGGACCAGTAACGACGGCGGTGCGAGCTGGACTTACTTCCTAGCGCCACGAGTGACTAACGACTGACCCGTGAACTCTTGAGGTCGAACTAGGGCGGCGAGCCATGGGCCGCTCTGTCAGTGTGATTGTCCCGAGTGTCGGCAACGCGGACGAGCTCGGAATCGCTCTGGACGGGTTGCTAGCCCAGACCTACTACGGCCCGCTCGAGGTGGTGGTGGTGGGTCCGAGCGAGGATCCAGGCAGACAGCAGGCCGAATCGAGAGGGGTTCGCTTCATCGACGACGCGGGCTCGCGCACACGGGCTGATGCCTGCAACGTCGCGCTGGATTCGATTGAGTCTGAGTTGGTTTTCTTCACCGATGATGACGTCATCGTGCCCAATGGCTGGGTCGAGAGCCTCGTCCGCTGGTTCGAGCGTCCCGAGGTGGCTGGTGTGGGGGGTCCGAACTTCGCTCCTCCGGAGAGTTCCTCCACGCAGCAGCAGATAATTGACGTCAGCTTCTGCAGCAGGATTTTCACCGCTGGGACCAACTACGGCAGGAGGGGTGAGGGCGAACTCGAGGAGGTCCAGCAACTGCCGGGTGTCAACTCGGCCTACCGGCGTTCCGTCCTTGTTGATGTCGGCGGTTTCCCAGCAGGGTGCATCGGTGCGGAGGACGTGATTCTTGACCACAGAATTAGGAAGGCGGGTCATCGTCTGTGGACCGACCCGGGGGCTGTAATCTGGCACCGCAGACGAGACCTATCGAGGGTCAAGCGGCAGATTCGCAACTACGGGATGGTCAGAAGCCTAGCCAGCCACGAGCATCGCGAACTGAGGGCCTGGAGCCATGTGATGGTGGCGCTGTTTCCTCCAATCGTGATTGCGGGGTTTGCCTTCTTCTTCTGGGGGACGGAAAATGGCGGCTTAGGCTCGCCCTGGTGGGACCTGTCTCTGGGAGCAGTCCCGATGGGGTGGTCCCGAGCGGGGGTGCTTGCCCTGCCCAGTCTCATCCTGCTGTACAACTTGATTGCCTGGTATGGGGCTGCAACTGGCAGCTCTCCGTGCCGGACCCCGAAGACGGTGTTCCTGTCCTCGATTGCCACATTCGTTTTGCACTGGAACTACGGTATGGGGGTGCTGAGGGGCTGGTGGAGGATATTCACCGGCAACTCCGGCCTGCAGATAGACGACCGGGCTAGGGACTAGGTGGCCTCGGCAGCACCGAGCTCGCCAGTCTGAATCATCCACTGCGAGGCGTATACATTGTCGTTGTCCAGCAGCTCCTGATGGGTGCCGCGCTCGACAATCACGCCATCGACCATGGCGACTATCTCATCGGCCTTGCGAATGGTCGCCAGTCGGTGAGCGACTGCGATTGTTATCCTGTCAGAGTCGCCGTTCGACCCGTCGAATAGCGACATCTGGATACGCTTCTCGGTCTCTGCGTCCAGAGCTGCTGAGGCCTCGTCCAAAATCAGCAAGTCGGGGTTCTTGAGCAGCGCGCGCGCCAGAGCTACCCTAGCGCGCTGTCCGCCCGACAGCATGACGCCCCGGTCGCCGACCATCGTATCAATGCCATCTGGCAGTTGCGAGACGAACTCCCAGGCTCCCGCGGTTTCGAGGGCTTTTCTGATTTCGTCCTCCGAGGCCTCGCGGGCATAGCAAACGTTGGACCTGACGTTGCCGTAGAACATGAACGGATCTTGCGACACGAAGCCGATTCTGTCGCGCAAGGACTCGATGGCGTAGTCGTTGATGTCTATTCCGTTGATTTTCACCGTGCCTTGCTGGGGCTCGTAGAACCTCTCGATTAGCTTGAGGATGGTGCTCTTGCCCGCGCCTGTGTGCCCCATGACTCCGAGGAACTCGCCAGGGGATGCGGAGAAGGAGATGCCGTTGAGCACGTTGGCCTCGGATGTCGGGTAGGCGAAGGAGACATCGTCGAACGAAATCGAGCGAATCGGTCCAGCCAATGGGATGGCGTCCGGCTTGTCGAAGATGGATGGCTCGAGGTCGATGAGCGCGAACACCCTCTTGGAGGCGGCCTCTCCGCGCTGCAATTGGTTTAGAAGCATCCCGAGAATAAACATAGGCATCGTCATTCTCGTGCTAATCAAAAGGAACGTGACAAACTGGCCAACAGTGATCTCTTCAGACTCCATAAGCCACCCTCCTGCAGAGACTAGTAGGGCGAACGACAGGCCGGCTACCACGTAAATCCCGGGAATGAATCGATTGCGCAGGTTGGCCGCGTGAATCGCCTGATCACGGTAGTCGCCGCTCTCTCTCTCGACGCGAGAACGCTCGAAGTCGCTTGCGTTGTAGGCCTGCACCGTGACGATGCCGGCCAGCACGTTCTCCAAGATGGCGACTATCCCTCCGGTGCTCTCGCGCTGCTTGCGGTAACGGCGCTGGACCCGAGTGGAGAACCAAACCACCATGGGTATTACCAGAACCAATGGGATCCCTAGAATCAGTGCCAACGTGGGTGACATCCAGAACATAATCGCGAACGCAGTGGTGAAGGTGATGAATATCCTAATCATCGAGGTCGATGAGTCCGAGACGATGTCCTCCAATTGCGCCACGTCCGCAGACAAGACTGCCATCAGATTACCTGTCTGACGGGTCTCGAAGTAGGATGCCTCCATCGCCATCAGGCTGCTGGTCGCATCCATACGGATGTCATGCTGGACCTTGTAGGCGGTCGACTGCCAGAGGTACTCGCTGAGGCCTTGGAAGACGGCGAGGAAGGAGAACGAAATCAGAATCATAAGGCCGAATCCCAATTCGATGGATCCCACGGGGCCAAGTTCCGGGAGATGGCTCGAACTGACAAGGGACTGTATGGTAGAGCTGGTGAAGTCCCCGCTCTGGTACCAGTCTGCTGCCATGCCAATCACGACGAAGGGTAACAGGTCGAACGCGCGGGCGGCCGCATTGGCTGCGAACCCCCCGACTGCACGCTTCCAGTATCTCTTGACATAGGGGACAATGCGCCATATCTTGCGGCCCACGACTTGCTTCTCGTCGAGCAGGTCCGACTCGTCTTTGCTGATTGCTATGCCCGGTGCTGGGGCATCGTCGTCGTCAGACACGTCCCTCCGTTAGGAGGGACGCGTTTGAATGCTTCACTCCGATAAATTTCCCACCGAATCGGTTTATGTGGATGCCTTGGCTCGGCACGGTTACGCGTCCATGATGTAGGGGTAGCATTAGGGGTTTCCAACCCCTCCGCCGGGGTTCAAATCCCCGTGGGCGCACCACCAATATTCCTCTACGTTCAGTTCATCAACAGGGCCCCTGTCGAGCGTCCGTGCAGACGCGCCAGAAGTTAGGGGTATTGCTGATGCTTCTGTTCATGCCAATCAACGGACCGTTGTGGAGAATGGGTCTCTCGGAGATTGGGTACGAGGTCCCGTTGGGCGAGTTCCAGGGTTTTGCCCTGACCCTGATTCTGTTTGTGGCCGGGGCGGGGTTGCTGATTGGCCCCAAAATCCAACGTACTACCGAATAGAGTAGAGCCGTGATGGCCAGTCGCTGTGAATCTTCGTCATCAAATAGCTGACCTCGTCCTCTTCCCAATCGGCCTCCAGCAGGGCGGAGCACAGTTGCTGTGTGCGCTTGGGCACTGTCTTGGGGCCGAGCACGGCGCCCGGCCTACGCGGGTCGTCGAGGAAGTCGGTCTCCATTCCCCAAGGGGCGCTGGCGCTGGCGGCGGTGTCCGCGATTGTCTCCACGCTGCTGCTGCCCACGCTGACTGTCGCGGCGAGGCCGTGCGTGAAGTCGGCACTGACGTCTGCGGGTGCGTAGTGGCGAATCGCCCTGTCCCGGGCGAGGCCTGCCTCGTCGCAAAGCGCGGCGAGCTCTCGACATGTGGCCACACCGTTGTCCTCGACGTGCAGCTGGACCGATGTGCCCACTGCAGCAGCCATGGCCATTACCTCGCTGAGCATGTCGTTGGCAGCTTCCCAGATCTCACCGGAGACCGCATAGTGCGGCCTGCCTACCTCGCCCAGGCAAACGGCGTTCCCGGCCTCGATGTGGTCGAGCGCCAGACCCACTGCCTCTAGGTGGAGCTCGGTTGCCCTCGCTAGGCCGAGAGGTTCAATCTGGTGCTCCCATGCCACGGGATGCGGGCCCAGAACGACACCTACGTTGATCCCCGACGCCCTGACCTCCTCGGCCATCGACAGTGTTTCCGAGTAGGCTGCCCGATACTCGTCTAGGTTGGTTGGTAGACCTGAAGAGAAACTAGGCTTGTGGACGAGGATGATTCCGGTGCCTCCGACTCTGGAGAACTCCGAGACCGCGTCGAGGAACCTGTTGGACCGATCTAGGTGGATGTGTTGGTCTAGGATGGGGCCTGTCCAGCGCCCATCCGTCAGCATGCTCTCACGCTAGGGCTCCCTCTTCTTCTAGAAGTCCTACCCAGTGCCGCACCGCCATCTCGGCGATTTTCTTTGAGGACTGGCCCAGTACGACGCCATGGCCGTTGTTGAACAGCAAAATCTGCGCGTTGTGCAATGCGGCGTTGATTCTCAGGGCGCCTAGCCTACCATCGAGTTCGATGTCGGCGAACCTCTCGGCTGCCAGATCGGTCATCACCGCCCTGCCTATTGAGAACCTGATTAGCATGCCCCCCATCTCCATCGTCAGATTCTCCTCCGACATCCCCAGAGTCAGTAACAGCTCCTGGATGGCGATTCTCGCAACCTCGGCCCTGGCGATGCCGTGCACGAGCACGGAACCCTCCGGCTCAACGACGAAGGTAGCACGGGGCTGCTCGTGGCTCACCACGACATAGGGGCCGCTCCTCGTCCCACCGGCCATCGACACGGCATCCTGGTGGTCAATCGGCGACGATGGAGTGAACCTGAATGTCTGGGTCTCGATTGCGACCACAATCCTGCCTTCCTCCATCATCTCTCCTCCCTGTTCACCGGTTCTGGGTCCGGCCAGGGAGTGACTGCAGCCTCCAGAGAGGGCAGCCAGGCTGGGTGGACCGGTACCAGCAAGGTGGGATCAGATACCTTCGCATCATCACCCCTGCTGTGCCCCACATCTGCCAACGCGCCCGTCAAATGGGAGGAGACACGGCCGTTCACGACCGTTCACCGCACGGCCCACCATGACCCAT
>ERZ724560.127-NODE-127-length-12906-cov-2.991940_pt1 | contig 12906 bp, 12 predicted proteins | sample MGYA00375854_ERZ724560 | MGnify/ENA primary metagenome ERZ724560 (study PRJEB28725, sample SAMN03264854) | marine sediment metagenome | biome: marine pelagic biome; feature: marine oligotrophic desert; material: ocean water | place: Pacific Ocean:North Pacific... | reverse complement strand
GAAATCTGAACCATATACACAAGTGCTCTCCATTCTTCCTGGATTATATCTGTCAAAGATTCTGCACGTTCGTTCCAGGGTGATTCAGGGTTACTAAAAGAGCCAATGTCAAAAAGGTTGAGTCCAGGAGCTCCCAAAGGTAAAACTTTTATAAATTCATCGCCCAATATTTCATGCATGTGTTTGCGCTGCCAAAAACGGTCTAAAAATGGATAGTAGAGACAAGCACCAACAGATTCTATATCCGCCTGGCAATCCCAGTCTTGAAGTAGCTTTGAAGCCAACCTGACTTCTTTATCTTCACTCTGATTTAGTATCTCAAGTAGGTCTGGAAGAATTTTTTCAGCTCTCTTGTCTAATAAATCTAACTGCATGCTACAAAAATCTTCCACACTAAACTTTTCTTTTTCTTTAAGCAGTTCAGTTATCCGATCAGCCCTCGCTCCATGGGTTGGAAAGTTATGAATATAAAATTCACCCGTTTCCTTCATAGTGTCGTTATTGGCTGTCAGAGTAAAACCACAAGCTGGGTTTTTTTCTACTTTAAGTTGATGCGGTTTTGCGAGAGGAAATTTATATTTCTCCTCCCAACCAACTAAAGGCACACTACCAGTCACTCCTTTTCTAACTGGAGTGGTGGTGGCGATGTATCTCTCCAAGTTGCTCTCTTTATCAACGCAGATTATGTTGTTAACCAGAGGGCATATTTCATTTTCAAATAATAAGTCACCAAATTCCTTAGTCGACTTGGCCGTTGGTAATAATGCCAAAGCACCTGCTGATGTAGCCTGGTCCATTAAAGACCAGTAGAGACTTGTTTGATATTTTTGTGTTGTGGAATCAGACATTCCCATTTCTTTCATAAATGGTTCCAACAGAACACCGTGATCAGTCTTTTGAATGGGAACGTCTTTGCTAGACTTACCTTTCACATCAATAGTCTCAGTTTGTGTTACTAATGGTTTGAAACCAGAATGAGTTTTACTTTCGTTTTCTCTGATCTCTTCAATAAACAGGTCATAACAATCAACAAAACCTGTCGTGAGTCCCCAAGCAATATCGTTTGTGTATCCCATCATGAAATAAGGAACTCCTGGAAAAGCTGCTCCGAAAGTATTCCAGGAACCAGCGTTTAAGTGAACGTAGAAAAATGTATTCGGTATCGTAAAGGGTTGGTGAGGGTCTGTGGCCAGCAAAGGTTTTCCCGACTCAGATAATTCACCTGTAACAGCCCAATTATTACTCCCAGAAAAAGAAGGGATATTTAACAAGGGGTAAGCCAGGTTAATCATTGTTGGGTCAAGGTTTTGTAAAGGTTCTTTTAATTCTTCAATCAAATTCCGATCTTGTTCTGAAAAATGCAGAACATGATTGGAGAAATAATCCACCCCATGGGTAGCCATTAAACGCCCTAAAACCATCTTCTCGGTCCAACTCTTGTGTTGAAACCAAGAAGTAAACCGGTATCTTGCCGCTATATCTGCCCTGTTAAATTCACGTGGCTCTGCTCCAGCATGCAGAAATTCTGGTGGAATTTCATCTAAAGAACTTACATAACTATTAAGTCCTTCCAGATAGGCATCGGCGATCCAGTCCCCCTTGCTTTCAGGGAGATCAGTATGACCTCCATGTACATTAAATGCTCTCTGAAAAGCATCTTGTGTTACGAATCTTTCACCTAATAAAGCTGCGGCTTGACCATTGGCATAAGCGCAACTTAGATGAATTTGCCACAGCCTTTCATAACCAGCTACATAACCCATTCCTCTATAAGCATCTGCAGTCGTGCTTGCATACACATGTGGAATTCCCAATTTATCCCAAACAACTTCAAAAGGACCATCCGCTTCTCTAATTTTAAGTTTCATATAAATTTAGACTAAATGCCTGCCTTCAACCTAGCTAAAACCAATGGGAGATGTGCCCTGCCCTTAAAAGGCTCGGAACCTATCAAAAAGGTTGGGGTAGTATTTATACCCTTTGTTTTTGCTTCTGTTTGAACTATTTCTAGATGTTCTAGTCCTGCACTTTGTCAATATTGTTTACATGCATCCTGCCATTTAAGCTCTTGGTCAAAACTATTGATTTTTTTAATTTTTAAAAGAATGTGTTCAATATCCTGAATTGTGACTATTGAGCAATTATCGTGCCAATGATGATAAAAGACGCTTTGTACATATTCATCAATGACGTTATTGTCCATTTTCAATTCTTGTTGAAGCCACAGAAAACCCATATTAGCTACCTGACAATCAGTTTTACGATGAATCTCAGTTAAATGATGTGGAGCATATCGCTGAATATCATTAACCTGATACTCAGCTCGAAGACGACGATGTTTAGTACTACGATCTTCATCTTCTATCTCTTCTTGAGGCACTTTCAAAGACATACTCGAGACAGGTCTCCAGTTAATTGAAATCCCTTCAGCCTTTAAACTTAAGATGCTGTCCAAAGCTAAATAACTGTGCAAACTATTGAAATCAAAGTAAGCGGTCAGCTGCTTTGGTGACATTTTTAACTCCGGTGCCGATCCTGGTTCAGAATCACTCTTAGACAGAACCTCTTCATGTACATCTGAGTTAAGGTTATAGGCTAAATCTGGAGCTTGCCCTTTACGGCCTGTAAGTAACCAACTAATGCGTGGAAGATTTTCACGTCCAAAAAACTTTTCATGTTGAGGATCGGTTAAAGACTCATTGGGTAAAATATAAGTTGGAACTCCATAAATTCCTGCATTAAAAGATGATTCTTGCAAATGATTATTTAAGGCAGCCCCGTCAGTCTGAGCATACTTAAGAAATCCTTCGGTAGGTGCACCTATTTGTTCTAACACAGCAAGAATTACAGATACATCTTCAGCATCTAATTCTCGCTTCCAAAAAGAATCGTAAACTTCATCCACAAACCTTTCTAGAAGACTACCTTCAGCGCATTGTTCAGATAGACTAGAAAACCTCTTTAACCAGAGCATCCCAATGGCCGGTAAATCTGTGTTCCAAATTTTTACTGTACCTCGTATGGTCTTATTACTTAAGTTAGCGTATCTACGGCAATCAAAGTAAGCGTACTTAACGTCAGACCATTGCTCTTCTGTGCGATTTTGTTTTGCAACTTTCTTGCCTCCTTTACCTAACTTTGCTGAACCTAAATAACTTGGAATATCGAGCACAAAAGGACGCCAATCAGCAACTATGCCCAAGTCCTTTAGCATGCGTCTTGTCGGTTCGATCGACAAGTAGGCATAGGGACTCTTTAAGTCAATGTAGATAATAAGTGGCGCATCAGACTTGCAAGGTTCTATCGCATCCTTAACAAGATTATCTTTATTTTGATTCATTAAAATACTCAAATTCTAGTGTTGAGTGTGTAATTTTAAATCTGTCTTTTAGTATTTCCTTTAACTTCCTTTTGATGACTTCAACCTCTTGCAATTCATTGGTTGCCACAACCACATGAGCTTCTAAAGCAATACGATGTTCATCTAAATTCCAGATATGAATATGGTGAACATCTTCTACATCCTTAGCTTCTTCTAAAGAAGCTTTTATCTCATCAGAAGATAAATTCTCAGGAGTTCCTTCCATTAACAAATGAATGGTTTTAGGCAGCATTATGATGCCCTGCCACAACACAAAACCTGCAATTAAAAAGGTAAGCAAAGTATCAACCCAATACCATTGGTAAAGTAAGATCAGAGCTCCTGCAATAATGACTCCTATAGAAGTTAAAGCATCAGCAAGGTTGTGAAGAAAAGCCGCTTTCATATTCAAACTATTTTTTGACATCCTAAAAGTAATCAAAGCTGTAACCATGTCCACAACAAAAGCTACTCCAGCAACCACGACAATTATTAGACCTGTCACAACTTGCGGTTCTACGATTCTCCACACTGCCTCATAGATTAAATAAAGACTAACAGTAATTAAAAGAGTTAAATTAATCAGAGCAGCTATAACTTCAGCTCTTTGGTATCCAAAACTTTTAGTCTTATCCGCAGGTTTTCGACCGATTGTTCTAGCAAATAAAGCAATTCCTAAAGATGCAGCATCACTTAAATTATGTAGAGCGTCTGCAATAAGAGATAGACTTCCTGAAATAATTCCACCAATAACTTGAGCTAAGGTTAGTAAGATGTTTATAAAAACAGCGCCTAGCAGCCCCCTATCACTTTCAGGTGCATGGTGGTGGTGTCCGCTCATATCTACTTACTAATTTAATGACATGACTCGTCATATTTTTTTAATCTGTAGTAATTGTATGGCAAGGGAGTAAGGAAACCTGCTGCTAGCATTAGAGGAATAACTGACCAAACCAAGATTCCACCAGCAAAAACCACGTCTACTACATTCATAGCTATTTCCATAGCAATCATAGAAATAAACGACATGCCCATCGCTGTACTGAAGGCACTTTTGAGATCCATCTGTCTAGACAAAATATAAGTTTCAAGCATAACCGAAGTAATTAATCCGTTTATGATAGCTAAAACCATAATCCACAATAGAGGGAAAGGAATTTGCGTTATTTGGAAGAAAAATATAGTCCCAAAGTCCCCTATAGAACAACCCAATAAGCACCAAAGAGTATTAACACTTGCTTTTCTCCAAGTAGACTTGCAAGTCCAGGTTATAGCTTCTTCAGTTGATGTACTCATTTTCTGATTCATAAAGAGATGGGAGTAATTCTGCTAAATACGTCATTTCTTCTATAGCGTGGCGTTTTAAATCCTCTGGATTTACTTGTTGTTCTATCAGAAACAATCTTACCAAGGCCATATTACCTACAAATCCCTCAAAAGATCTAATAGTTTTGTTTCCGTCTCTTTTAGCAACATGTCCTAACCAAAAACGAGACCTCATTTCTGCCCCAGTCTGAGTATTCCTAACAACATGACACATTTTTGCCGTATTAATTTCTTGCTCTAGTAGACCCACTCTCGCACAAATAACAAATGTATCTTCATCATTGGGATTAAAGCCAAAGAATTCAGAAGAATCTATAAATTGTATTCTAAGTTTTGACAATTCACTGCCTATGTATTCATGAACTAAGTGACTGGAACCAATCACTTCTCCAGGCTTTTTATTTTCCCAGTCCATCCATACATGATCTTCGGGATGCCACCAGCTGTAATGCTCTGTTGTATTAAGAAAATCTGCAAACCACCAACGCACCATGTCTGCCTTTACACCGGGCATTGGCGTTCTCACTGCAACTAAATAAGATGCATCCGGTAATCTGCGAACTTCAGTGTCATAAGTCTCTGTTTCTTTGACCAAAGTTGCTTCTGCGTCTATTGATGTTTTAAAGGGTTGCAGACCAAATATAGCAACACTTATTAAGATAATTAGGAACAAGGATATTGAAAGCCTACTAAACTTCATTATTCTAAGATCAAGAATGACTTTGCATAATTAACACTGTACGAATTAACTCCAAGACTTCTTCTAAATCTGTCTCAGTTGCCTTCCTAGTAATCATTCGAAAAACTAATAGGAGGCGCCCTGTTTATACTCGGAACGATTGTGGTATCTTTAGCAATGACACCCCTCCCAAGTAGATTATTTTACATCAAAAAAGTGTGTATAATTTTTTAACAAGGGGAGTCTTTGAAAACTACAATTTATATCCATTTCACTAGAACACTATCTATATTTACTTTTATAAGTTTTCTAGTGATACCTTCAGTAAGTGTATCCGAAGTTCCAATTCTCCAACCAGGTGCTCCTGGAGAAGCCACTCGAGAGCTGGATGCAGAAACTGCAGTTAAAATTGCTAATTCTTCTTACACGGTTGCCGACGTTGAGTTCATGCAAGACATGATAATTCACCATCATCAAGCTCTATTGATGTCCAAACTGGCTACTCCAAGCACCAATAATCAATCAATTCTTGACTTAGCAGGACGCATTGATGTCTCGCAAAAAGACGAAATCAGTTTCATGCAAGGCTGGTTAGAAGAACGTGAAGAGCTAGCACCCGACCCCACCGCGAAGCACTCAGAACACACTCATCACACCATGATTGGAATGGCAACATCAGAAGAGATGGCTGAACTCGCTGACTCCAAAAGTACAGATTTTGACCGACTTTTTTTAACACTGATGATTGCCCATCATGATGGAGCCATTGAAATGGTAGAGGAACTCAGAGATCAACCAGGATCAACCTATGACCCTATTCTGAATGAATTTGCTTCTGATATCACCAATGATCAAGCAGTTGAAATTGAACGAATGAACGCCTTACTCATAGGTCTTTCAAGTGATCCTCGTGCTGGATTAGCTGGAGGTCTTTATGATGCTGAAGAAGCTATTTTGAATATGCAGCTTTTGGAATCTCAAAGAAAGCCTCTGGGATTCTATGACCCTGAAAACCCTGCTGAACGGGGGGCCGAAGAAAAGGATGAAGATGAGGATATGCAAGAAGCTGAAAACGCTGAGGATAAAGAAGAGAAGGTTCAATCTATTGAAGAGGATGCCAAAAGTCGACGTTATCCAATGCTTAGTTTTTCCAATACAGATATGGCCTTCCGTGATGACATTCTAATCACTGGGAGCTATCACGGCTTCAACATCTATCGTATTAAGGAAAATGGCTCACCAAATCTCATAACCTCTGTTATTTGTCCAGGAGGTCAAGGTGATGTTTCTATTGTTGGAGATTTACTAATTTATTCTGTTGAGCAAATTCGTGGCCGCCTTGACTGCGGTTTACAGGGAGTATCCTCAGATTCAAGTCCTGACCGTTTCCGAGGAATACGTATTTTTGATATCTCTGATTTAAGTCGTCCAAAACAAGTGGGTGCAGTACAAACTTGTCGCGGTTCTCATACACATTCAGTAGTGACAGGCCCTACTCCAGACGGCAAGATTCTAGTTTATAACTCCGGGACTGGCAGGGTTCGTGATGAGGAAGAACTCGAACAATGTATTGAAGACATACCAGGTGATGACCGCACTGCCTTATTCCGTATCGATGTAATTGAAATACCAATAAATGACCCTTCGCAATCACGGATTATTAATAGCCCTGCAGTATTTGCTGACCCTGAAACAGGAACTCTCGCTGGTCTTTGGCGTGGAGGCGATCATGGTGATGATTCTCAAGAAACGGAGATCACTGATCAGTGTCATGACATAACGGTTTTCCCTTCAGCTAAGATTGCTGCTGGTGCTTGTTCAGGTAATGGCATTCTCTTTGATATTGCTGACCCAATTAACCCTAAACGAATTGACGTAGTAACTGATACAGGATTTGCCTACTGGCACTCTGCAACTTTTAATAATGAAGGTACGAAAGTTTTATTTACTGACGAATGGGGTGGTGGTGGTCGAGCTCGTTGTCGAGCTTGGGATCCTTTAAATTGGGGTGCTGATGCTATTTATGACATAGTTGATGAGAAACTCGAATTCAGAAGTCACTACAAGATGCCAGCTCCACAATTGGAAACAGAAAATTGTGTTGCTCATAATGGTTCGATCATACCTATTCCTGGCCGCGATATCTTTGTCCAAGCTTGGTATCAAGGTGGAATCTCTGTGATCGATTTCACTGATTCATCAAATCCCATCGAAATTGCATACTTTGATCGTGGGCCGATAATGGAGGAAGAAATGATAACAGGCGGGTATTGGTCTGTTTATTATTACGAGGGCGCTATTTACGGCACTGAGATCACACGAGGCTTAGACATACTAAAGCTTATTCCAAGTAAGTATGTGAGTGAAAATGAGATAGCGGCAGCTGAACTTGCTTATCCAATGATAGGTTCTCGTCGACTTTTTAATCCGCAACAACAAATACCTATGACTTGGCCAGCTAAACCATTGGTTGCCCGTGCTTACATAGATCAATTAATGCGAGATGAAGTTCTAGAAGAAGATACGGTAAATATAATTTTAGGAAGACTTGATCGAGTTGATGCTGCGATGGAAGGAGGTGGTAGCAATCGACTTGCCAGACAAATCAATAGGCTTCAGTTACCACTTGAAGACCTTGATGTTGACTCAATGACTCAATACAGACTAGAAAAATTAGATGCTACCTTAAAAAATATAGCTGAAGGCCTTAGTAGATAGTTATTTATGTGAAGCTGTCAGAATGATGTCCGCTTCGTTCCAAGCTTCTTGCCACTGATTATAAACTTGGCGTGCCTCGTCTTTCTTATTCTGAGCAGTTAATGCTTTATATAATCCAAAAAGGGACCAGCCGTTGTTCTGATTCCATTTTAAATCCCGCCTATAAACGACTTCCGCTTCTTCCGGCTGACCAGCTTTCAGGAGAGCAGAGCCCAAATAGTGGCGCATAGGCTGAGCCCAATCGGGTGGCTCGGTATAATTGTTTTCATCTTCAATGGCTATACCCGCAGTAAACGCTTCGATAGCTCCAGTTAAATTACCCTCTGCCATCAACACTTCTCCTTCTAGACCGTAAGCCGCTAGTTTCAACACCGCTGATGCGGGAGTGGCACCAACCCTATATTGATCTGCGTTTGGTGCTTCAGCAATAGCTTTTAATTTCTTTAATTCAGTTACTGCTAAGTCCATATTTCCTTTTGCTAAAAATGCACTACCAAGCGCATAGGACCAGATGCCATCAAGGTAAGGTGTGCCTTGATGAGCTGGTGTCAGGGCCAGCAGTTCATCCCATTTACCAAAAATCTTTAACACCAACCAAGGGGCTGAAACACGCTTTTGCCCACCCATAAGCATTAGGTTATCGCTAGTTATCCGATTGGCCATTCGCCAAGCTGATTTGCTGGCTGTTTCATAGTTACCTTGTACCGTAGCTGCATAACGAACAAAGTCGAGTGCATGTCCTGCATGTATTTTGTGTGACAGAGGATAAGTTCCAATGTTAGGTAACGGATAATCTCCCCATATGTCTGCAAACTGTCTGTCGACTGCCTGAGAACGTATGTTATTTTCAATGGCTTTCGAATATTGGCCTACTCTGACATATATGTGTGCAGGCATATGCACCACATGACCAACAATCGGTACTGTGGCTTCAAGAGAGTCAGCGGATACTAGAGCTCGCTCAGGTTTAAATGACGCTTCGATTAAATGAATATGTAAATGAAACACTCCAGGATGAGAAATGTCTTGGGCTATGATGTGCTCCAGTGCTTCAGCAACAGGAATAGTTTCATCTTTGGGATTACCTTCTTTGTCCCAATAGTCCCATCGCCTAATAGACATATAGCTGGCGGCATACAATGCTGCTATGTCGGGGTCATCAGGATACTCCTGGTTTAAACTCCTCATAGCTGATAGATAGGCTTGATCTCTCTTATCCTTGTCAGGAATAGTTTTGCTATCGTATAAGACGTAAAGTGCACGAATTAGCTTTGCTTCTAGTGGTGTGGCACGATTTATTCTGTCTAATGCCTTGTTAATAGCTTTAAAGCCTTCACCTCTTGGATCATCTGGCATCCGAGCATAGCGTGAGTTAGGATTTGGTCCCATAGCATGTGCCATGCCCCAAAAAGGCATTGGGTGATTGGGGTCCATGCGAGAGGCTTCCTGATAAGACGCAATAGATTCTGGAAAATAAAAACCCCAAGCCAGACGTAAACCCTGGTCAAAAAAGACTTGTGAATGAGAATTTTGAGTAGAGATCTTTCTACTGTAAGTGCCGCTACCCGGCACCAAAACTGCTTGCGCCTCTTCTGTACCTAACTTTTTTGACTCCTGACCAAGACAAGTAACAGATAGGAATAATAATGGGATGAGATACCAGGTCTTTTTTAGCATTTTTATTTTTTTCCTATGATTTACAAAGGTTGTCTCATCTCTTCACCCACTTTAACAAAACCATATTTCTCATAGAAACCTTGGTTGTGTTTAGTCGATTCGAGAATATAAAGCCCATATTCCTTACAACCTCTTTTCTTAGCCAACTTAATTGTTTCTTCAATTAACAAACCGCCAACGTTCTTTCCTCTGGCATCTTGATCTACAACTAGTTCTTCTAATTGACAGTATTCACCGTTGTATCTCAATGCAAGGTTAAAAGAAATAGATGCCATTCCTAAAACATCTCCATTTTCTTCAGCCACAACTAGACTACCTCTTTCATTAGAAATTAAATTTTTAAAAGTTTCTGTATCAAAAATTTCATGTGGATCAGATGTAGCTTTAGCCAAAACATCCAGCAGTTCCAGACAACGACTTTGATCTTCTGATTTAGCCAGTCTTACTATTACTGTCATGGATTATTGGTCTTTCATACTGGCTAGCTGTTCTTGAATTACAACAAACCCTGTTTTATTTGCACTGATAATAGTTTCCATAGAAGGCGCTTCACTGCTTATATCACCGAGCTCGTACAAAGAGGTATGAACTTCATCATGATAAGCAACTTGATTCATTTCTTCCAACCACCTTGTTATGTTAGGCAAAGGCTCAAAGTCATAAACATTTGTAAACTTACTCTGTAGTTGCCCTATTTCAACATAAGCACTCATATCGGCAATCGTTAAGTTGTCGCCAGTGAGAAAACGAGATTGAGCTAACCATCCGTTCTCTAAGGCCTTAAAAGCCTTTTCAATATTTGCCTGTGAAATTTTCAGAAAATCTTCTGAGAAGTTTAGATCTTTTCTAACTTTAGGGGCTACTAAACCAATAGATGCCTCTCTTACATTCCTGTGATGGAGGTGTAAATAAGAATCAACTTTTGCTCGTTCCTCATGATTGCTGGGGTATAGATCAGTCCAATTATATTTATTACAGAGGTAACACATAATTGCATGAGATTCTGATAAAACAAATCCACTTTCTTTGTCTTCAATGCTAGGTATTGTGCCTGTTGGGAATTTAGCTAGATAATCAGGATGACGGCTGCCCCCTTCGGAAGAAGAGCCTGGGTTAATTAAAGCCAACTCAAAAGATTTTTGCTTGTATAGCATAAGCCATAGAACTGCCCTAACTGGTTGAGAAAATGGTACACCATAAATTATTAATGGATTAGACATAGTTACTCCTTATTCTTTCTCTATCTTTATTTCTGTTTCTTCAAGAATTTTTACCCTAAATTTATGATTCATAAAGTTTCATTAAAATCTTTTTCTAGCTCTGGTCGTATAGCCGCCATTGGATCTTTTAGATTGTCATAAAAACCTAAGCTAGATGCTGCACCTTTATACCCCATCAATCTGAGAAGATCTTCGGGTAATTCATTAAGAACTTCAGAAGAGTTTCCTAAATATTGATTCTCTTCTTGTCTCAACCACCCTAAGGTATATTGAATTGTTAACCCAATCCTGACAGATTCAGTGCTATTTGGACCTGCTCCATGATAAAGAGACCCAGTATAAAAAAGAACAGATCCGGCCTTCATTTCAGCAGCCTTGGTTTCCTCTTCAAAATTAATTGTGAGGTTCTTAGCAGTACTCAAGGCTTCCTCCAAACTAGATTCATTTACTTTATGGGAACCCGGAACCAATCTAGTTGCTCCATTTTCAGCGGTGAAATCTGTCAAGGCCCACATAGTTGATAGTGTTGTGTCAAAACCTGATGGAAATGGGAAAAAATCGAAAGCCCATTGATCTCGGTGTATGGGTTGCAGCTCAGATCCAGGACCTACAGCTAATACTTGAGCATTGTGTAGTTGAAAATTAGTCGAATGAGATAAAGCTTTTTCGGTAACTTCTAGTACTTTTGGATGCATTATGAGCTCTCTCGCCTTAGGCGACCTAGCTATCACCAATCCAGCCCGTTTTGTATGTCGACCTGCAAACTTATCCTTGGCAGGTGTGGGTGTTAAATGAGGAACCAAATCAGATTTTATCTGTTCGACTGTTGATTTATCTATTAAGTCTTCAATAATAACGCAGCCGTTTGATTTAATTTCAGTCTCAATAGCTTCTATATCTGAATCTGAACTTAAGTAGTTAATTGTCATGTCTTCACCCCACTCAATAGGAAATATACTTTATACCCTAATTGATTTTTTTGTTGCTCTCATTTTGGCAAAAACTTCTGCGTTGGTGTATAAAAACTTCAGGATAAATTAAATGAACCTAGTTAAGAAGAGCCTATTCTTGGTCTTGCTATTCTGTTTTGCAGTCGCTGGTTATTCTGATGCCTCTAATTATGAGGTTGGTGATGTCTTTGAATCAAAAAAACGTACCACTTCGGTGCTTCTCTATAAGTCTAAACTTGACTTACACCAACGAGTCAGAGAACCAGACGCAGCAACCGGTAATTGGACACTCATATATGGCAAGTTCACTTATACTCTCCAAAAAGGGGATAAGATAATTCTTCTCGCCAGCCTAGAAGAAAGAGGAAGACAATTCTTTCAAGTGGCATTAGTTCCAAAAAGAAAAGCCAAATATCTAGATACCCCCTACTTTTATGCTATTCCCGATAACTTTAATCAACTAAAAAGTATTGAAAAAAAAATCTTTTCATAAATAATGTGCGCATCTGCTTTGGTACAGTCTTGGATTTAGGGGACACCCTTCTTTCTTACATACTGTAAACGCCCAGTAAATTTTAACTTTATGCTTAGGAGCGTTTTATGAAGCTTTTTAAAAAATTTCCTTTATTTCAATTTATTTCATTTCTTTTTTCCTATAGAAGAGGTGGGGGAATGAAAAAATTACTTCTACTTTCAAGCCTAGTCTTAACAACTCCTGTTTGGGGACAAGAAAAATATGTAATAGATAACTTGGTTGATGAGAAAGCGCAGTGGGTTATGTTTGGTGATGATGTTATGGGAGGACTCTCTAAGGGAAAGCTTTCTGAACTGAAAGAGGAAGAAATCTCATTCTATAGACTCGAAGGTGATGTAAGTCTGTCGCTTATACACTTCTGACGATGCCGACGAAGGCTTAGCTGTAGATCTATGTGGTCGCGGTATCAGTGAAACAGACAACAGTAAGAAATACATCAA
>ERZ724560.125-NODE-125-length-13007-cov-3.561568_pt1 | contig 13007 bp, 12 predicted proteins | sample MGYA00375854_ERZ724560 | MGnify/ENA primary metagenome ERZ724560 (study PRJEB28725, sample SAMN03264854) | marine sediment metagenome | biome: marine pelagic biome; feature: marine oligotrophic desert; material: ocean water | place: Pacific Ocean:North Pacific... | reverse complement strand
ACCTGGAAGGTGATTCAGTTGCTGCTAAAAATCTGAGCGTTGATATTGATAAAAAAACCCTAGGCCTCCACAACTGCTCGATTGAGCTGATTGAGGGACTGATCATGATTAATTTTTCAGATCGTCCAAAATCTCTTGAAATGATGAAACAAGAATTAACGGAACCGATGCAGATGTTTGGGATGAAAGATTTAAAAATAGCTGCTCACAAGAATTATTCCATTGATGCCAATTGGAAGCTCACCGTCGAAAATTACAACGAATGTTATCACTGTGCTCCCGCTCATCCAGAATATGCAAAATCACACAGTTTAAAATACGATGAATCCAGTGAAGAGTATGCATTAGCCCAAAAACCGATGAAAGAGACTCTGGATAAATGCGGTATGAAGGATTACGACATAGCTGCGGATTATGATGTTCAAATTGAGTCTCAAGAACAATACGCCTATCATCGCTATGCTCTGTTCGGAGGTTATTTAACTGGTAGTGAAGACGGCAAAGCATTGGCTCCCCTGATAGGAGATATATCAGACTATAACCCAGGGGCCTCTGATTTTAGTCTAGGTCCTGTGAGTTTCTTGCTAGCTTATTCTGATCATGTGGTGGCCTATGTGTTTACCCCTGTTACGCATCACACTAGCCAATGTGATGTCTACTGGATGGTTGACAAAGATGCTAAAGAAGGAGGAGATTATGACCTTGAACGTCTGATCTGGTTGTGGGATGTAACCACCAAAGCTGATGAGAGGATCATCGTGAATAATCAGAAAGGTGTTAATTCAAGAAAGTATTCCTCAGGTCCTTTTTCTGAAAAAGAATCAACTGAAAAGCGATTTATAAGCTGGTATCTAGATCAGTTAAGAGAGACTCTATAACCTTTGATCATGCCATCTAAGATGGTCTTCAATAAAACTGGCAATAAAAAAATAACTGTGATCATAACCATCGTGTTGCCGCAATTGAAGATTGACCCCCTTATCACGACAAGCCTCTGAAAGAAGTTCTGGCTTTAAATATTCATCGAGAAACTCATCATCAAGACCTTGATCAACCAGAATATCTGAAGACCAACCTTTATTTAATATTAATTCCGTTGAATCATAGTCAGCCCAGGCAGAGATTTCATCGCCCAAGTAAGCAGCAAATGCATTTTTCCCCCAGCCCACTTTTATGGGAGAACAAATGGGTGAAAACGCTGAAACTGTTTTAAATAACCCAGGGTTTTTGATAGCAACTGAAAGGGCGCCATGGCCTCCCATGGAATGGCCAAATATTCCTATTTTCTCAGTATCAATATCGAAGTTATTAGTGATAACCCCCATCAAATCCTTGGTGATGTATGAGTACATTCTAAAATGCTTGTTCCATGGTGATGCAGTGGCATCTAAATAGAACCCTGCGCCCTGTCCCAATGCATAGTGTTCATCGTCAGGCACACCCTCGCCTCGAGGGCTTGTATCTGGAGAGACAATAATCATATTTAACTCTGAGGCAATCCTTTGAACCCCGGATTTAATCCGAAAGTTTTCTTCAGTGCATGTAAGCCCTGACAACCAAATTAGTGTTTTGAGATTATTAGAATCTGGATTTTCTGGAAGATAAATTGAGAAAGTCATTTCACAGTTTGTCGACTCAGAAACGTGTGAACAAACCTGATGAACACCATTAAAGATTTTATTGGTTTGTTTGACGTCCATGACGATTAATCAATCCTTTTTCCAAAAAGGAATATTACTGTAAAAATCATTAATACCCCTAAAGGAATCATCAAAAGCGGTGACCAGCCATAGCCGGTGGGAATGGTTCCAAGTAATAGTGCTATCGATCCCACAATCATTGCATAGGGGAATTGAGTTGCAACATGATCAATGTGATTACAACCGGATGCCATTGAGGACATAATTGTGGTATCTGATATCGGGGAACAATGATCGCCCCAGACAGCCCCGCATAGAACACAAGCAACTGAAGAATAAATAATATGCATATGCTCCACATCAGCAACGCCATTTATAAATAGGACCTGCCATGCGAGAGGAATAACTATGGGATAAAATATACCCATGGTTCCCCAACTGGTGCCCGTGGCAAAAGCAGTTGCAGCTGCTAGAATGAAAATTATGGTGGGTACATAGGCTACCGGTAAAAACTCACCCAGAATTGAGACAAGGTATTGGGCCGTCTGAAGAAGCTCAGTGGTTTGACCTAAAGACCATGCAAGAATTAGAACAATAATGGCAAAGATCATAAATTTAACGCCTTCATACCATGATTGCACCGTTTCCTCCAAACTCATTAACCCTTGTGAAACAGAGAGCAGGAATGCCGTCATTACCCCAATTAAAGAGCCCCATAAGAGTGCTTGATAGGCATCGGCAGAGCCAATAATATCCTGAATATTGTCCCCTTCCCCGGTAACAAACAACCCACTGATGACACTTATAATAAAGACTAATATTGGCAAAAATGCGTTCACAGCTCTGGCTCTGTCTGGGTCTTTTGCTTCAAGTTGTTTAGATTCTGATTCATTGGTATAACCAGCTGAAGCCCCTTGAATTGACCTATCGTTCCCCTGTCTTGCTGCAACCTCATAATCGTACATTGTGGAAAAGTCTCTGCCTGATCCTGCAATGGTAAAAACAAAAACGAGCATAAAAATTGGGTAGAAACTATACAAAATAGAGTTGAGATAAATTGAATAGGCTGATTGATTAATTGCATCAATCTGATCGACTGAAACATCTATCATGCCGATCTGATAGCCCACCCACGTGGTGATTAATGCAATACAAGCCACTGGGGCTGCAGTTGCATCCACAAGAAATGCTAACTTTGCTCTAGAAATCTTTAGTCTATCCGTAACTTTACGCATGGTGTTACCGACGACTAAGGTGTTGGCATAATCATCAAAGAAGATGGTAAGACCTAGAGTCGAGGTGATCAATTGGCCACGTTTTGCTGAGGTGGTAAAACCCTTGAGTGCATTAACAATCCCTAACATGCCGCCGTTTCTTGAAATAATACCTACAAGCCCGCCTATCATGAGACTGAAAATAATAATGGCGGCATGATCTGGGTCTGCGAGAGCTTGTTTTACATATTTTGCAATCACATCCAGAAAACTTTGCCATAAAACACTCATCTTAAAACCTAGAATAGAAAAAGACCCAATCCAAACCCCTAGAAACAGTGCTGGGATAACGCTCCTAAAAAAGAGCGCCACTAGAATCGAAATTAATGGCGGCATAATGGAGATCCACCCCCACAAAACATTTAATTCCTTGGTTGAAATCTCTTGATCACCTATTAGTAGTGAAAGTTGATTGTTAGACCTATCTTCTATCGATAAAAACTCAAAGCTTAGGACACCCGCATTACACTGAGCAGGTTGATAGATAGTCTGATCAATTAATAATTGATAATCACATACTCTCTCCTGATCAAACTCAGAGACACTTATTTCAAAAGGAACGCCTGTCAAAATGACTTGGGGAGTGTCCATTACTGGCATCGCTTTGGTGTTAACCCCGATAAAACTTGATAACAAAAGCAAAGAGACTAAGATGCGATATTTTTTCATGATTTTAATTGGCTTTATAAACCACGCCCCCTTTAATAACTACATTAATGTCTTCGAGTAAACGAATATTTAGCAAAGGATTATCTCTTACAGCAATAATATCTGCAAAATAACCTGGCTTGATTTGCCCAACTCTGTCCTCCCAATTCATCACCTTTGCAGCAACAATGGTAGCTGATTGAATAGCTTCAAGACTCGTCATGCCATGATTAACCATGTAGGCAAACTGTTTTGCATTGTCACCGTGTGGGTAAACACCCGCGTCAGTGCCGTAAACTATTATGACGCCTGCCTGATGTGCTTTTGTAAAATTTTCTCTTTGAATTTGAGTTGTTTCTCTGTTCTTTCTTAGAAATTCTTCTGGCCATTCTTCAATCACACCAACTGTGTTTATATAATCACCGTTGTAAATATCCATTGATAAAGCCACGCCTTTCTCTTTAGCCAATCGGATTCCCTCATCGTCGATTAAGGAAGCGTGTTCAATGCTGTTGACACCCGCTAATATTGCTTGTTTGATGGACTCGGCACCGTGAGCATGAGCTGTGACTCTAATCCCAGCCTCTTGACCAACATTAACGACAGCCTCAATCTCATCTGGGTTCATCTCAGGACTCCCAGGGGTGCTGCCGTATGCAAGAACAGCCCCAGATGCGATCATCTTTAAAAGATCAGCGCCGCCGTTAACCGCCTTCTCTGCTCTTTGCCTAAATTGATCCTTGCCTCGAGTTACCCCTTGGCGAATGTGTTCTGGAACCTCGCCCTTATAATCGGGTATATCGATATCTCCTCCACCGCCTGGGATAGTGAGATAGTACCCTGAAATTTGCATCCTTGGCCCTGGAGTCAGTCCTTGATTAATCTCATCCCTTAGTCGTTTATCTGTCCAGGCAATATAAACACCAACGTCTCTGATGGAGGTAAAACCAACCTCGAGAGTTGTCTGAGCATTTTCTCGAGCTTCGACTAATTGCTCTTCTTGTGAACGAGTTAAAAATTCACTCAAATCACTGGAGGTTTTTTCTGAGATATGGGTGTGCATATCAATTAAACCGGGCAGACAGAAATAATTACTTAGATCGAGAGGATTATTTGCGTCAGCTAGCAGGATATTGGAATTGATCTCGATGACTTTCTCTGTCTTAGGATCCACAGAAATCATAACCCCATCAATTATCTCCTCACTCTCAACATCGAGCATTTGCCCACAATATATGTGGGATACTTCATCTTCTGCGAAAGTATTTGTCGAGATTAAGATTAAAATCGAAATCAACGCATAGAGTTTTGTAATCAGCATGGTCAAACCTTATCATAGAAATTATCTAATTTAGTTTTAATGTGTAATTCCATTTCGATTACAATAAAAAAATGAAATCACTACCTAAACTCATAGCCACATCTGTTGTCCGAGGAAGCCAGCAAGGTGAGAGTCATGGGGGCATCTATTTAGTTGATTTTGAAAAGCAAATTGCAGAACTTATGGTTGACTGGGATGATTCGGGTATTGATTTTACCGGTCGAGGTTGGGATCGAGGATTACGAGGGATTGAATTTAGTGGCGGTGAGATTTTTATTGCTGCGAGTGATGAAATCTTTGTTTATGATCTTGAGTTTAAAGTCAAACGCTCGTACAAGAATCCCTTTCTGAAACACGCTCATGAGATTAATAAACATGAAAACCTATTGTTTGTTACCTCAACAGGCTATGACAGTATCTTGGTCTTCGATCTTGATCGAGATGAATTCACTCGGGGTATTCATCTTAGAAAAACCCCAAAAGGTTGGAAGTCCCAACTGTTTGATCCACAGACAGAGGACGGACCTCAAATGGCGAACAATCTTCACTTGAATAACGTCAGATGCTCTAAAAAAGGTCTGTTCACAAGCGGCTTGAGAACGGATGCATTGATTCACTTGGACAGCGATCTCAACGCTAATGAATACTGTAGTCTGCCTCAAGGCACTCACAATGCCAGACCTTTTAGGAAGGGCGTAATTTTTAATGACACGCAAGCTGACTGTGTCAGGGCTGTTAGTCGTGAGGGTGAGGAGACAAATTTAGTAATCCCAAAATATGAAGATGACGAATTGACTCACACAGATCTGGACGATAGTCGAATAGCACGACAAGGATTTGCTAGAGGCTTATGTTTGTTTGATCAAAACCTTATAGCGGTGGGCTCTTCCCCATCAACCATTAGTTTGTTTGACCTAGAACAAAAAGCAAGAATTGGAAGCGTGAATTTAAGCATGGATATTAGAAACGCAATCCATGGTTTGGAGGTATGGCCCTATGAAGGGGTATTGGATAGTTAGATGCATCTACCATAATCAGGAAGCCTTTGAGCTTTATGCTGAGGCAGCTACTCTTATTGTCAAAAAAAATGATGGTAAATTTCTAGTCCGCGGGGGTAATCAGGTCAATAAAGAAAGTGCCGAACTTGAAAGAACGGTGTTGGTTGAATTCCCTAGTTATGAAGTTGCACAATCGGTATATGATGGAGAAGAGTACCAAAATGCTATCAAACATATTAAGGATTGTTCATTTAGAGATTTTGTCATATCGGAGGGTTTATGAACTATAGAAAAATTACTGCCATTTTGAGTCTTTTCCTGTCTATGGAGTTAGCTGCTCATGCGGATTTAATTATTGAAAATATTACTCTAATCGACGCAGAGCACCCAGTTCGGTCTAATCAAACAGTTCTTATTGAAAACGGCAAAATAGAATCGATTATTAATTCCAATCAATTAACAGATGATCAAAAAGAAGGTCATAAGATCATTGATGGCAGTGGCAAATATCTAATCCCTGGTCTGTGGGATGCTCATGTGCATTTAACCTTTATTCCGGAGATCGATCATGAAACCTATTTCAAATTATTTCTAAAAAATGGGATTACCAGCATTAGAGATACTGGAGCAATCATGGAAAAACTCCAGCCTTCAATAGATTTCGTAGAATCAAATCCCGTTGCATCACCAAGACTTTTTTATGCCGGACCCTTGATTGATGGTCGTGACAGAGTCTATAAGGGAATGGAACCTGGCTTTCCTGATTTATCGATTGGGATTGATGAAACATCAGATGTTGAGAATATGGTTAATGACTTGATAGAAAGTGGGGTCACTTTTCTCAAATCCTATGAAATGCTCTCAAAAGAAACCTACCTAGAGCTGTTGCAAATTGCCAGAAAAAACAATTTGAGAGTCACTGGGCATATACCTTTGAGCATTGATTTAGAAGAAGCCATAGAAGCAGGTCTTGGCGGCATGCAGCATGTTAGAAACATGGATATTGCTTGCTCCCTAGACGCACCAGAACTATTAACTAAACGAAGAAAAGAACTGGAAAATGAAAATGCTATTGCAGGTTCAGCTCTCCGAACAAAGATACATTCCTCACAAAGATACTATGCAATTGGTAATCATGATCCTGAGAGATGTTTAAGGATTATTAAGAAATTAGCAGAATTCGGTGTCTTTCAAACACCAACGCTCACCATTAATACGCTTGATTCAAGGCGATTTTATGCCGACCCAGAATGGCAGAAAACTTATCAATATCTACCAACAGAAGCTCGTGATGATTGGCAAGAGGGATCGGATAAATTGTCAGGAGAAAGTGCCAGTGAGAATGATGTGATCTTTGATAAATGGAGCTTGGATCTGGTCAAAATAATGAATGAGGAAGGGGTGAGAATCATTGCAGGAACGGACACGCCCATTGGGTACCTTACTCCAGGTTATAGTCTCCACAAGGAATTAGAACTGCTCTTTGAGGCTGGGATGACCCAAAGGGAAGTCTTGCGTTCGGCCACCATTACCCCTGCTGAATTCTTAAACATTGAAGATCAAATTGGAACTATTGATGAAGGTAAATTGGCAGATCTTGTGATTCTAAATAGCAATCCATTGGACTCAATAAGTAACACTCAAGATATTTATTTAGTGATCTCTAAAGGGAAAAAACTATGAAAAAAATAATTAAAATCGATAGGTTCGAGCACCAAAGTATCTGGTACAAAAATTTATTGGCAAATCCAACTGAAATCGCAGCCTTGTTTCCTTTTAATGCTGAAACAGGCAAGCTTATGACAGCGCATCTTGAAGGAATGGATGAAGGTTATATTTTGGAGCTAGGATCAGGGATGGGAGCTATCACCGAATGTATCCTGCAAAGGCAAGTTCCAGAAGATAAGCTAATACTAATTGATAAGAATGAAGACTTTGCCGACTATCTTAGTCATAAATACAGAAACGCTAATGTCTTTGCAGAAGATGCTTCGAATGCAAAGAAATTGCTTCAAGCTCAAGGGATCTGTGAAGTAAGACACATTGTTTGTAGCCTACCATTTGTGATGATAAAACAAGAAAAACAGTTGTCTATTTTAGATAATATTTTCAAGCTACTGCATCCACAAGGTTGCGTCTCCATCGTTACCTATTTTGTTCGTTGTCCAATATCAAAAAAGATTTTGGGCCAATATAATAAAAGCTCCGAGTTATTTGGATTCACAATGAAAAATATACCTCCAGCATACGTTTATCAGATAAAGAATAGCCATTCATAATATGAAAAAACTCATTCTAATATCAGCAGTATTGTTCAGCTTGCAAGCTGAAAAATAATTGTGAACCTCATTGAAAGTATATTTAAGCCAGATTCAATTCAGAATTTTTTACTGCATAACCCAGAATATGCTTGGCTTGCAGTATTTATACTCGCCTTTCTTGAATCGATGGTTATTACTGGGAGCATAGTTCCCAGTATCGTACTCTTTTCAATTTGTGTGTATTTATTCGATCAACAAATTCTTGCTCTTTATTTGATTGCACCCATAGCAATGAGCGGGGCACACCTTGGGGATCTTGGAGGTTTTTTAGTAGGTAAATATTCTGGTGATAAGGTTCTTTCCTTAACTTTTTTTCAAAAAAGGACTGTACTGATCAATAAGGCTACCTCTGCAGCTGATAGATTTGGGCCGTTAGCAGTGGTTATTGGAAGATTTACGCCGGCAATTCGAGCCATCATGCCGTTTTTCTTAGGGTTAACAAGATTGGAATTAAAGCGTTTTTATTTTGCAGATCTTCTCGCTTGCTTTGCCTGGGGAATTGCTTTGATTTTAATGCTAAAAGGAGTTCAGGCTCTTGGTTTTATTAATACTATTTTAATTGCCTTGGTTGGGGTATTGTCATTTATCTACATTAGTAACAAGGCTACAAAGAAATGAAAAAACTCATCCTCATATCAGCACTGTTGTTCAGCTTTAATGGTTGGGCACTATCTGAATATCGACCTTATGATGAAGCAGCAGATGCCCATCATGATATTGCTGAGGCAATGAAATTAGCTGATGAATCTAAAAAATACATTTTGCTTACAATGGGAGGAAACTGGTGTCCAGATTGCAGAACTCTTGGTGAGTATTTCGCAAGAGAGGATATCAAAGATTGGCTGGACCAGCGTTTTATAGTCGTTCCTGTGGATGTAGGAGAATGGGATAAGAATCTTGATATAGCTGAGCGTTACGGAAACCCTATTAGCGAAGGTATACCTGCTCTGGTTGTCTTAGATACTGATGAAGAGATTGTCTTCGCAACTCTAGCTGGGGAATTGGCAACCGCAAGAAGCCTGAGCGGTGAGGACCTCATTGAATGGCTTAAAGTTAAGATTGAACCTCTTTTAAATTAATGGACCATATTAAAAACTTAAAACTAGTGATCACTGCAGGTGCCTCAGGGATAGGGGCTGAGATGGCTCATACTCTCTCAGGAGCTGGTGCTAAAGTGATCATCTGTGATAAAGATCAAGCAGCCCTCGATCAATTCTCAATAGAAAACCCTGAAGTAATTGCCTTGAAGGCTGATGTTTCTGATGAAAATGAAGTCTTATCCCTGTTTGATCAAGTTAAAAACCACTTTGGAGAAATTAATGCCCTGATTAACAACGCTGGTGTAGCTGGACCGTCAGCTAAACTAGAGGACACTAATTTCGATGACTGGCAAAACACTCTAAATGTAAATCTAAATGGGGCCTTCCTTTGCAGCAAGGCTGCAATCCCTCTTTTGAAGTTAACAGGTGGAGGATCCATTATAAATATTGGCTCAACTTCATCGTTCATGGGCACACCGCTTCGATCCTCTTACTCAGCCACGAAATGGGGCTTGATTGGGCTAACAAAAACTTGGGCTATGGAATACGGGGAAGACAATATTCGCATTAATACCATTTGTCCTAGTTCTGTCAATGGGGAACGTATTGAGCAAGTGATAAAACGAGAAGCTAAATATCGAAATACGACACCGGAGAAAATCAAAGCTGTCTATCTGAGTCAAACTTCTTTGAAGAGTTTTATTGATGCAGAAGAGATTGTGGGAATGATAGTATATTTGTTGTCGCCATTGGCGAAAAAAATCACAGGACAAATGCTTGTCATTGACGGTCACACAGAAAACCTATCAATGATCGAAATCGAAGAGGAATAAAATGCAAGCAGCATGGTATGAAACAATCGGTTCAGCAGACGAAGTTCTTCAAGTTGGAGAAATAGACAATCCTTCGCCGGGTCAAGGTGATGTCCTCGTTCAAATGAAAACATCGGGTGTTAACCCTTCGGATGTTAAAACCAGAGCTGGAGCTAGAGGTGACTTGCAATTTCCAAAAATCATCCCTCATTCTGATGGTGGTGGTGTGATTACGGCAGTGGGTGAAGGGGTGAGCAAAGATAGAATTGGTGAACGGGTATGGATTTGGAATGGAGCCTTTGGTAGAGCATATGGAACTTGTGCTGAGTTAATCTCACTGCCATCAAACCAAGCGGTTAGTATGCCTGATAGCACTTCGTTTGAGACCGCTGCCTGCTTAGGAATACCTGCTGCGACAGCTTTTTATGGAATCTTTTGTGATGGTTCTATTAACGATCAAAATATATTAATTACAGGAGGTGCTGGAGCTGTGGGCCACTTGGGTATTCAACTGGCTAAATGGTCAGGTGCTAACGTCATCACCACTGTTAGCGGCGATGACAAAGCAGCAGCAGCAAAAAAGGCTGGAGCGGACCTGGTGATTAATTATAAAACCGATGATGTCATAGAAGCAGTTAACGATTTTACAAAAGGTGATGGGGTTGATCGAATACTTGAAGTGGAATTTGGTGGAAACCTCTCTGTAAGTCAACGTGTCATCAAAAACAATGGGGTCATTGCCTCTTACGGCTCTGTTGCTGAGGCCAATCCCTCTGTTCCCTTTTATGACTTGATGTTCAAGGGTGTGACATTAAACACCTATCTTATCTACATTGTTCCTGACAGTGATCGGAATAAGATCAACGAAGGTATCACCGCCGCTCTCACTGATCATGCTCTTAATCCTATCATTGCTGAATCTTTTGCATTAACAGATATTACTGATGCTCACAAAGCTGTGGAAGCAGGATCTGTTATTGGTAACGTTATTATAACTATCGATTAAGTATGAGGCAGATTCATTCAATTCTTCTCCTTATCCTGCTGTCTGTTCCAATAAAAGCGAACCTCACTGAAGTTGGAGTATCTGTCAATCTGCATGATTCACAAATCAGAGGCAAGTTCGATAAAGAGAATGAATTGTTTATCTTCAGAGGTATACCCTATGCTCAACCGCCGATTGGAGAATTACGATGGCAATCGCCTGCCCCACTCTCCTCATCTCCAAAAGCTATTAATGCAGAAAACTTTAAACCAGCTTGCATGCAAGATGAATACTCCACTGTTTGGTACAAAGATGTTGCAGAATTATTCGGCAACCCTCGTTCTGTGTTTGACCACGTCGAAGCGGTCGGTGAAGATTGTCTTTATCTGAATATATGGACAAATTCGCTTGATCAAACAGGCAAGAAGCCGGTTATGGTGTGGGTGCACGGAGGTGCTGACACAGGAGGTTGGTCGTACGAACCCAACTATTTAGGCCATCAATTAGCTAAGCAGGATGTGGTGGTGGTCTCTATCAATTATAGATTAAATATCTTTGGGTTCTTTATGCATCCAGAGCTATCTGATCAAACAGGTAATTTTGGTCTTGAAGATGAAATGATGGCCCTGCAATGGGTGAAGGATCACATTTCATTCTATGGTGGAGATCCTGAGAATATAACTTATTTTGGTGAGTCTGCTGGTGGCGCTCATGTATCCTATTTGATGACTTCGCCTAAGGGCAGGGGCTTATTCAAGAGAGGCATTATACAAAGCGGTGCCTATAATCTTTTCGATTGGACATCAAAAGATAAATCCGAAGAGATTGGTACCAGTGCGCAGACTCTATTAGGTGCTCAAAATTTGCAGACCATGAAAAACCTTCCTGCCGAGACGATCCTCTCTGCTTCAGCAAGCCTTGGTCATCCTTTTGGGCCTAATATTGATGGTGAACTGATACCCAATAATCTAACTCAACTATTGGAAGAAGGGTCTTTCAACAATATTGATTTGATGATTGGAAGCAATAAAAACGAGGATTACATGTATATCGATGAAAACGTTACAGAAAATGATATCGATAAGCTTATAGAACGCTATTATCCAGAGCAGAAAGACACATTGCTTGCATTGCTTAATCTAGAAGACCCAAGACTGGCAATGGATCATCTAACAACAAATCAAGTAACTCTCTGTCCGTCAGTCTTTATTGCAAGATCCTTAGCTAAAAATGGAAACAACGTCTACCAATATCATTTTACTCGTAGGCGAGAAGGCAGTGAAAAGATACTCTCTTATCATGGCGCAGAGATCCCCTATGTGTTTAATACCCATGATGAATGGCTACCAACGAATGAAGACGACATTGAGCTCACTAAAGCAATGATGGAATATTGGACTGAATTTGCAAAGAAAGGGACACCCAATTCTATTAATAATCCAACCTGGAAAGAATTTGGGATTGAAGAAAATTATCTGATCCTAGATCAAACATTGGAAAATTCAAATAAGCTGGAAAATGAGTTTTGTGAAATTATGATTGGTGAAATGGTGCAAAGAGCATCTAGATAGATCTCAAATACCACTCAAAGTCTTTGTTGCTGATCTGAGCATTAAAGCGATCCATCTCACAGCGTCTAGATCTTAAAAAAAGATCACTATAATCACTGCCTAAATATTGTTTTAAGATTGACCCGCTTTCAAAAGCATCCAACGACTTGTCCCACTTAACAGGCAAGGTTATCTCTGGATCAATTACCTCTCCTTCAGAAATCATTTTTGGCGGATTAACTTTATTGACTAGACCTTGATGAATTCCTGCTAACACACAAGACATCACCAAGGAAGGCTTAGAGTCAGCCCCTGCAGCCAGATGATCAATTCTGACGTTTTTTGGATCAGAGACGGAGATAACAACTGAAAGACTACGTTGATTGTGTACCCAAGTTGGGATCTCAGCAACCAAAAA
>ERZ724560.124-NODE-124-length-13031-cov-2.519916_pt1 | contig 13031 bp, 5 predicted proteins | sample MGYA00375854_ERZ724560 | MGnify/ENA primary metagenome ERZ724560 (study PRJEB28725, sample SAMN03264854) | marine sediment metagenome | biome: marine pelagic biome; feature: marine oligotrophic desert; material: ocean water | place: Pacific Ocean:North Pacific... | reverse complement strand
CCGCTCGGTGCAGGGCTCTAGGGAGTCCGTGGGAGGGGGGTAGGGCGGCGGGTAGAGGGTGGGCAACTAGGCGGTGGTGGATGTTACGCTCTCTGGGAGAGGGGGCGTCGGCCAGGTCGTGGATGATGGGGCCCAGCAGGACCAAGCCCAGCCACGGTACCGCAGGGTAGGTACCGTTCCACAGAAGCCTCGCAAGCCATTCGGAGGCCCCTTGGGAACCGACCCTCTCCCACCACGTCCAGTCCGTACCCGAGGCGTCCCCCAGCGCCAGGGGAGAAGCCACCATCAGCAGCATCAACCCCGTGCGCGAGCGCATCGACAGTCGTATCAGGACTGGTGCCAGCAAAGCGGCTACGACCAGCAGAGTCAGGACGCCGGGAGTATGCCATTCGAAGCGACCGCCCCTGTCGACGTTGAGAAGCAGGTTGACGAGCAGTTGGCACAGGCCCAGCAGCAGGACCCTCGGGGCCAGCCATCGCAGCCACATCCCAGTGTCATGGCTTGGGTCTGCAGCCCTGCGAGTGGCACTGGTATGGATTCCCCAACCGGATATGGTCACGAACATGGGAGCGGCCATGCCGCCGAAGGCAGCCGCGACGAAGGCGGCAGGGTGGCCTACGCTGATGCCCTCTGGGGGGATGATGGCAGCCGTGTGAACCTCGACCATGCAAAGCACGGCGATGGCCCTAATCCTGTCTATGTGGCCGAACCTCATTCAAACACCTCTGCTATCCTCGATTCGGGGACTACCTCTTCGTCGGAGAGCGTGATTGAACCCAGAAGCCCCTCCAAGGCCCCCCTGTCCATCTCACCGCGGTGGTAGAGGGCCATCCATGGCTCCCCTACCTCCAATCGGTCCCCGACCTGCACCTCGAGGATGGCACCCACCGCACGGTCGACTATGTCTCCCAATCTGGCCCTGCCCGCACCGAGCCCCAAGCATGCCTCGGCGATCGCCATGGCATCGATGTCCTCAACCCAACCCGCCGAGCCCGATGACAGCTCGGTGGTGTTCAATTCCGGGTCCATCAGCCCCAGCCCCCGCGTCAGCGAGGCGTCACTGTCGAGGACCGAGGCGTCTCCCCCTTGGGCCTGCACCATCTCGCGAAACCTCTGGAATGCTGCACCGTCATGCAGACTGTCGTGAATCATCACCGCCCCGGCCTCGAAGCCAGCTGCAAGCCCAGTGGCTTGCAGAAGTAGGCCGCCCTGCACGCAGACCAACTCCTCGAGGTCCTCGGGACCCCTCCCGCACAGCGTCTCGACGCTCTCTAGGACCTCCAGCGAGTTGCCTATGGCGCAGCCGAGGGGCTGCTCCATCGAAGTCAGTACCGCCGTGGTCGCGATTCCCATGCCGTTTGCGGCATCGACGAGCGCGCGCGCCAATTCCTCGGCATGCTCGCGCTCGCGCATGAAGGCGGCCCGACCGAACTTGACGTCCAGTACTAGCGCAGACAGCCCCTCGGCCGCCTTCTTTGATATGATTGAGGAGGTAATCAGGGGAATCGACGCGACCGTCCCGGTTATGTCGCGCATGGCGTACATGCGACGGTCTGCAGGGACTAGAGCGTCGCTCTGGCCGACCATGGCGACGCCGATGCCCTCGACCTGCTCGCGGATGTCGCTGATGCCCATCTCCACGCTGAACCCCGGGATGCTCTCCAGCTTGTCCAGTGTTCCTCCGGTATGGCCCAGCCCCCGACCCGAGATCATAGGCACCTTCAGACCGCACGATGCCAGGGCGGGGGCTAGTACCAGCGACACCTTGTCACCCACTCCCCCTGTGGAGTGCTTGTCGACCACTAGATCCGAGATATCGGAGCCCCATTCCAGGACATCGCCCGAGTCCCGCATCGCCTCGGTCAGGGCTACTGTATCCTGCTCGGAGAACCCCTCATGGAATACGTCACGCAGCCACTCGGCCAACTCGTCATCGGACAGCGAACCGTCAACCACGCCTTGAACGAGGCGGCGAATCGCCTCGGACATCACTCCTCCTCTCCGAGCTCGGCGCGAACCTCATCCATCGTGTGCCCCTGATCTAGCATCCACTGGACCTCGTCACGTGTGGAGGATTCGAATCCGAAACCATCCAGCCTGATGGCGCCGTGCGAGCCGTCGTCGCGCCCCTCCGTGCGTGCGCGTGCGTCCTCTGCCCCTTCGTCGAAACTGGTCCCTTTGAGAATCGCTAGGCTGGAGTCCGGGTCGTCGAACTTGTAGCCGGAGTCGTCGACAAGGACCTCGTCGGTACCCTTGCGGGGCTGCAGGAACATCGAGGCTCCGGCCAGAGCCAGTGATATCGTGGATATGACCATCAGCCAGAACAGGAATTTCGCCCCCGGCCTAGATAGCGGATCTTCCCTGATGTTGAGGAAACCTTCGTCGGGCTCCTCCTCCACCGAGTCGTTCCCTCCTGCCTCACCGTTATCCTCCCCACCCGTCTCGCCTCCGTCCACTATGGTCTGGCAGCCGTACTGCTCCCCGTCGGGTACGCCGTTCTCGTCCACGTCTCCGGAAGTCATGGCGAATGAGGGCGAGCGGAGTACGCTTTGCGCGAATACCGACTCCTCACCGTCTGGTATGCAATCGCCGTCGGTGTCGTTGGACAACGGGTCCCCGTTCAACTGGAACTCCTCGAGGTTGTTCAACCCGTCCCCGTCAGGGTCCAGAGACTGCTCGCTGAGGGCTGTACCGAGGACGGCCGCAGAGTGCCGGTTGAGCCCGTACTCGACCTCCCACTGGTCCGGGAGCAGGTCACCGTCTGAGTCGGTCGTCGGATCCAATCTGTTCCAGTCTTCCTCAAAGGAGGCAGAGTATTCAGCGGCGAGCCCCTGATGGTGGATCAGCACACCCATCTCGCGGTTCCTCAATGCCGCACTTGAACCCCAGTTCATGCTTCCAACGAGAACACTCGAGCCATCGATGATGGCGCCCTTGTTGTGCAGCTTGACGATGGTGTCGGAGTAGGCCATCAGCCGCGCCGTGGCATCGAGCCCCTCGGTCGCGTTCCAATCCGTGTTGAACATGTGGATGGCATCGCGAATCTCTTCGTCCCACTCTGCGTAGAATCCGTTCAACATCAGGCGTATGCTAACGCCTCTCTGCGCTGCATCGTGGAGAGCAGCAATGATTGGGTTTTCACCGAAGCCCCAGTACCAGTCCAGATCCAGATACTGCACAGAAAGCTCGATTGATTGCTGCGCTGATTCGATCATCGAGACTATGCCCGTGACGCAGTCATCAGGACAAGTCAGGAGTTGGGCATCGAACGGACCCTGGTGGTACTCGATGGGCGTCAGTTCACCCTCGTGCCACGACTCCTCCATGGTCCAGTCGAAAGTCGGAGCGTGCCAAGATGAGTGAGGGAAGATGTGCAGATGCTGAGCATTCTCGTCCCATGCCATCCGGGACAGGACCAACTCGGCAGCGGCTTGGGAGTTCAATATCACTGACCACTCGCGGTTGCCTACTCCGTCGGGAGGCACGCTGGTGTCTTTCCAGTTACCAGACGAGATCCACACGCTCTCAGAGTCCCTGACAGCCACCTTGCTGTGGATGAACGCGTAAGGTGAACTGATCTGAGTAGGGTCCTCCATCCAGAGAACCGTCGCACCCGCATCATGCAGAGCCTGTGCATGCCCCCTCTGGTTGTTGACCGTGCTGCTGCCATCGAGAATCCCTTCTTCGAGCAGCAGCGTCACCTCGACCCCTCTGGCAATCGCATCGAGGAGCGTTTGGGTCAGATCGGGGCTCATGAACTGGTAGACGTGCAGGTGGATGGAATTCTCGGCAGCCTCAATCCACTGCTTCAAGTCGTTGAAGGCCGAATCTGGGCCTATTGAGGCGGATACGGACGAGGCTGCTCCTGTCGTGAAGTGCCCTCCATCACAGAAGGTCGAGGCACCGATCCTGATCCATCGCTGCTCCCAGTCCGACCCGGTATCTGTATCGGGGTAGTCCCCGCAGCCGCCACCGCGCATCAGAATGAGTCCAGGTGTCCCATCTCCTGGTACTGACACGGCAGCGCCCTGCCAACCATCGATCTCGGCGATTCCGCCGCCGAAGGCTATGGCATCCACCACGGTTCCGTCGGGGGCCTTCAGCTGCAGGGCGCTGCCGGAGTCAACTAACCAGGGCATGTTGTTCAGCACGACGTTGCCATCGAGAGCCTCGATGCCCCCGTCCGCGAGTAGGTTGGCTGGGTTCTCGGTCAGCACCACTGACGCGCCTGCATCGATTGTTAGATCGTTGACCATAGATATCCAGGGTTCGGTCGAGCGGATACGTTCGATAGTCCAGCCAGCCAGATTTACGACCGAGTCTCCCGTGTTGGACAACTCGAACCAGTCGTTGTCTCTGTCTGGGACCTCTGCAGGCATGATGCGAGTGAACTTCACGTCGTACTGGCCGTCCCATTCGGTCGGCTCGGCAGGAGGCTCCCAGAGCCACAGCATGTTGTTGTCGTGCTTGCCGGTGTCCTCGGCCACCAGTACCCTGCCATCATCGAGCACCGCTAGGTTGTCGGGTCCAGCAATCCGGTTGGGGTCGCACGAGCCGGATGAGTAGGTTCCACCAGCGATGACCGGCTCAATCCGACTGACATCCCAGTCGTCCTCCACAGGCATCCTGTAGACTATCCCGCAACGGTTCTCGGACAATCTGATGTCTCCCTGCGAATCGCTCATGTCGTATCGGATATCCGTCATCGCCAGATACACGTAACCGGGAGATTCGGGGTTGAAGACAACGCCCTCCATCTTGTTCCACTCGTCGGTGGCCCCGATGGCCCCGGCAGCCTTCCTTGATTCAAGGAATGCGACCCTGTCGTCGACTGCTGAACCGACATCGCCGTCACCATCCAAATCGTCGTCTAGGACTCCCTCGGCCCAGTCGTTAATCTCCTGGTCGGAGATGTACGAGTTCTCACCATCGACGAAATCCGCAGTGGTGATTCCATCGTACTCGTCTATCCAAGCCTCAATCTGAGAATCGCTGGATGAAGCCAACTCCACCCACTGAACGTCGAACCCAGTGGTAGCGGGATTACTTCCTGAGTCCTGTGTGACCCTAGCAGCATACAAGGTACCCGATTCTAGGTCACCTGGCGTGTCAGCCATGAATTTGAACAGCACCGTCCCGTACTCGTCGTCAGACAGGTACACTGTCCTCTGATCGGGCATCACCTGAGCGTTCTCGTGCGAGAATCTGCCCATCGAGAGCTGCTTTTCGAAGGTCGGCGTCGGTGTATCCGCGTCCTCTATCTCGACTATCCAACCGTAGTCGTATGGATTGGGGTAGTAGCCCAAGTAATCGGCCAGTTCCTCCTGATCTGAGTGGTAATGGTAACCGGGGTCGTTCCAGTTCTCTGTGTCGGCGAAGAAAAGCTCCTCGGAGAGCAGCGGAGTGCCCCACGGACTGATTGAGCCAAAGCACAGCACCCATCCGCCGTTCATCCCGCTGAGGTCCTGCATCAGACCTCCTAAGATGTCCCATTCCTCCGAGGCAGAGTTCCACTGAATCATGAGTTGACTCACCCCTGCAGGCCGACTCTCCCAGGTGGTGTACAGGTAACCCCTAGTGCCCTGTGGGTTTAGGGGGACGAAGGCGTTGAAGTCTGGCTTCTGGCTGGTGAAAAGGAGCTCACCGTCATCGGCAGCGTAGATTCCCCCTGCGACACCTCCTTCGGACAACGCATCTCCGCTTTGCACGAGCACCTGGTAATCTCCGTGGGACACCCTGATGCCATGCCAGACATCCCATTCGCTGCTGGACAGGTCGAGCTCGGGAACCACATCCGGAAGGGCATTCCAATCAACCCCGTTGACCACCCCGACCGTGGCATCGTAGTAATCATCGTCGGGGTGCATCGCGTTGACGAACAGATTCCCCAGTGAGTTGACATGCAGCCCAGTGGCCTCGGCCCCGCTCGGCATCATCATCACCCGAGTGAGATCGTAGGGAGTCTCCTCTCCCCATCCTCCGCCACCACCCGCTCCCTCGGAGTTCTCAGCCCCGGGGGTGTTCTCCTCTGAGTCGACCCAATCCGCAGATGAATCAGCAGTGGGAATCTTCGAGATCCCGTTGGATGCCTCGCCGGTAGTCACCGTGTGGATGATGGCCCCGCTGGCATCCTTGAGATACAGTGTCTCGCCTGCGTTGTTCAGCCTCAGGGTGCCGACCTCGTTCTCGGCGATTACGGCGTAGGAGTCAGCTGAAATGACGTATGGATTGGGGAGCTGGTCGAAACCAACCCAGGTTGACGAATCGATTGGGTGAATCCAGCCGCCGACGTCCTCAAGGGTCCAACTCTCGAGGCTGACGTCCACTGAGCCCGAGTTGTGCAGCTCGACCCACTCCCCGTTCGGGAATACACCCTGGTCGGAGCCATCGGCGTTGGGCATCATCTCGTTGATGCATATCGCCGAGCAGTCCGTGGAGCGGTTGGAGGCGCTTCTTGCAGGTCCCGCTCCTCCAAGTCCGTCAATCAGGACCGGCGACAGCGACATCAGCACTAGGATGCCCAGCGAAAGCGCCGCCGCACAGCGCCTAGGGCGTACACTCATGGGGCTGTGCTGCTGGACGTCATGGGTTCAACCCTTCGTGCACGCGGGCCCGCAGCCGGCATAGCCGGCTGACTAGGTGAATCCGGACTACTCTACATCTTCTTCTCTGGAGGTCGCAATCAGGCCCATGCTACCGTAGACGGCTAGACCGATCCCAGCTACGTAGAGTAGCGCAGCGATGTATGAGAAGGTAGTCAGAGCCTCGAGCTCGCAGTCGCCCTCGCCACCGAAGTCAGTCCACCAAGTAGAACTCATGTGGTCGATCACAGTGCACTTGAACGAGGCAGCATCATCATCACCAATCTCGCTGAAGGTGTGGATCTCGAATACCGGCTGCGTCTGCCAATCGTCTGGCTCGCCGTCGCCGTCAGCGTCGGTGAAGTCAGGGTTCATCGCACCCGCCCATCTGAGGTCGAGGTAGAATCTAGAAACCGACTTGCCGTACATCGCGACGTTGGTCACAGGCTCGACCTTGATGTCCACACTCGAGCCGAAGTAGACTGGCAGAGCCCCAGGAAGGACCGCTACCTCACCCAAGCTGAATCCAACCAACTTAGCCTGGATTTGGTTCTCAGCGGGGTCCAGCGCAATGTGATGTTCGACCATCTCGATTCCCTTGTAGGTCACGGTCTCACCCACTTCGGTCTGTGCTATCGAGTATCCAACTAGATTGACACTGAATGGCTCGTCGGCGTCTGCAATGCCGCCTATGGTTCCAGTAATCTCAGTGTTGGAATTTCCGACGTGGTCGGAGAGTAGCCCATACACACTAGCTTCCCTGTGAGGGGCCCTCCACGGTAGGTGCTCCGTCATCCCGTAGGTCTCGTTGGCCTCGCACTCGACTCCATACTCGGCGTTGCCGTCGGCATCGAGCTTGAAGTCGCACAGCCCGTCTCCGTCGGAGTTGATGTAACCCTCCATGAAGGCGTGCTCGGCTGTACCCAACCCGTCAACGCTGGTTGGTATCTTCATCTGGTAGACAGAGAAGTCTCCCGTGCTCTTGCCCCCGGACCCGTAGTATGTCGCGTTGGTCTCAAGCTTGACCCAACTGTTCTCCTCTCCATAGAGGCCGACCAACACCGGGTCGCTCCACCCATAGAGCCAGTTATGAATCGGCTGCGTGGTATAGGCCGAGGCGCCGTACTGGAAGGCCAGCAGAGCCCCTACAACCTCTTCAAACATGAAGTCCTTGACCCAGCTCCTGAGGGCAGCAGCATCAGTCAAGTGGATGCCGTACAGCCCCGCGACGTAGGCATCGTCCCAGGTATGCACGTCACCACCCATGACAGGCCCTTCCGACCCAACCGGTAGGGATGATCCTGAGAACTCCCCGTAGACGAACGCCGTGGCGAAGTCACCGGTCAGTGCGTAATCCGAATCATACAGGATGTCGCGCACCTGATCAATCGTCAGATCGACTGTGCCAGCGAAATCACCCCTGTTGAGCCCGATTGGGATGTATCCTCCAGCAATCGGCTCCTCGGAGCCGAACGAGTGCTGCCACCAAGCATTGGCGTCCATTGTCCCGGAGCCTCCCACAAGAATCATCTCGAATTCGAGTGGAACGCCTCCAACCATGTCTATCCAAATCCCTGCCCAGTCATAGGCGAGCCCCATCAGTTGGGTCAGCCCAATGCCGTAGGTAAGCATCGTTCCGAAGACGTCGCCCTGAGCACCTAGCAGGAACAGCGCGACCCCGTATAGAGGGATTCCTTGGAAGTCCGAAACGGAAAGGATTCCGTTGTTCGGGCTCGAGCCCTCGGTTCCCCAAAGGATGTTGTTCAGGGCCACTGGGTTGGCTATGTCGACCCCGCTGACCTCCGCTAGTCTCGCGCGCAAGGACGCGTTGGAGAGGGTTGAGAGGTCCTCCCCGCCGCCCTGTGACTGGAAGATCGTCCCGGCCAGTGCGTACACCGCCCAGTCGATGTGTGCGAGCTCTTCGGGGTCAGCGCTTGCGTAGCCTAGAAGCGCGGCACGTGTGGAGGTCGTAGCTCCGCCAGGCTCTCCCATTCCAGCAACCAGCATGGGCCCTATGTCGCATGTCAGCGCTATGCAAATCCCTGTCGATGGGTCGACCGCATCATACAAGATGCTCTGCGCGGATGCCGCGAAGTCGGGCGAGACGTCGCTGGCGCCGCTCTGCGCGAGCCAGTTGTCATACGAGCCCCTAAGGACTGCAGCCGGTGCCATGGCGTCGGCGGTCGCCTCGTCGTAGCCGGCATCCTGGAGTGCTTGTGATGCCCCGGGCACCATCATACCAATCTGACTGGCCGCCCAGATGCTGGGCGCCCTGTTCTGCATGTCGTTAATCAGCATCATCTGGGTGAATCCAGCCTTGGCGAATATTTCTCCGTAGGTTATTCCGGTGGCCACTCCTGCCATCCTCTGCGTGTTCCAGAGGATGTTAGCATTCGTCAGCTCGTAGTCTCCGGAGACCGAAGCGTGCACGTTACCGTCGTCATCCGTCCACGTGCAGTTCTCGCACCAGTCGAAGGAGTCGTACTCCGAGTAGGTGATGGTGCCACCCTCGGAATCGAAGTCGAGTATCTCCTTGGTCGTAGTGACCGTGTAGATGAACGGACCCATCTTCTCGAAAGGTGGGACATCATGTCCGCTGTTACGCCAATCTGGATCCGTCAAGTTGTAGGCGAAGTAAGACCTCTCGCTGGTCTGGACTAGCCACTCTTCATCTTCCCAGTCCGAGACATCGTCCCTTCCGTCGACAATCAGTTCCTCGACTCCGGCTTGGACGTTGCTTGCGACTACCCCGGTCAGGACGAACATGTTCAGACTGACTAGGATTATTCCTGTGAGCATCATTGCTATCGATTTACGGTTCATGGTATGCACTCTCTACGTGCGCACACAAGGGTATCTGAGATAAGCGTTACACTGCGTTCAGAATGTGCTAAACCGCGGTATTGGACTCATATGAAGCCGAATCCGTCGAATTCTCGCGCGAACGTGTACATCATTATCGGGACTAGTATAATCCCCATCGCGTGGCTGCGCCGGATGCCTATCCGAGGCGGCATCAGACCCATCGCAGTTCCGATGATTAGGACTCCAAGCCCTATCCACCCGGTGGATAGCCAGACCAGAATCGCGATGAATCCGGTGACTGAGAATACCAGCGTCCTCAGGGGGACAATTTCGTGCATCTTAAGCATCCCCTTGCCGACCTTGATCATAACCGGAACCGCGAACAGACCAGAGGCAATTGTGATTCCCAACAGTCTGATAAAATCAGCTGGGGGCTCGACGGCGTTCCACATGTCGATGGGATACATCATGTTGAGTGCCAGCGCGGCCCCCGAGCGCGGCCTGCCGACCATGTATAGGAAACCTAGGACCATCACCGTGACAGCGGTGTTCACCGAGGATAGCACCGCGATGACTTCGAGGTCCTGCTGCTGGCTCTGGGCCCCTAGGTCTAGGTCGGGGCTGACTCCGGCCTCGGTCAGAACTTCCTCAAAGATCTCCCTCTCCTCGTCCGAGAGCTCGTCGAGGTCATTCATGTCCAGCGGCGATGCCTTCGGCGTGAAGCCCGGCTGGATGCCGTGCTCGAAGTCGGCAGGGATGTAGTCGGGGTCTGTCAGCCTACCCCAGAGGTTGCGCATACTCATGACCACCACAGTCGCCTGAGCGGCAGTCATCCCGGGTAGGATGGCCATCACTGAGGAGACAATCGCGGACAGGAAAGTCGGGATTGCGAGCGGCTTCATCGGAGGCATCTCCCAGTTGGCCTCCTGAGGAGGGATCTCCGAGGTCGTGACGTAGATGTCGATTAGGTTGGCTATCCCGAACAGCCCGGCTAGGCCCGGGAATAGCAGGGTGGCTGATGGCATCCCAATCGGCGAGCGACCGGGCAGCTCAAACACGGCCCAGCCGTAGAATCCTGTGAGCAAGAAGAAGAAAGTTGCAGCGAGCATCCCTGCGGTCCTCGAGCTGCTGCCCAGTCTCAGGTCTAGGTTCTCCCATCTGCGGTGGATGTTGAATTTCCCAATGGGTATGTTGAACTCGATCTTGCGCGGCAGAGGTAAGACGAGCCTGCTGGTCAGACGCTGGCTCCACTCCGGCCACGCCAACCTGGTCGTTTCGGTCATGATTAGGAATATCGAGATAATTAGGAGCAGCCAGGGAAGGACATCGCGGCTGGACTCATACAGGCCTAGGCCAGGGTCCTCTCCGAACAGCAACCTCGCAACGATTAGCAGTGGAATGGACATCAGCATGCCCATCTGCGAGCCGCGAGCCGAGTATGCGACCCCCTGTGCGGCCTGCCCTGAGATTAGCATGCGGTGACCAGGCAGCAAGGCGAGCGCCATGTTGTCGTCAGGAGCTCCTACGAGGGCGCTCGGGATGTAGTTCAGGAATGTGTGCACGGTACCGCAGGCCACGATGATCCCTGCCACCGCATCCAGAGGGATCCCTATGGCGACTGCAACAGGAGAGAGACTCAGTGCGATTAAGGCCACATTGTTGACGTGGAACCCGGGAATCAGGCCGGTCAGGCAGCCCAGCATGATGCCGAACAGGTAGGAGCCAATCAGCCAACCGAAGTCCAGCACCCAGGGGTCCATTGAATCACCTCAGCGTATGTCGATGCAGAATTGCGCCGAGTTACCTATCGAGTCCTCGGTCATAGTCAGACGACCGGTCCATTCGATGGGCTCGCCGATTTGCTCCTGCTGGCTGGCCTCAGTACCGTCGCCCAGCAGGCAGACCCTCTCATCTGAGCCGGAGCGTGAAATCCACTGGCTACCGTCCTCATCCATCACCGCCTCGCCAGTGATTTGCACCAGCTTGCCGATGTCCCACCTCCACGAGTTGTAGCCATCGCCCCAGTTGAGCACCGACGGCGCCGGCGCCTCCCCGAGCAGCCATGACCGCGCCTCTAGGACAATCCTGCCCTCAGACTCTGACCACAGCACCGTGGCATTGAACCGAATCGCTTGGTCGGCCTCAATCCACTCCGCGTGCTCGCCGACGAACTCTATCCTGAGTTTGGTATCCCTGTCGTAGTAGCCTGGCCCGTCACCGACATACCCCTTGTCGTAGTCCGGCGAGATTGGGTCGGTGATCCAGCCCTCGAACTGGTAGCTGTTGCCCACGTGGGCGAACGGGTCCTCGACCACCTCCTTCATCGTCATGAGATCGTCGCCGAACTGGCCCGCGGGGTGCTGTAGGGCCTCGACGTAGCCTCGGTCGAGACATACCTCGGCCTCGTCAGTGGACCATGCCAGCCTGCCTCCCCAGTCCCCCGACTGACCCACTATGTCGTCAGCCAAGTCTTCGGAGGACGGGAGCATGCAGAGCCGGTCGGTCGGGGCATCCCCCTCTATCCACCACTCCTCGCCATCGCCCCCTATGGTACCATCTATGACGACCAGCTTGCCCACCTCATAGGTCAGGGTGTATGGCTCGGCATCCCAATCCAAGTACAGCGTCTCCCCCTGTGACAAGACCTCGACCTCGGTGGCTTGCACCAGCAGTCTCCATCGGTAGGAGCGCTCGTCGAACTGCAGCCAGCCGTTGACGACCACGTGGCTGCCTGCCTCCACCCATTCCATCACCCTGCCTTCGACCTGCATGTACAGCAGGTGGTCGGCGCCTCCGTAGACCTGATTGTCCATCAGATACAGCGAGTGGTAGGTCACATCCGGGGCGAGCGACTCGCTGAGCCAGCCGTCGATGGTGAGGGATTGATTGGCGAAGGACGGGGGGTTCCGACCGACCTCGACCAGTTTGGTCTCGGTGAATTCTATTGTCTGTTCCTTCGCGACGATGGCGCCGTAGCCGTTCGACTGCAACCATATCCTACCATTCCACTCTGAGACCTCTCCCTCGACCGTGACCACTGTGCCGATTGGTGGCACCTCGTTGGTCCAGTCCACATTCCAGCGGACCTTCGCAACCGAATGCCCATCGATCTCCTGGACCTGTAGGTCTATCCTGTCAGCACCCTCTCCGTACGGGTCACGAACGTAACTTGTCAGCACGCCCTCAATCTTCACAGTCTCACGGGGGTAGTTCCGTATCTCGTCTATCTCTATCATGTCCGGTTCCCTTATCACGGCGTAGAAGTTCATCGCCGAGACAAGCAGAAGCGACGTGAAGAACATCACCCATAGCTTCGCCATGAGTCCCCACGGGCGGGCCTCGCGCTTCAAGGTTGAGAGCCATCGCTGCCGATTCGCCTGTGGCGGAGCGAAGACAAGGTTCATTTCGCAAAGCGCCGCGAGAGGTGCAGGGACCCGTAGCTCAGTTGGTTAGAGCGCTCGGCTCATAACCGAGTGGTCATCGGTTCAAATCCGGTCGGGTCCACCACTCAGAAGACACAACGCTCCAATGACTGTTTCACGGCCCCGTTGGTGCGAAGCCTCCAATACGGTCCGAGGGGGCCTAGACGACCATGACGAAGGCTCGTTCCAGGAGACCCCCCCGGATGAGCCGGGCCGTGTCTTT
>ERZ724560.121-NODE-121-length-13651-cov-13.940033_pt1 | contig 13651 bp, 18 predicted proteins | sample MGYA00375854_ERZ724560 | MGnify/ENA primary metagenome ERZ724560 (study PRJEB28725, sample SAMN03264854) | marine sediment metagenome | biome: marine pelagic biome; feature: marine oligotrophic desert; material: ocean water | place: Pacific Ocean:North Pacific... | reverse complement strand
AGGACTTTATGTAAAACGTGTGAACTACCGAAAGTTACCGGCGATCCCGACGGCGACTATTGCTGTACGTGTCTCGCTCTGGTGCGGTGCTATATGGAACAGGATAAAAACTATAAGGCGGTTTGTCCCCATTGTGGGAAGGAATGGCGGATTAAATTTGAGATAACCGAGGACGGCGAGGCCGTTATCGACGGCGAGCCGACGCCGCGCCTCCCTTGTCCGGCCTGTAATTATCCTCATTGTTCATTCGTGAGTCTCGGAGCCTCATATGTCGGTTAAGTGGCGCAAATGGGTAATGGACGAGTGCCAACCTGGCAATAATTCCAAATGGATTTTATTCGTTATGGCCGACGCCGTGGACGACCACGGACTCTTTTATCGGGGGACTCGATGGCTCGCCCATCAGGCCGACATGCCGGAGCGCACCGTCCAGAAAAAGATAAAACACCTTATCCAGAAGGGATTTATCCGGCGAGTCGAGAGAACCGCGCGAGGGCGTCGGGCAACCTATCTTTTAACTGAGTTAACACACGCCGATACGGCGGACGTTAACCAGAACCCAACACACGCCGATACGGCGGACGTAACACACGCCGATACGGCGCTAACACACGCCGATACGGCGGACGCCTTACATTATAAGAGAACCTTATTAAACCTTACTGGAAACAGAACTGTAAAAACTCATCCTCTCCCATCCCCTAATAGCCGCGAAAATTTGCCAAAAAATACCGCGGTCGATTCGGCGGATGATGATGATGATGAAAATATAAATAATGTTATCGACTGGATAAATAAAACTTATCCGGATTTAATGCATATCTGGGAAAGGGATTTTAAGGCTCCGCCGTCCGCGGATTGTCTTAGCGCCATATACGAGCATAGAGGAAAACTCGGCGACGGTTTTCCGGCCGCCCACATCGGGTTTATGAAATCTCAAAACGTAACGACCCCGGACATTTACCTGGTTAAAAGAATCCGCGGCCGCGCCCCTTTACTGGTTCGGGACATAGCCGCCCGAAAAAAAAAACACGATATATCTAGAAGGATGCTTTAATGTGGCTACACCTACCTATAACGCAATCTCAATATGCAGTGGGTATAGCGGTATTGACCTTGGCCTCCGAGAAATTATCCGAGCTACAACAGTCTGCTATGTGGAGATCGAAATTTCAGCGGCAGCAATACTGGCAGAGCGTATGGAAGAGGGATACCTCGATCAGGCGCCTATCTGGTCTGACGTTAAAACCTTCGATACTAAACCGTGGCGTGGAAAAGTGGATATCCTCACTGGAGGGTTCCCTTGCCAACCCTTCTCAGTCGCAGGGGCGCAACGCGGAGAAGATGATCCAAGAAACCTCTGGCCCGATACAGCCAGACTTATTAGGGGGCTTGGGGTTCCAATCGTCTTTCTTGAAAATGTGCCGGGAATCCTCCGATACTACTTCGACACCATACGACCCGAACTTCGAGAGATGGGTTATGAAGTTACGGAAGGACTATTCTCAGCGGCAGAAACAGGCGCACCCCACAGGCGCCAACGACTCTTTATCTTGGGGTATCGCCAACTGGACGACACCACTGGCTGATGACACCAATACCAGAAAGAACAAATTCGCCCAGGGCGGGACACCGCTATCAATGCAAGCAAGCAACTGGCCCACACCGACAACTCAGGAAACGCCACATGAAGATATGGAATTAACCGAGACAGGCAGAAGGAAGTCAAAGGATGGGCAGAACAGCCACTCCCTCAACCTTCAGGATGTCTCGGTTAACTGGAACAAGGAGACAACATGGCCGACACCAAACACTCGCGACACCCGGCGAGGGTGTAATCAAAAACAATTAGCGACGGAGGTAGACAGATGGCCGACCGTTACGCCTAATCGGGCGACATATTCAAATGGAAAACGTGGGCCGAATTTAATCGAGGAGGCAAAGCAATGGCCGACAATAAACGCATCGGAACACCAGTTTCGGATGCAGGGAAACACGCAACAGAGCAAGGGTTTAACGGCGGTCGTGAGAAAGTCGGATATCCACTCTATCCACCGGGGCCAGGAGATAGACGAGGATGGTCACAGTTGCTCTCCATCGTGCCGGAGGCTGAACCCACTTTTTGCAGAACACTTAATGGGCCTACCACTGGGGTGGACTTGCGTCTCCGAGCCGTTGGAAATGGAGTTGTACCGGCAGTGGCGGCAGTCGCTTTTATCAACCTTGCGGCGGCGATTGCCGCCCGATCTGGATTTCCGAATATTTTCCTAGAGGAGCTGTATGACTAAGTTTTGTAGAAAATGCGGCCGGGATACTTTCTGGCGAGTCGTCGGCACGGAAACGGATTGCATTATATGCGGCTACGGCGAGACATGGGATATCTCGTATCACCATTCGGTAAGTAAGTCGCCCTCCGGCAGTCTCGACCAGTTCGCCACTCCGCATGGCTTGGCCGGTACAAGTACCAAAAAACAGGAAAAAACCAAACCGGAAATGAAATTTAAGGACATAAAGTTCAAAGCCGCGGATACATCCGATCCGGAGATTATGTGCATCCGGCCGTCCGATGTGCCGACCTATCTTACGAGGCGAGGCTACGGCCGATGGGGGTCGCATATACCGGCCGAGAGTTGTCGTGCCGAGCAACTTATATGGAGCGCCCCATATCCGGATTTCGCCGATCAAATAGAACATGACATGGCGATGCGGAAACCACTCGAATATATCGCGGCCCGACTTTTTCAGCCGCCATATATGGATAGTCGGAAGATAGTCGCCACGTTCCGGCGGCTCAATAAATGGTTCGGAAAACGCTCTGCCTCCGATTATCTACTAGCGGCAGGGGTGCGCGATCCTATGGTCGGCGACCTCGTTTCTATAATCGAGGCGACACGACGACTCCCGGTATCCTACAACAAGGTAGAGGCATTAATAGAGGCCGGCGAAATAGATAACTTTACGGTCGGAGAAAAGGATATCGTTTCGCTCCGCCAGATCCGCGAAAAATGGGTTGATACGGCCGCGCGGATAACGCACTGGAGCAACGACGGACTACTGGTGGAAAGAAGAAAGCTCCGCCTTTCGCTACTCGAAACCGTAGAAAAACAGATACGGCCCTTTCTGGAAAAAAGTATCCCGATGACAAAGATCGCACGGCTATTGAATCCGCCCTGTACGCTGTGGGCGTTAAAGGGCTACTTTATCGAGATATTTGGGATAGTGGATCATATTATGTATCTAGTTTATGGATACGATACAAACGTACTGACCCTTGAGAGTAAACTAGCTCTAACCACTCCGAGCCGGCCGTTACGTTCCACTGGTCGATGGGTGCGAGATAGTTCTTACGATGGGCGTGTTGGCAAGGGTGGCGCTCGTCTATTAGAACGTGGGATGTTGCTAGAGATTTAGAGGCTGAAAGAGGCTCGCAACCGTCAACCCATCCGAGAACGCACCGCACGAGCTTATCTTCGTCCTGGTAGGCTTTGGGCGGCTTTTGTACCCATATATTCGGAGAGTGTACTTTCGACAGGGCGGATACCCATAAGGACATTGAATAGGCATTCGATATTATGCCGCTATGGCCTTCCGGATCGTTCTCGATTACCTCAAGGGCCATTTCTACATCCGGAGACATAAAAAGCGAATAGTCCGATTGAACATCGAGCGCGTACAAGTGGCCGGCAAAGAGTATCCCGACCGCGGCCGCCGCTACGGTGTAGCGCGTAGGCCATGCAAGATGTAGGCTCCGGATCGTCCACACGAGGGCCGGATATAAAAACATCATTACCAGGTATCGCGAGCGGTAAAAAATATTAATTATTGTTTCGTCGTGCGACAGGAATAACAGTAGAGTGCCGGTTACGATCAACATGGCTCCGGCTATCTGGCGCGAGAAATTCTCCGCCTTGAAGAATACATAGAGTCCGAGCGGTACGGCGAGGATAAACTGAAACATCGCAATATCGGTCGAGAGGTAGATTAGCGGCCCCTCGTATCTCAACAGGCCGTTAACAGGCTTTAAGAGGAAATACCACGGTAACGCGCCGCAAGCTAAAACGGTTCCGATTGCGAGATAGACAACCGTAGGCCGCCAGAACATGAGGGGCCACCGTTTCTCGCGCACGTAGTGTAAGGGCTTTTCTATTCCCTTGAAATGGATCGGATAATATCTGCGACCAAACATAAGGACGCCGAGAGCTACCGGGATCAGGATCGCGGCTATACCGGCGGCCGTCTGGTTTATGTATGGAATCAGAGCGATCGATACTATAAGCGATCCGCCGATTTTCCAGTCGTATAAATTACTCTGGCCGTGATCCGCGACTTTCATTAAGGCCCACAATAAAACGAGGATTAAAGAAAAACCGAGCAAGGGCAGGGAACCGGTTACAAACATTTCGCCCTGGAAGGGATCGATCGCGATCATAATGGCGGCGAGTAGCGCACCCGATCGAGGTAGAAACATTGTCGAGAAAAGATACACCGCGGCTATCGGCGGAAGCGATGCGACGACGGCCCATAATTTATAGCCGAGATCGTCGCCGAGGTAGTAGGTAAAGGGAACCAATAGCCATCCCGGTGCTAACGGTGGGCGAGGGAATCCGGCTCCGGTGGGTTCGTCGCCGAGTACGTCGTTCCTCGATAAGAGATAGGCTCCGCCGTCAACTCCGAGGAAACCATCATGTAGAAATGCAAAGAGGCCGCGGAATACCGCGACCGTAATAATCAGGATTAAGAGATAAAAAGTATGTTTGTTAATAGGCTTTATCTAAAGTGTCGGGATCGAGGCATTTTGGGTTTTTTGTTTCTTTTTGCCTTTTCCTTGAGCGTCATTTGTAGAGCCACATTGTGTATATGCCAGGGGCCGTCTTTTACGAGCGGTTGATTTCTTTTTTTCTTTATTCTTGATCGAGATTCTTTTATCTGGATATCGATCTGCTCGTCGGTTAAATCTCCCATCGCTCCGCGGAAATAACGGAGCATCTTCGGTTGATCTCGCCGCATATAGGCGAGTGAGTCTTTATAGTATTTTGAAGCCGGCATTTTCGCCTCACCAGGTTATGTGGTGGAGTGGTGGACTCCCTCCACTGCTCATAAAAGTTTGTCTTACCTGCCCATCGGGCCGCGACCGGTCAAACCGGCAGCTCCGAGTCCCATCATTCCCACACCTATCAGCACGACAACGGCATAATAGACCAACGGCACTAGCGCGAAATCCCACTCTTTCGAGGGGCGCGGACTATATCATCACCTCATTAACTGAGGGCCGGACGCTCTAGCCTGTATTCTGAGCGGTGTACCGCTCTCAGGTAGTCTCTGAACCTTCCGAGGCTTTACTCGGCTTGGATGCGGATTGGCTTATCTTTCGACTTAGCGTTCCCGCAATTCATCCGGTGTTCGATAGGGATCACTCCCTAAAGCGACCTATATTGTTAATCGTTAAGAGCTTGTGCGCCGGCAAATGATCCGATTGAAGCGCTACCGCCGGAACTGGCGGCCTGTGCGAGGACTGTACTCGAAAGCACGAGACCGACGACAATCGTCAGAACTCCGCCTATGATAGCGGCGATGTTCTGCTGAGTGCCGCCACGAATATCAGTTAGCATAAGATTCCTCCTTTTTTAGATTTAGCGGAAATAACGACTGAGGACAGCCATCGCGCCGAATATCCCGATACCCACGGTTACGATCGTAACGATGAACATTGGACTCTCGAAAAACGTCGCGATAGCTCCGGTTGTGGCTCCTTTACCGGCGACCGAAAGCGCGTCCACCTGGCCTATAACCAAGACCGCGGCAACGATTGCCAGAACGAAACCTAATCCGACTGCTATTCCACCCATGTCGAAATAATGACGGTTTATCTCCGAGCGTAAAAGATGGGCGTAGTGGCGCACATTGTCAGAACTATACGCGACGATATATCTTAATAAAGATTTATCCGACCTCAAGAACATGACAACTTCGACGGTTCCAACCGGACTCGTGTCACGCGATCCCGAACATCCGATCAGCAGGGGACTTTTTAAGCCGCAAGCCGGCCCGAAAGTATTAAAAAGTTTTCGAGAGGCTATGGGCGTTATTTCCGACCGTAGGCTCGGCCGTCTGCTCGGTACTAAGGAAAATAACTACATCTACCGGTGGAAAAAAGGACTTTTTACACCCTCTCAGCTATACATCGGCAGAATGGTCGTAATACTGGCCCTCAAGTTTGTTGAAAGGATAGATTTCTCCGAGGTTTACGCCATAGATTGGGAAACCGGGGAGACTTTAACGAGGAAGGGATATGAAAACAAAGGCTCGACTTCTGCGCTCCGACGGTACATATCGAACTCTGGCAATAGCTCCGGAGCATCAGTGGTCGGATCTAGCTCGGAGCCATACTGGGAATCAGGCATTCAGCCTCGCCCAAAAACCTCAGTTCCTTGATAACAAGCCGATATTTTTTCCGACGTTAAGAGATATTGAAATAGCCGGCCCACCGGAGCCGGATAAGAAAGTAAAGAACCTGGTAATGGTGGGAGAGGAAGGGAATCCGTGGCCGATGTCGATTCTCGATCCGACTTTCCGGGGGCCGTCACAAGAGGCCAAACAGAAAGAGGTCGACGACATATACCAGACAGGATTCCAGTACGCGAGATCGAATGCCTCTCGCAAGGATATGGATCAGAAATGGCAATCGGCCGGATTCATGCTTTTAACAGGGTTGACGGTGTTCATGGTAATGATTATGGGATTGATAGCGGTAACGACAATATATCTTTCGGGAGATACGGTAAATGGCGACATTGAATCCGCCGTTCCGGTTGAATCTATTCAGCCGGAATAAAACGGAAACTAAGGTATCAAAAGCTACCGAGGACGTATTTATTTACGACTTCGATAACGAGATAGCCTATCGGGCGAAAATGCCGCGCGTTGAACTACTGGCGACGGTTGACCAGGCGGCGCGTTATGTACCGTCCGGAGACAAGGCCGCAATAATTGCGCCGCTACTCGGCGGCTCGTGTTTTTCGCTGTTTGGATTTATGGTCGGGTATTTTTACGGCGGCTCGGCCCTCGGCGTTATGGGCGCATTTCCGGCGGCTTTTATCGGGATACTTGTCGGGTGGGTTGCCATATTGCCGCTCATCCAACAAAAGCCTCTATGGGTAGTCGGAAAGATAGGCGGCGCGGTTAAGGGAATAGCACATTCGCGAACCGATCCGACAATGGCTAAAGACCGTCATATTATGACTCCGGACATGATTTACGAAATATCGGAGTGCCGCGATCTCTTGAGCAAGTTCAGGGCCGGACTTTCCAAGTTCCAGAAGATCGCGCTCGGAGCTTTAATTACTCTCGTGATCGCCTGTATGGTCGCCCTCTTTTTATTTGTGGGCGCGTTTGGGACTGGAGGGTAAATGAGTCAGGAATTGAAACTCTTAACACTCGACCAGGCGGCCGCCGTGATAAACGTCGACCGCGAAACGATAGACGAGTGGATTAAGGATGGGAAAATACGTTTTTACCGGTCGCATACTTCAGCCGGCCGAGGAAAAAAAGCCGCAATATTTATCGATCGCGAGGACTTAAACGAGGTACTTAATGATTAAAGGGGAACTGCAAGTCTACCTGGTAGGAATCCCGGTCGCGCTTGCTAGCGCGTTCATTTCCTACAAACTCGGCTACTGGCTCGGCGATAAGGTAGTGGATTATCTGGACTGGCGGAGGGTGCGTAAATGACAACGTCCGAGGAAAATTACGACGGCGGATACGAGGCGACGCCATCGGTCGGAGATATGCTTTTAACGAATACGCGCTCCGAGGGCGACGTCGTTAAGGAACTTATCGAAACCTCAAACGATGCGAGTAAGTGGATACCGAGATCGAGGGTAACGGCCAAAGAAAGAAAGGAAAACGTCCGGATACTAACTCTTGAGAACTTCATAAATACCGGCAAATGCTCCGCCGACGAGCTGACATGGCTCGATGCGGCGTTTTCCATTGCCGAGGACGGTAAGGGCCGCCGCGAGGCCGTCGAGATGGTTACAGGCCATCCCGAACACCAGGTCATCCCACGGCTCCGATCCAAGCGAAACCGGTTTGAAAGACAGGAGAAAACTTTGTGATTACGTCGCTACCGTCGGCGAGCGTATCGCCGTTTAAGGATAAGAATAAACCGAGGCCGATCAGCGTTTTTTCTAGCGAGCCGGCCGAGAAAATCGTCGAACCCTTGCGGATACCCGGCCAGAAAACCTTCCAACCTCTGGTGATTTTCTTTTTCGGGCGGCGCGGACAAGGTAAAACGCTCGCCATGACTGCGATCGCGAAATTAATGGCGGAGAGATACCGTAAACGCGCCCTAAAAAATACCGTTTTATCCAACTACTGGACTGATTTCTCCCATTCTGATCCCTATTTAATCGACCGATTAAACGATTTCCCATCGTGGGCGAGGGACGGTGTGATAGCAATCGACGAGGTAGCCTCGGCGTTTCCGAGCGTCCGGTCGATGGCCGGCGTGAATGTCATGTTCACCAACTTTTTAACTCAAATAAGAAAAAGAAACATGGAAATTTTGTTTACGACTCAATTTCCCTCTACTGTTTCCCATTCTCTATTAATGCAAGTCGACCTCTTTGTTTTATGCGAAAAAATACAGGGCGGCCGCGGCGTTAAACTTTTCTGTTTTGATTACTGGGGCCAATGGACTGGCAAATTCTGGAAGAAGCGATGGCCGCCTCTAAAGGAAGAGGCCGACTGGTCGTGGACACTGCATAATACCGACCGGGTGTGGGGTTCCTACAATACATCCGAGGTTGTCGCATCGATTCATTCCGACTCGCGCGACGACGTTATTTCGGAGGCGTGGGAGTTTCCCGATCCGGCGGCGGAGCTACCTGATGCGGAATCGAACAGCGACGACGACGGCGTGGATATGGTTATCCGCCGCAACATGGCCATCGGCGAAAAGATCGACGTTGACGGCCTTATGACTCTAATAAGAGACAACGATCCCGATGGGCCTATCCAGAAAAAATCTGATCTGGAGCCATACTGGAAAAAACACGGCCTGACGGTATTAACGATTGATAAGAAACAATGGGCGGCGGCGATATGAATACTCTCGCACATATTGCCGCAATCCCTGCCGTTCTATGGTTGAGCGTGTTTTCATACTCGACTCTCGGCAATACGGCCCTCGGTACGGCTTTACTGGTTGTATTCATGTTCCTTGTTCCCAAGACGCTACTGGCGGCGTGGGAAGACCTGGACACTGCGAGAGGGAGAAATGAGGAATAAACTACTACTAGGGACACTACTCGGAATATGTGCGTTTGTTTTCCTCGGCATAGCCGCGCCCGATACCCTCGACCAGAAATCCGCGAGAACTTACGGTAGCGTCGGCGAGGCCGGCGACATTCTATTACTGGTTCATTACGAGATCGATTACGCGGTATTGCCGGCCGATCCGGCTAATGAAACATTCTTGAATATGTATAACGACGTATCGGTCGGTTACGGTATTAAAGCCGCCGCGCCCTACGTCTACGTCAATTCCGGTTACGGTGAGGGCGCGATTTCCATTTATTTCGACGCGACCGAGGCGGCCGGTATAACGTGGGGCGACGCCGATACATCGAAAATACTCGGAAATCCCTCTTCGTTTTCGTCGCCTCCGGTCGATACCCAAACGATCGAATGGCGAGCGCAAACCGGGGCCGGAGCTACTCTCGCCTCGGATATTGCCGCTCTTGCGTCCTCTCTGGAAGGTACGGCGGCATGGTCGGGCGTGGACCTGGTGGACGGTGAGTTATTAACCTCGGCCGGACAGGAATATTTCGAGGCTGTAATTCCTAACCTCGGCACATACGCTCCGACCCTGTATTCGGGCGGATTGAGTAATCCGGATTTCGTAGAGCGCGATTTTGACATGAGTTACCGGGACGAACTGGATAACTTCTGGAGCGGCTCGGCCCTTGCGAACTCGTGGGATTCCGCGTCGGCTTTTACAGGATTGCCCATTATTTTTGTACGGACTCTGGCGACATTGATCCTCGGCGCGGTTGCGTCCTGGTACATAGTCCGCGCGACCGGCGAATCGATCCTAACTTTTCCCATAATGGCCGTCGCGATAGCCGGCGGAACGATTATTAACTGGATACCGTTACAGCTAACGGCGGTCATGGGCTTTATGGGAATTTTAATTATTGGATTTACTTTATGGCTCAAGCGAGCCACTTAATATTTATCGGCGTACTAGTTCTCGCGGCATGGGGTGCGATATGGGACATAAAAACACAGACGATCCCAAACAAAATAACCATACCCCTGATAACGCTCGCATCCCTTGCCGCGTTGATGGGCGAGGCGTCCATGATTGCTTTAACAACCGGAGGAGCGATATTCATCGTATTTTTGATCTGCCGGAGGCTCTCCGCGGATATTGGGGGCGGCGACGTCAAAATGGCGGTCGGTTTGGGCATTCTCGTCGGGCCGATGACTTTTTTATTGGCCGGGGCGCTGATGTTTACGTCGGCCGCGATTTCGTCGCTGATAATTCGACAGAAAATAATAAAAATGGGGCCATATATGGTCGGAGCGACTTACGTCGCGATTTGGGCGTTGTAGCTATGCGCCAGTCATGCGAGGGGGTGTAAAAATGCTCTGGTACGGTGCTATTTTCCTATTTATTACCGGAACGATGTTCAGCTTTATGATGGACGGGGTTTCCGGATTACAGGCGACGAACTTATCGGCCTCGGTTTCGGCAACGTCCCAATATATCCCGGTGACGTCGGTTAGTGGTTTCAAGTCCTCGGACGTCCGTTTAATGGTCGGTAACGAGGAAATGAGCTATACATCGTTAAATACTGCGCCAGGTACGTGTGGATCGGAGTCTCCGCCATGTTTCGATACCGGTATTCTCGGCCGGGGATATAACGAGACAACCGCGGCGGCCCATTCGGCCGGCGCTCGCGCGTACTCCGAATCGACCGGACTTTTAAATGAAATGGTCGCATTTAGAACCGGCGAGATCGGAACGGCCGTCGGAACGATTACATTTCCGATAACGGCCGCTAAAGCATTCGGCAAGTTTATGGCCAAAGCGGTCATGTGGGATTACTCGTTTTTAGAGGGTAACGGTATATATATAAAAATGATCTTTCTTTATCCCTTGTCAGGGATGATGGTATTAGCTTTTGCGCGTCTATTCTCGCAGATGATCGGGTTCCTACTAGGAAGGGTATAAAGTGAAATACATTAAGAAATATCTCCCATTACTGTTAATGCTTTCTATCCTTCCGATCCTACTGGCCGCGGATATTTCCGGGGCTACTCTAAAAGCTCCGTTTACCATCGACAACGTGGGGGCCACCGACGCGAAAGGCGTCCCGACCTCGTGGACTATGGAACCGGGGCCGTTACAGGATGCCGGATTACTAAACGCGGCCGGGGATAATATCGCAGTGTGCGCGGCGGCGGACTGCACCGGAGCGAATGATATCCCGATTCTTTTACAGGTTCCCGACCTCTACCAGGACAGCGTGTATTGTTTGTGGTATGACGGATATACCGGTAGCAATTGGGCGCCGAATTGTGCGACTTCAAGTAGCTCGGCGGAGACTTTGTGGTCGCGTAACTACACTGGTTCATATTTTCAAGTTGAGTCGCCGCAACCGTTTACTAGTTTCCATTTCGACCAGGCAGCCGCGACGTCTATTCCTCTTGAAGGTTTGGCCGAGTGGCAGTACCAGACCTCTAGTGGTGGATGGTCGGCTCTTGATGTCGTGGATACATCTAACAAGTTCGGGAATACGTGCGGCGGCCCCTGTACCGTTTCGTTTGATATGCCGGATCAGTGGTACGTCGATACCGGATACAAAATCCGCCTATACCAGACGACCGGAACATCCGCTGCGACTAATAGCGCGAGCTTTACTGGTGGGACGGTGTATCTGGGCAATGCTCTCTGGTATTCGACGGTGGCCTCGGTGGACGCCGGAGCCACTGAGGTCAATACGATGTATCTCGGCGGCCCATCGATGGGCGGCGGCGGAGCAACAAAGTTCCCGATTTATCACGGTACAAGCGGCATGGCTTGGAGCGGAAATCCTTACTACTATCCGCCATATTACGGATTTAGACTCGAAATTAGCGGATATTTCCAAGTTTCGGAGGGAACCGGAGCGTCCTATCCGCGGAGCTGTGGCTATTCGATCGTCTGTCTTCAGGGTAGCGGCTACGGATTCCAGTTATGGGTCGAGGCACCGGGCGAGCTAGCCGCGGCCATGGATACGTCAACTTACGGCTACACAGGCGGCCCCGGTCGTTTTGACTCGATCCCGATTACGGACGGTTACCACACGCTGGTTATAGATACGCCGGCGTCGTGTTCTTATACTTGCGGCTATGCCTACGTGGACGGCGTACAGGTCGCGACTATGCACAGTACCTGGAGTTATTTCAACGCATACGGCGGAAATCCTTTTATAGGGGGATCGGGAGCCATTACTCCGACGACCGCATACAACCGGGCCGGGATGACTTACGTCGATTATATTAAGTTTGATAACTACGGAAATACATCGCAGTCTCGTGAGTGGACGTACGATACTCAGTGGGACGGTAAAAGCGCGATCCTTGACACTGGCGGCAACTACGGATATCCGACATTGCGCGGTATGCCCTGCACGGTTCCGTGGATGGGCTACGGGTGCGCGATTGGGGGTGGCGGGACTACGGTTAACGACTATTATTATCGACCTGGCTCGACGGTAAGTTCGTACCCTGTCGTTGCCACGATCGGGGCGTTTGAAAGTACGGCGGCGGCTCCGCCGGCGGCCGATACTTCCCTTCCGCCAATGGATGTCGTTTCCGCCAATTACCTCACTACCGGCCAGTTTGCCGCGGATACGTCCCTCGGCACGTTGCCAGGCTCCGGCTTTATCAATAGCGCGGCCGCAAGTGCAAATATTCCGGCTAAGTTTCTGTGGGTTCTAATATCATGCGGCGTCGTAATGCTAGTTATAGGCGCGGCTATGAAATTCCTTAAAAATATCGTTTTAGCGTGTGTCATCGGAGGAATAGTTTTGACTGGTTTCGCGGTTCCGGCCGTGGGCGTTTATCCGATGTGGGTCGTATTCTTTTATGCGGTTATCGCGACGGTTGTCGTGATTATCGGGCGTAGGTTTGGAGTAAGTGTGTAATGGCTATTAGAGGTAGCGCCGCAAGTCCTGATAATAAACCTAAAAAGATCGGACGCCGGTCGGGTTTCGATCCGGCCCTGCTCGGAGCCGCCCAACGCAAGAAGAGCCAACAGGGGCCGGCACTAGGCGGCGGCCGCGAGGAAGGGGCCACCGTTGATCCTGAACTATTCGGAGCGGCGCAACGTATCAGAAAACAAACGGCCGCTCGCGACAGTGCCAGTACCGCGCGAGCTGACAGGCTCCTCGCGGCGAGGCCTGTCGATCCTCATACCGAGCCTGTAACAGAGCAGGAAATAAAAGATTTCCGGAAAGAGAATCCGGAGTTCTACGATAACGATGGAAATTTCCGGGGCGGCAGTCTGCCGACCGGCTCGGAGTCCGAGCGACATTCGGCCCTCGGTGCGGTTTCAACCTTTAAGGGCGGATCGCTCGATTATGGCCTGTATAAGACTCTG
>ERZ724560.118-NODE-118-length-13785-cov-2.187290_pt1 | contig 13785 bp, 11 predicted proteins | sample MGYA00375854_ERZ724560 | MGnify/ENA primary metagenome ERZ724560 (study PRJEB28725, sample SAMN03264854) | marine sediment metagenome | biome: marine pelagic biome; feature: marine oligotrophic desert; material: ocean water | place: Pacific Ocean:North Pacific... | reverse complement strand
GTGTCAGACCCCGGGAGAGAATCCGATATCGACCACCATCATCAATGGGTCTATTGTAAATTCTAATAGATAAATTCAATTCTACCTATCGTTAAATATGAATTATATATACACTGTGACAGTTTTCATAATTCATTGGTGGTTAGATCCATGATTCCACTCAGAATTCGATGTGTATAGTGACCGATAAGAGTAGTTATCGGAATTGAATGCAAGGGGGATTAGGAGCGTAGGCTTTCAGTGAGTCGATTTTACAGATGTTGGGTAAATTGCATCATTCTAGCTGCTGAGATGGGTTGAAGTGAGCCATGCAAATGGATTCACGTGAACCATTCCGGATACTGCATGAAGTGCAAGACCTACGGGACCGTGAGAGCTCCGGAACTGGTTCAAATGTCGAATGGCAGGGTAAGGGTATCTGGAAACTGCTCTAGGCCTGGGTGCGATGGCAGGATATCGAAGATCGTCGCTTAGGGGCTACATAGAATGCTTCATGTGGCTGCGTCGGTTCGAATATCTAGGGCTCGTGGGCTAGGGGTTATGACGTCGCCTTGACATGGCGAAGATCGCAGGTTCAATTCCTGCCGAGCCCACCAATAGAATCGATACTATCATTATAGTTATTCAAATTCGTACGAGACTCTGATTCTTCCTTTGCCCTTGTTCTTCTTCCCGATGAATCTGATTTGGGGAATCATCGAGGTGTTCGATACGTGGGTCCCAGCGCAGGGACAGAGATCTACCCCTGATATCTCCACCACCCGTAAGTGCGTGATTGAGGAGGGTATGCGATGCATGAACTTCGTATGCCTCATCTGTTCATGTCCGAGGATGCGTGACCTCTCCCACTCATGTACGTCGACTGTCAAGTTGGACGAGATGATTGAGTTAGTGGCACTCACTAGCTCATCCGGGTCGAACAGTGCCTTATCTTCGAAGAGTAGGTCCACCCTAGATGCCCCCACTGTAAGTTGGTTGCCAACAGTTTCGGCCCCCCACATGTCCTCAGCCAATGCGGATACGATGTGCTGGGCAGTATGCATCAGGGCATGGCCATTCCTACGCTCGATGTCGATGGAGCAGGTAACGCTTGCTCCGATCTCGAACAGATCGGGGTTTTCTACTGGATGCAGCAGCATCTCTCCCGGCAAAACCTCGCCGAAATCCGTAGATTCGCCTCGCTCAGAGTCTATGCTGCCTGTGTCACCCGGCTGACCCCCACCCCGGGGGTAGCAGTAACTACTCTCCAAATGCACGTTTTCACCCTCAATCCCCCCGATTCGGGTGACGAACGGAGGGGGGTCTATTCCCGGGTGCCTAGTCATGTGCAATTTCTCTTGCATCTTATCACTCGAATACTCCACTCATCCCACCATCGAGCAAATGCCGGGATAGAGACTCGCACTCCGCTGTCATGGACTTGTCTCCTTGGAATGGCTCCACGTACTGTCTGACCCAATCGACTATCTTGATGACACCGGAGCCCGCATCTTCGTCAATTCGGCCGATTGCTTCTGCTGAGCATACCATTTCGTTCGCCAGAACCTGGGAGAGTAATACTGTGGATTGCATTGCCCTGAACGCCCCGGTCGCCCCCATGGAAGCGTGATCCTCCTTGCCCATGCTAACGGGAACGTTACTGGTAGTCGCGGAATTCGCTAGTAGATGAAGCTCCGCGATGAGTGCCGCCGCCACATATTGGATAATCATGTAGCCGCTTTCTAGGCCTTCGGAATGAGCTAGGAAGGCTTTCTGGCCGCTCCATTGCGGATCCAGAATTTGATTGATTCTCCTCTCCGCCATGCTTGCGATTTCGTGGCAAGCGACGGCTATCGAATCACTCGCCATGGCGATGTTTTGACCATGGAAGTTACCCCCGCTCACTATGTCTATCGATTCACCGTCAATGAATACTAGTGGGTTGTCCGTCGCACTGTTGATTTCGATTTCGAGCATCCTCCTCGTTTCGACGAGTAGGTCGATTACCGGCCCGTGGACCTGTGGAGAACACCTGAAGCAATAGGCATCTTGGACCCTGTCGCAGTCTATATGAGACTGCAGAATTTGGGATTCTAGTAACAGTCCTGATATTCGAGCTGCTGAGACAGACTGGCCGTGTTGCGGTCTGCTAGCGTGTATTCGATAATCGAAGGGGGAGTGTGAACCCTTGATAGCCTCCACCGAACATGCTACACAGGCATCTGCAACCATGGTCAGCATCTCAAGGTTCAACATAGAGACGGTGAGGTATGCGCACATCTGGCTCGTGCCGTTGATTAGGGAAAGCCCCTCCTTAGCCTCGAGGATCACGGGTGTCAGTCCAGAGCTTGATAGTGCATCGGCACTGCTCATCTTGACCCATCCTGAATCAGTTCGCTTCATACAATCACCTTCGCCCATCATCCCCATCGTCATATGCGATAATGGGGCTAGGTCTCCCGAGGCTCCTAGAGAACCTATCCTCGGGACCACTGGAGCTATTCCTTGGTTCACCATAGCAAGTATCAGGTCTACTATTTCGGGTCGGGCCCCCGATACTCCCTTAGCTAGCGAATTTGCTCTATACATCATCATGAGTAACACGTATTCGGGGCGCATCGGATTGCCCACACCGCATGCATGGCTCCGGACTAGGTTGGCTTGTAGCTCCTCAAGTTCAGACCTTTCGATGCGTACTGATGATAGTGCTCCGAATCCTGTGTTGATGCCGTAAACCACATCATCCGAATCAATGATATCCTCAATCACCCGTCTGGATGCTTCCATGGCATCCCTGGAGGCATCAGAAAGACTGGCTTTCGCATTACCAAATGATACCGCCATCGCCTGCTCAGGATTCAGGGAGTTACCGTCGAGTGATATCTTGTGCACGCGTTAGCGACATGTGACGGACAAATAGAGTCATCGAGGATGTTCAAATATCCTATCGAGCACGCCAGCATCGACTAGGCTAGGTGATGTGACCTCTAGCATATCGTCTGTTCTGGCGGCACGGGCAATCGTAGATACCGCAGCCTCGTTCCTAGCCCACGACCTTCTGGCGAGCCCGTTCATCACATCCCATGCAATCATCGACCTGATTCTATACTCGGAGTCCTCGCTGCCATCGATGACCAATCCAAAACCCCCGTTAATGGCCTCCCCCCAGCCCACTCCACCGCCGTTGTGCAGACTTGTCCAGGTCGCACCCCTGAATGAGTCACCAACGAAATTGTGTACCGCCATGTCGGCTGTGAACATTGAACCATCTCGAATATTAGCTGTCTCACGGTACGGACTGTCAGTGCCCCCTACATCGTGATGGTCTCTGCCCAGGCCGATGGGGGCTGTGACCTGGCCCCGGGAGATTGCCTTGTTGAATTCCAGCGCGATCTTAATTCGCCCTACTTCGTCAGCGTAGAGTATCCTTGCCTTGCTGCCGACGACCAGATTGTGCTTGTCTGCCTCGACAATCCACCTGATGTTGTCATCATACTGCGTGCGGACCTCGTCACGACAATCTTCGGCTAGTTCACGAAGCACCGTGATGGCGATTTCGTCAGTGGCCCTTAGGTCCTCGGTGCTGCCCGAGGTGCATACCCATCTGAATGGACCGAATCCGTAATCGAAGCACATCGGACCCATGATGTTCTCGACGTACGAGGGGTACCTGAACGTGCCATCTACGTCCATGACATCGGCACCGGCCCTACTGGATTCCAGCAGGAAGGCATTACCGTAATCCCAGAACACGGTGCCCCTAGAGCTTAGTTCGTTGATACTGCCAACATGCCTCCTCAGCGAGGACCGGACGGCCTCCTTGAACGACTCCTGATCCTGCTTAATCATTTGTAGGCCATCCTCGAAGCTCAAATCCACTGGCATGTATCCCCCTAACCAGGGGTTGTGCAGACTGGTCTGGTCACTTGCTAGGTCTGGAGTGATGTCGTTTGCCACTAAATATTCCAGAAGGTCGACTACATTGCCCCTGTATCCCAGTGAAACTGCCTCCTTCCTAGAGATAGCTTCCTGGGCCCTTGCAACCAGATCACTGAGGTCCTCGTGCAACTCGGTCAGCCAACCTTGAGAGAGCCTCTTATTGGCAGCGACAGGGTCAATCTCCGCGATGATGGATACGGCCCCAGCAATGACTGCTGCCTTGGCCTGCGCTCCAGACATTCCACCCAGTCCAGATGTCACGAAAAGTACCCCTCCCATGTCAGAGTCATCAGGCAGGTTGAGATACTTCCGTGCCGCATTCAGGATGGTTATCGTGGTACCATGCACAATCCCCTGAGGTCCGATGTACATGTACGACCCGGCAGTCATCTGTCCGTATTGAGAAACGCCCAGAGCGCTCATGTGCTCGTAATCGGCTTGGGAGGAATAGTTGGGAACGACCAACCCATTGGTTACGATTGCCATCGGGGCATCTTTGGAGGATGGAAACAGTCCTAGGGGGTGGCCAGAGTACATCACGAGTGTCTGGTCCTCCTTCATGATGCACAGGTATCTCATGGTCAGCAGGTATTGCGCCCAATTCTGGAACACAGATCCGTTCGCCCCGTAGGTGATGAGTTCGTGGGGGAATTGTGCTACCGCAGTATCTAGGTTGTTCTGAATCATCATCATTATTGCAGCCGCCGAAGTACTGTTGGCGCCGTACTCGGATATCGGTCTTGCACGTATCTCTGAATCCGGTCTGAAACGATGCATGTAGATGTGACCTAGCTCGTCCAATTCGGCAAGGAATTCCTTGCCTAACTCCTCATGCCATTCGACCGGAAAATATCTCAGTGAATTTTCAATGGCTAGTCGCCTCTCGCTTTCTGACAGGACCTCAGGTCTGTTAGGTGCATGCGCAACCGAGTCGTCGATAGGCTTCGGATCTGGTATCGTCCGCGGGATGCCGATTGAGAAGTCGATTATGCTCACCATCCCAGTCGGCTTCTGAACGAGACCCTAACTTCTTCCAAAGTGGCATTGCACTGCCCCATGGCATCGTTCGCGCTATGCTCGATTTCGTTTACATCATCGCCTTCGAGGTAGTCGGTGTTTACACGTACGTTCATCTCCGCCATCCTCGCTGCTGTGTGAGCCAACTCAGCAGACGATGCCAGGTCGGTGAGCGCGTTCTTGTTGCATACCCGTGACAGTTCCAACAGTTGGATAATCAACTCGGTGGACAATAACAGGGTCTCGAGGGGGACTCTAGCCGCTCCGATGGTTGCTTCCCTGATTGCCTGTGCCCGTGATTGACGAGAGGCATCATCCTTGGGTATTCTGTATGCTGCCATAACCGAGTCAAATGCATCAGCGTCCCTATCGGCAAGGGCGAGTGAGTTCCTAATCGCTTCATCCGATTGCGCGATGACCGTGCTGGCTATGGCATGGCCGTCGGACCATTTGTCGCTGGCGACAGTCAGTCTTGCAACCATCGCTGCCAGTGAATGTGCATGAGCGAGGCACAGAGCCGCCACGGAACCGCCTCCAGGGGTGGGTTCGGACGATGCTATTGAATTGAGTACCTCCCTGTAACCGTCGTTCATTGTGTAGCCTCCTCTATCGCCCATTCTATGATACTGCTGTGTCCGTTGAACGCACCCAACCGATTTAGCATGAGTCCATCTATTGCAACTCGGACCAGTGTCGACTCATTGGCGTTTCCACCTTCATGATAATGTCGACCTGCATCCAGCATCGCTTCTAGCGGTACCAGCCCGACGAGTTCGCTAGCCACTGCCTCCAACCCCATTTTGGAAGCCTCGTGCTGTATCGCATCCGTGACATCGTGGAGTCCAGTGACGGAGTAGTCGAGTAGATTCATAGACACTTGGGCGGTAGTTTCGTCATACATCCAACCAGCTGCTTGCAATTGCTCAAATATCCCAGGCGTCCGTATTGGCTTGCCGTCATCGGATCTGGTTATGTCACCATGCTCATCCCTTACTATTACACCACTAGTCCTGATTTTCGAGGCTATCGAGTTGGCCATGCCCTTATCATCCGTATTCAGATTGACGTTATAGGCCACCAAGATACTCCTTGCACCCGTGGCTGTGGCACCCATAGTGGGCATAAATTCCGAAGGCCCGTAATCAGGAGCCCATTCATCAGTGACTATCTTGGATCTCAATCCTTCGTACTCGCCCTTCCTGATGTCAGGTAGTCGCACCCTCTGATCACTAGAGGATGAATGGGCATACATGTACACCGGCAGGGACAGGGCCTGGGAGACCGATTTGGCGTAGCGATGGGAGAGCTCCACGCAGTCGGTCATGGATACACCCCTTATCGGGATGAATGGGACTACGTCGACAGCCCCCATCCTAGCGTGCTCGCCGCTGTGGTTGCGCATGTCAATCAGATCGACTGCGATGGTTGTGCATTCAATCACGGCTCGAAGTACTGATTCAGGCTCCCCCACCATGGTCACAACTGTACGATTGAAGTCAGCCCCCATATCGACATCCAGCAGAGTTACGCCTTCTGTCGTGATGATTGGTTCCAGTATGGAGTCGATGATTGCCCTGTCCTTACCTTCGCTGAAGTTGGGAACACACTCAACGAGACGCCCAGTCATGCCGCACGGTTGGCGCTAGGAGTGATGAGGGTTGCTAATCAGCGATACAGGGAATCGGGACCACTGTAGTCGGACTCCTTGCGCTTGAGATCGATAGCGGAGATAGCGTCGACGAAGTCCTTGTGATTGCAAGTCGACCTACCGTCACTGATGGCTTGCATACCTGCCTCGATTAACACTGATTTGATTTCCGCCCCGCTGTATCCATCTGTCACGATTGCCAGTTTGCGGAAGCTGACATCATCTGAAATCGGCATGTGCTTACTCTGGACATCGAATATCAACTCCCTAGCCTCGGTGTTCGGGTTACTGATGGTGATGATCCGGTCGAACCTTCCTGGCCTGAGTAGGGCCGCATCCAGCAACTCTGGTCGATTGGTTGCTGCAATCACCTTTACTTCATCCAGAGCGTTGAAACCGTCCAATTCGGCCAATAGTTGCATCAGTGTCCTCTGGACCTCCCTATCGCCAGACGTAGCCACATCGAGGCGTTTTGAGCCGATGGCATCAATCTCATCGATGAATATTATCGAAGGTGCCTTGGCTCTTGCCATGTCAAACATCTCCCTGACCATCCTACCTCCCTCTCCTATGTATTTCTGGGCCAGTTCTGAGCCCACAATGCCCAGGAAGGTGACCTCCGTAGAATTGGCTACAGCCTTGGCAAGCATCGTCTTGCCCGTACCCGGCGGCCCTGTGATGAGTACTCCCTTGGGTGGGTCTATGCCAAAATCCCTGAATGCCTCTGGTTTTGATAGGGGTAATTCTATGCATTGCCTAAGTTGGTAAATCTGCTCATCGAGCCCCCCTATGTCGGAGAAAGTCGTATCTGGCCTGTTTACGACCTCAGCGCTGGAAACCAGCGGATCCCAAGCGCTGTCGAGGACCTCGATGATGGACAGCGTATCTTGATTCATTGCTACCCTCGCACCAGAGACTACGGCAACGTCGTCAATTCGCCTGTTTACGGTGACTAGGAATATCGTCCCATTCGAACTCCTAACCACGGCGTTATCTCCTATTCGATCCTGAACCGTTCCAATTACGAACGGAGGAGAACGTAAGTTTCTGAGTTCCTCGTCTAGGCGATTCACGCGCTTTTTTAGTTGAGAGCACTCATTCTCCAGAAACAACTTCTCCGTCAGAAGTTGCTGGGCATTGTCCGACAGATCCTGAAGTTCCTTCTGCATAGAAGCGAGCCTAGAGAGTGCGGATTCATCGGACCCCTCTGTTCCGGAGTATTCGCCCGCGGGCGCATCCTCTGCTTCGCTTGCCACAGAGCACGGCCGTTATGTGAGTTTTTGACGATTGCCACACTAAGACTAATCCCGACTGCCCCTCATCGGTTGTTATGGGCGCGTGTGAACTGTGCGGGGCCGACAACCGATCGACACGCCAGGCGATTGCCACTAGCGTCAATGTCGAGGCATGCACCAGTTGCATAGAATCGATGGGTCTGGAGGAGTTTGAATCACCGTTCCGTAAGAAGACTATGGGGGCAGGTCAAGATACTCGCACGTCTGCACCTAGAAGGAGTGTACGAACACCAGTAGGCAGCACACTCGTTGGCGACTTCCACATCCAAATCCGCAATGAGAGAGTATCTAGAGGGTGGACACAGAAGGAACTCGCTATGAAACTGAACGAGAGGCAGAACACATTACAGCGTATAGAAAACGGATCCCGTCCGACTGATGAGATTGTTGGCAAGTTGGAAAAGCTACTGCGCATAACCCTGCAAGCGGATACTGATGCTAGTTACGAGCAGAGGGTATCCACAACGGGCGGAAGGGACATGACAATCGCCGACGCGCTGGATGACTTCTTGACAAAAGGAGATAGCGATGGCTGAAGTTCCTTTGCATGTCATTCACCTGAATCAGGACGATCCCCGCAAGTGCACTGCTCGAGCCATGCATGCCAGAGCCCATGTTGTGCTGCATGAACACCCGAGGGACGCGCCGAGAAGGGGAATCCTCCTGAACCCGCAAGCTGGTCAACTACAGGGTCCTGAAGACAATGGGTTGCTCAATCAAGGCGGTTCAATAGTGGCATTGGACTGCTCTTGGAAGGCCATCGAGAGTGCTCTGGCCCAGGTGAGCAGGCACAGCATGTTAGAAGGCCGGACATTACCTGTCTTACTTGCAGCCAATCCCGTGTCTTGGGGTAAGCCGGGGAGGCTAACCACCGCTGAGGCGCTATGTGCATCCGTCATTATCTCAGGCAGATGGGAGCAGGGTCGTCGTGTAATAGCCCCCTTCCCGTTTGGGGATGAGTTTCTGAGTCTGAATGCCAGTCCATTGGAGGCCTACTGCAATGCGCGGAGCAACGCCGACCTAGCCGCCATGCAGTGGGAGTTCTTTGACCAGCCCGGGTCATCGTACGACTGAACCAGGAGCGATATCACCATCGGCAGTAAGCACCGTGACATTGCCATCCTCGCCGTCAGCCGCCAGCAGCATTCCCTCAGATACAACGCCCCTTAGCTTCCTAGGTGCGAGATTTGCCACAAACACGATGTTCATCCCTACTAGTTCGGAAGGCTCGTAGTGCTCCTTCAGTCCTGCACATACCGTCCTAGTAGAGTCGTCGCCATCCTCGATCTTGATGACATACAGCTTGTCGGCGTTAGGATGATCATCGACGGAGATTATTCTACCGGTCCTCAACTGGACCTTCATGAAGTCGTCGAAGTCGATGAAATCGCCACCCGCGTCATCTCCTACGGACTCTGGTTCATTGCCGTTGCTATCCTCGAGCGCCTCAACCAAGGAACGCTCGTGTTGGATGATTTCATCGAGATCTAGTCTTACGAACAGGGGCGAGGGGGATTCGGAGTTCCAGGAGAATGATGAGCCAGTGAAAGCTTCATCCCAGAGAATCGAATCGATATCCGCATCCTCGCCCAGCATTCCCCACAACCTATCTGACTGGAAGGGCATGAAAGGACGCAGGGTAACTGCTAACCCCCGGCAAATCAACCAACTCATGGCAAGAGATGACAATGGACCCCTCGCTTCGGTCGCTTCGGGCTCCTTGATGTGAGCCCATGGCTCGGCACGCTGAAGGATAGAGTTGCCGAGTTGGGCGATTCCCATAATGCTGCGTAACGCCTCCTTGAACCGTTGCCTTTCCATCGATTCCGTCGCGGATTGTAACAGCGTCTGAATACGCTCCGATTCATCGGTATGCAGAGAGGCGTCGTAGAATGTCAATAGCGGGTTGCTTCCGTCGGACCTGAGTCGATGAGTCAGCGTCATGACCCGGTTGACGAAGTTGGCATAGGTACCGATCAACTCGTTGTTAACTCGATCGACGAATTCGTCCCAACGGAAGTCCGTATCATGCCCCTCTGGCATATTTATCGACAGGTAGTATCGCAGGGTATCAGGATCGTATCGCTCCAAGAACGAGGGCAGCCACACCCCGTGTTTCCTGCTCTTACTGAACTGCCCGCCCTGCAGCATCAGGTACTCATTTGCGGGAACGTTGTATTCCAACGCCAGTTCTCCTGGTCCAGGGTGGTGGCTGGGTGGTTTACCGGAGCTGGCGCTGTTCAGTCCCATTATGATGGATGGCCATATGATTGTGTGAAACGGAATGTTGTCCTTGCCCATGAAGTAAATGTGCTTAGGAGATACACCGTCAGGGTCCACTTTCCACCAATCCTCCCATGCTGCGTCGCCTAGCGGGTGTCCCGCCTGCTTAGCGTACCTCTCGGCCCAGATCCTAGCGCATGTGTAGTATCCCTGCACCGCCTCGAACCATACGTAGACGCGTTTGGAGGACCATTTGTCATCACTGAGTGGCAGAGAGATGCCCCAGTCAATATCCCTGGTAACTGCCCTTGGACGTAATCCCATTTCTAACCAGTTCTTCGTCATCGCACGGACGTTGGGCTTCCACACTGACTTCTGGAGCTCATAACGCTGCTCGAGAGCTTGTTGAAATGCATCCAACTTGAAGAACATATGCTCGGTATCTCTGATTTCAACCGTGGCCTCGGAATCCAGCTTCGATATTGGATTAATCAGCTCATGCGCCTCGTATGTGGAACCGCACTCGTCGCATTGGTCACCCCTAGCGCCCTGCGCTTCGCATACCGGACACTGTCCCTCAACGTAACGGTCAGGCAGGAATCTGACCTCGTTGTCCATAACCGAGCAGTACTGCTGCATCGATGTCTGCTCCAGTAGATTGGACTCGAGAAGTTGAGTGAAGACATCCCTGACAAGATCCTTGTGACGTGGATCGGTGGTCCTGTTGTACAAAGCCCCCCCGTATTCGACACCCCTAGGATCGACGTTCGTCGCCCACGAGCAACCGAGGTCGACCAGAGCCTTACTGATTACCGAGTGGAACTTATCCACTACATCGAGAGGAGCAACACCTTCCTGCTCTGCAGTTAGGGTGATTGGTGTGCCGTGCTCGTCAGACCCGCTGCACATTAGCACACTGCGTCCTCGTGCCCTCTCGTACCTGAACTGGATATCTGCCGGGAGGCAGTTACCAGCCACATGCCCTAGGTGGGGTGGACCATTGGCATACGGCCACGCCATGAAAATTGCTACGCGTTCCAGCTTGGAACCCATGTGGAATGCTGAAGCCACATGTTTATGTCATCATCGCCCACCGCCAGCTCTGGAGCCGTCATACGTGAGCACCGCTAGAATCGTCCATTTCGTGGATGAAACCTGAGAGGCAACCGAATTGAGTGATTATACGCTAATTGTTACCTATGCGCTGGTTGCGCTGGGTGCCTCCTTCCTGTGCAGCATACTGGAAGCCGTCCTATTATCCACAACACACGGTCACATCAGGAACCTTGCTGAGTCGAACAAGAAGGTCAGCGAGGTCTGGACTCAGTGGAAGGATGATCCGGAACGCCCTCTGACAGCAATACTCACACTGAATACCATCGCCCATACTGTAGGTGCACTAGGGGTCGGATCTGAAGTCGAGAAGGCGTTCGAGGGCGAATACGTAGTCGCAGGAGCAGCGGCCGTGCTCACCATCGCTATACTCCTGCTGAGTGAAATTTTGCCCAAGACCATAGGGGCGCTGTACTGGAGACGACTGACGGTCTCATCCTACCACATCCTGAAGGCGATGATGGTATTGCTGTGGGTGATAGTTAAGCCAATCGAGGTCACTAGGTCGCTGCTACCTCACGTCGAGACAGAGACAGTTACCAGGTCCGAGCTATCGGTGTTAGCAGATATTGCTGAGGAATCTGATCAGATAGAGGAGGACGAGGAGGCAGTGATTCAGAACGTACTGCGTCTGCGCGAGATTCAGGTCAGTGACATCATGACTCCCCGTGTGGTGATGAGGACAGTCAGCATGGAGGAGAAAGTCGGGGACGTGATAGAGAGAATTCCGATTATGATCTACGGCAGGATGCCGATGATTGGAGAAAGCATAGATGAGGTGAGGGGGATGGTGCTGAGAAGTGAGATTCTGCGTAGAGCGGCGGTTGACGACTACTCAAGCGACATGCAAGAAATATCTAGAGAGATATTCCATTGCAGTCAAGACGATTCTGTCGACAAGGCGCTCGATGTTTTACTAGAGAACAAGGTCCAGATGCTCATAGTCAAGGATGACTTCGGAGGGACAGTGGGTCTCATCACAATGGAGGACGTCATCGAGACCCTGTTGGGTGTGGAGATTGTCGATGAGTCCGATCAGGAGGGAATCGACGACGGTGTTCACCACGAGGACATGAGGGAGCTGGCCAAGCAGAGATATGAGGACTCCGAGTAGAGTGATTCACTTATCGGCATCCTCAGCCATCCAGCCGCGCGATTCCGAATACTCCCCGAATGACTGTAGCCTCTGGATAATTCCAGAGTCGCTTTGCGTCTTCTCGGCTGTCACCAACCATACGCCTCCGAACAGCCTATCCCAGAACCCCAGTGGTATGTCACCATCCTGCCGCATTCGGTACATCACGCGGTCCAGTAAGGGAATGAGCATAAGGAACAGCGATATGCCGATGAATGCCTTCATTCCAGTGGTCCATTCTGTCCCAGCCGATATCGAGAACATAAGCGCTGTCAGGCCTAGGAATGCGAATGGGATATTTGCACTCTTACCCATGTGATACATGAATGAAGGGTTATCTCCACGCGTGTTGACGAACTGAGTCCCGGTGATTACATTCCCAGCAGACCTGTTGAACTTCGATGGTAAATACACCATATTGCCTAGTGCGAGTAATACCGCGAATATGAGGGGCCAGGTGACATCCGTGTAGAATAGAATTAGCATCCCGACGAATACCGCAATCAGTCCGAAGTTAACGATGAAGTCCACGACATATCTGACCATCCCCCTGGTCCTTCCGGCAGGCTCAAACCCATCAGGAATCACCTTGGGGGTCCTTTCCTTCTTGGCCTTTTTAGTGCGCTTCTTCCTCGATTTCTTCTTCTTCGCGGGCTTCTCAGCCTTCTGGACGGGTTCGGGTTCAGATGCGATTACTGTCGCAGGAGGCTCTATTTCGGACTCGCCCTCATCGGACTGGATCTTCTCGGCCTTCTCAAGCAAACCCATACTCAACCACCGTACCTCTCACCCATGCTGGTGAACACTTCAAATCCCGGTGAATCCACGAACTCGTTTATCTTATCCTCAGGCAACTGTCCCAATTCGGCATTTATCATCTGGAAGAATGCCTTTCGTGAATCCTCGTCTGCTGCACCCGGATTGGAGCCGACGGACTCGAACAGTTCGAATGACTCGGACTTCACGAACGTATCGATGAATTCCTCCGGCATGCCTCCCAGCAGCTCGTTGACCACTTCAAAGAACTCAACGAACTGATACGAGGGGTCTGTTTCATCACCTTCATCGACCTCCTCGGCTTCAACCTCAGGTGCTGAGATCAGTTCGACGGTTGGCTTAATCGTACGCATGTCCTGCTGCTGCTCCTTCCTGAGTACAATAATTTCCCTGTCTAACTCAGAACCGAAACGATCGGAGAACCTATCCATCAGGGTACCAATCTCGCCTGTCGCTATCCTGTCGATGTGACCATACATGCTGTCCTTGGAGTCTGTGGACAGAGTAGAATCTGCCGCCTTTCGCTTCTCCCACTGGGACTGGAATCCCAATGAATCGTCTGGAGTTTCCGTGACGGGATCAGCATTTGCATCTGGCTCGTCATCGGCATCTTCCGGGATATCATCCTGCGTACCCATGCCATGAGGAGGGGGTGGAGG
>ERZ724560.117-NODE-117-length-13834-cov-3.055008_pt1 | contig 13834 bp, 15 predicted proteins | sample MGYA00375854_ERZ724560 | MGnify/ENA primary metagenome ERZ724560 (study PRJEB28725, sample SAMN03264854) | marine sediment metagenome | biome: marine pelagic biome; feature: marine oligotrophic desert; material: ocean water | place: Pacific Ocean:North Pacific... | reverse complement strand
GGCTCCTTCTATTCAGTAGCGTACCTGTAGCGCCTCATCGCTAGTATTACCTGCAGTATTCTCGACGTTGAGCCCTCCAGTCTCTTATACATCGTATAATGCTAACGCAGTGAACCAGATCGCGGCCCCTAGGGCTTCGGAGAAAGCGGTTGACATATCCTCTATCGGAATTCCCTGTAACAGTGCGGATAGGTCTTCATTGACTTCTTGATTGAGGAGTCTGATTCCGTCCGATGAAATCCATGGAATCTCAATCGTCCCGTCATGGAGGTTTGCATTCCAGTCACTAAGCGTATCAGAGTCGAGGTTATGGATGGCAATCTGAAGAGTGAACTGCGAGTTCTGCGGGTCGGAAGCATCAATCTCGAGATTGATTCTGAGTGAAGGATTCTGCTGATTGAATGAGTATGTTGGAGTAGTAGTGGATCTATGGATTAATTTGGATTGCAGAGATACCGATTCTATGGCTGCCTCAGTTACCGCCTGAGTATTGTCAACAGTTACTATTGAGTAGGTCTGAGGATTACCGTCAAGAGTTCTACTTAGAATCAGCCCGGGCTCCTCAACGCTCTCAACGTTCGCATATTCGGGAGGTATCACCGATAGTTCCAGCCAGTGCCCCATTGGTGATGTTGCATTGAATTGTGAATTCAGTGTGGCCCCCATTGTGAGCATGCCCTGCATCATGCGATTGATGTCCGAAGTTTCTGGCTTGAGGCCAAAGGCGGCGGTATCAACCTGCATCTGCAGAACTGCTTGGAAACAGATTGGAGGTTGGAACGGGTCGTTCTCGTATCCACTGACCTCGTCTATCGAGTCATAATCCGAATCATACACACATTGGGCGTCGGGTTGCGACTTGAAGTCAACCTCCGATACAGTGGTTATCGTCGTGGTGTTGGCATTCGGGAAGTTGATGTCAATGAACTCCTCCATGATTTCCTCGACACGCTCGAGCATCAGGTCCGAGACTGAGTTCCCCCCGCCCCTATCTAGTGACTCATAGTTCCTGATATAATCCGCTGGGATTCCGTCCCACGGCGCGCTATCGCCTTCGAGGTCGAGGTCGCCGAGTTCTAGGTCATCCCTTGACATCTCATGGACTGCCAAGTCTACCCTCATCTCTACCATCTCAGCGTCTGAAACATCTACTTCCACAGAGCTTGCAATCCACTCCGGACCTGATGTAAAGTCCAGAGACGAGTCGTAATCATCGCAGATTCCATTTGCACTATTCCAAGTAGAGCAGATTTCGTTGGTTACATCGGGCTGACCGGGGGGAGGATCGGCAGCAACACTCTGCATCATCAAGAGCAGGGTAAGTGCAAGTGCCGCGCGGCGCATGCCGCGCGGATGTGTGGCCATACACAATAAGTCTGAATCCTACATGCATCGTCAGAGGAGCGATGCACGGGCAGGACCCTCATGGCCGACTACGTGAAAGCGTCGCCCAATTGATTCAACAAAGTGGGGCTGATTCATCACTATTGGATAAGCTTCCAAAGCGCTGGGAGAAGTTTGCAGATGTCGCACTTTTCCAACTTGACTCGTTCGCTGAAGAAGAATGGGGTTCTATTGCAGGACCTGAACTTTGGACTGCGGTTGCAAGCTCACTGAAGGTCGAAAGAATCGGGCGAGTTAGTGAGATTGTAGGTGAAAGGCGTGAGCCTACTGTAGAGCTGTTGCTCGGAGATGAGGACTGGGTCGTGAGACGAGAAAGTGGAGTGGACTATGGATACAATCTGACCGAGTGCATGTTTTCGGCCGGGAATGTCAACGAGAGGCGTAGGATGGGAGAGGTGGTAGAACAGGGCGAGGTGGTGCTCGATCTATACGCGGGAATCGGTTACTACACTCTACCTATTCTGGTGCACTCGCATGCCGAGCATGTCCACTGCTGTGAGTGGAATCCCAATTCAATCAAGGCATTGGAATCGAATCTAGAGGCCAACGGGGTCTCTAGCAAGTGTTCAGTCTATTTCGGAGATAATAGAATAACTGCGGCTGAGTTGCAAGGTGTTGCGAACAGAGTAATTCTGGGCCTTTTACCATCATCACAAGACGGTTATTCGGTAGCAATGCGGGCTCTAGTTGAAGGAAGAGGGATGCTGCATATTCATGGGGTGGCTCCTGCAAAGGACCATTCTTCATGGGCTGAGGAAGTAATGGATGAGTTGCTGTCAATCGATCCTGAGCGCAGTATAGAGGCTGTGGCACTAATTCGAGTGAAGAGTTACGCTCCGCACTGGGACCACGTCGTGCTAGATGTGTCTGTCAATTGATTCCGTCGAACTCAAGTCTAGCGGCCCCCGGCCCGTGCATATGGCAGGGGAATGGTTGACTGAGGCCGCTGCCGCTTACAACTCGGAGTCGATTGAGTCGAAGGATGTCTATCCCGCGCATGTCCTGATGCCAGTGGATGTTCTCTCATCGATTCTGGAATGGACCTTTCAGTCACTTCCTGACGAGATACTTGTAGGAATGGATGCAGATACCTCTCTCCCTCATCCTGATCATGTCGAGGACTCACTACGTGGGTCTGACTTCGAGGATGGGCTGTTCTCTGGACAGGGATATGTGCTTGGCAATCCACACTTGGTGAATAGAGGAGATTCATTCTCTGTTCACCATGTTCCCGAAGAGTGGATGGATGGTCTATTCGACGACTCACGTGGGGTCCGTGGAGGTCGCTTTTCTTTCTGGTTGCACACCCATCCCAACGCACCCGCCATCCCGAGCGGTGCTGATGCTGAGTCGGCCCAGTGGACCGAGGGTTGCGATATGATTCTGGGAGTTCGTTACTCGCCCGAGGGAATCTTGCCATGGCTGGACGGCGTGGAAGGTGAGCGTCGAGAGCTTGCTCCCGCAGATGATGAGAGGCCAGTGCTGGGGCGTGCTGTGACAGGTCATCTGATACATGGTCTGGAGTTGATTGCTTTTCACCGAAGAGGATTCGGAATCAATGTACTACTAACCGATTCGACCGGAGTTCCAATCGGATGGAATTGAGGTCACTCTTCTGGAACGAAGATGTGCTGGCGGTAGTACTCCAGTTCGGCTATGCTCCCTCTGATGTCATCTAGAGCTCTGTGACCTGCTGGTTTGGTGGCCCTCGGTAGATTCGGGTACCACCTATCTGCAAGTTGCTTGATGGAAGTCACATCGACGCTTCGATAGTGAAAGAAGTCGTGGAGATCTGGCATGTAGCGTCTAAGAAATCGCCTGTCCTGACCGATGGTGTTCCCACAAAGAGGAGGTTGTCCGTGCTTGCAATGCTTACTGACGAAATCCAGTGTCAATTGCTCGGCTTCTGCCATCGGAATGCCCTCGCTTCTCACTCTCTCTAGCAGACCATTATCAGTATGGTGAGTAAGGTTCCAGTCATCCATCTTAGCCAACTCAGACTCAGGCTGAGTGATTGCAATGGCTGGACCCTGAGCGACGATTTCCAAATCTCCCTCAGTTACGATTGTCGCAATCTCGATGATTGTATTCTCGTCCGGATCCAGACCCGTCATCTCGAGATCTATCCAAACCAATCGCTCATCGACCACGTAGTCGGGTCCGGCTGGACGGTCTTATTGCTTCCCTTCCTTGGGCGACAATGATAGCGTACGTGTGTCGGCTTCGTCCTATGGCGAAGATGGGGTACATCCAACTGCTGCGTAGCAATCGTCCCTTCAGACGGCTGTTCGTAGCCAACGAGATTTCCTTCATCGGTGACTGGTTCACCGTCATCGCCTTGTTCATCCTCGCTGGACAAGCAAGCGACAACTCGCCCCTCGCAATCGCAGGAGTACTCGCGTCTCGTAGTTTCTCACTAGCTGCGGCTCAGACATTCACGGGTATGCTAGCTGACCGCTATTCGAGAAAGGGACTGATGATTGGGGCAAACTTAGCCTCACTAATCATATTGGTTTTTGTGCTATATTTGGATTTACTTGGAAGCCTAACTTCAGTTTACATCTTGGCTGTAGTAATGGTTGCGGCGAGGGCAGTATTCGATCCAGCTGAATATGCGTACCTGCCCAACATATGTAGCGAAGAAGAACTTCTCACAGCAAATGCTCTGGCATCAGGGGGATGGTCTGTAGCACTAGGATTGGGTTCGGCAATCGGTGGACTGACCATCTCACTCTATGGAATTGAAACCGCACTTTGGATTGATTGCGCCACCTTCGCCCTCGCCGCTCTAGGTGTCATGACGCTGCCACCTGGTGGCCCGGACACTTCGGAGAGGAAGAGTGCCTCACCAAGAGTGGTATTCGGTGAGATTGTCGATGGTTGGAGATACATTAACTCAAATCCTTCGATTCGCAGGATAGTATTCGCCAAGGGGTTGTGGGCATCAGGAGGTGGTGCTCAGGTATTCCTGCTGATTCTCATTGGCATGGAAGCAGGATTCGGCGATGTCGCAGCGGGTGTTGGAATACTGTTCATGGTCCGAGGTTTTGGTAGTGGCTTTGGCCCATTGGCTGGACGCCCTCTAATGGAGAATGATTCTCTCAGACCGTATCTGATAGGACTGGCGGTTGGGGTCTGTGGTGCTTTCTACATCGCCGTATCTGCAGTTGAATGGACTAAGTTCGTACTGTTGCTGGTGTTTCTCTCCCATGCCGCAAGCGGGCTAAATTGGGTACTCTCGACTACATTCCTACAAGAGAGATCTGATGATGAGTGGAGGGGCAGGGTTGCGGGAACTGATCATTTTGTTATCACCCTGATGATGGGTGTCTCAGCAATTTCTGCTGGATACATAATGGAGAATGGACTGCTAGATTTGCGGGAGGTGATTGCCGCAACTGGATTGGTCCAGATAGCATTGGGAATCATCTGGACATCGCTATATTCGAAGGAAGAAAAGGAGCTCCTAGACCAGTCTCTGCAGACCAGCTAGAACCACTAGCGGCGCTATCGAGAAGAGTGTATCACGGAACAGCGAACGGGTCGAGGCCCTAGCGCGTGCGGTGATTCTCGACCGTATGTCTTCGTCTAACTTGCCCATCACGTCCCCGGCCGGCCCCCTGACTTGGTCCAACGCGCTCTCCAATGCGTCAGCCCCCTTGTCCAGTAGCCTCGAGACGAGGTGATCGATAGGTCCTCGCTTGGGGGCCGGGACATGTTTACCGTCTACGGTGTGCTCGACATCGATAACGTCCCTCCAAGGTCGCGGAATCTCAATGTCGCCTACTCCCTTGAGAATCTCGCGGCCAACTACAGCCGCCTCAACAGCAAACTTGGCCGTGCTGAGGTTGTACTTGGCCAGCAGCTGTATGTTTCGGCGCGAGCGAGTGACCTTGGTGAAGTCGGTGACGAGCCAGGCAGCACCGGCTATCAGCAGCAGTGCCACACCCACCTGAGGGGTCTGCTCCCAACTGGGCCAGCCGATGGGACCGAACCAGATGCGCGCGGTTATGGCGATTATCGCTGGCAGCAGGAAGGCGAGGACCTCATTGGCCACTATCAGCCAGAAGCCCTCGATAGGGAGTTTCTTCAGTCTCGCTGAGAACCACTTGAGGTGCTTCGTCCTCTCGCCAGGGGGAGCATAGGTGTTCACCAAGTCAATCAGAGGCGGCATCACGAAAACCATCCTCAAGATGAAGGGAATTGCGAGCATCAGCAGGTATGCGTCCCAAGGAGATGCAGGCGGTAGGCTGGGGAATGCGATGGCCTCTGCCATTGGGCCTCAGTGGAGTCTGACCTCCATCAACCTCACTACGGCATCACACCGCGGATTCACGCAGCGTGGCTGCTTGATTCGTCGCCGACCTGACCAGCACGATGGCGATGATTGCCCCTGAGCCGAAGGCGATGCCGATGTACTGGTGGGTGTTGTAGAACAACCAAGCGATTCCCAGTAGGGAGAGATACGAGACCACTTGGCAGATGATTGACAGTTTCAGCAGCATGACGTACTCTATGTCAGTGGCATTCTCGAACTCTTGGATGTAGGAGTGTATGAGGAAGAAGACGGCTTGGAAAGGAAGAGCGGCAGCTAGGACGGCAAGTCCCATTATGGTGCCCATGTCAGGATTATCTGGATTCAGCTCCAGACCTCTGAACAGCATGTTACCCAAGTTGACGCCGATGATGGCAGCATGGATCGTCCACGCCTTGTCCGAAGGAGCGTTGTCTCCTCGGTCATTCTCCGGAACCATGCCCGCGCTCGGTTTCGCGGTGCTGTTGAATATTACTCTCGCCGAGCGATGCTCAGGCGGTGTTCCGAGGTATGCGCTTGCCTACCCAGCGCTTCCAGATCGGAGGCACTAGGCAGGGCCACCAGCAAGCGTAGTACCCAGCGGGGAGCTCAGGTGCCTCCGGGTGGGGGCGGAGTTGCCAGAACGGTACGCTGGCGCGCACGTGGTGGTCTGAGTGACGGGTCAGTTCAAGCAGGGTCCAGCGTGACCAACGAGCCTCGGTGTTCCATGACTGCATCGCGGTCTGGCGCTCTTCCTCACCCCTCCTGAGGCCCCAGTGGCGGATGTAATTCACATACTCCAGAGTGAGGATTGCGATGGTCGACAGAACCAGCCAGCCTACTACCATAGTTCGACCGTTGGGTAGCATGAGCATGATGCCAATGGCTGCTATCTGGAAGATTAGTCCCTGATATGACGGATTCCTAATTCCAGTTCGTCCCTTGCCGTTGTGAACTCTCACCGAAGAGAGGAACTGACCGGGGATTGTCCTGAACCAGAACGACCACAGTCCCTCCTCCTCGTATGCGCTTGCTGGGTCACGAACCGTAGCTACCCACTTGTGGTGGTTGTGATTGTGCTCGGTGGTGAAGTGAGGGTAGTGGACGCTGAACAGCAGGAGTCTTGCCAGTCTCCAGCCCGGGCTCCTCGGCTTCTTGTGCCCGAGCTCGTGGGCCGTGACGATCGCGGACGCTGCTGCAGAGAGACCGGTCGACAGAGCGGCGGCAATCAGCCATATCGACACCGATGCCTCGAGGTAGGCGAACCTGAAGAAGGAGGCTAGGACTAGGAAGTGGACGATGCCGTGCACCCACAGGAGTGTTTCGAAGGGGAGACCCGACTCCCTCGGGGGACGGGGTTTCTTGGATTCGCCCATGACGACGTCGAGAATCGGGCCGACGCCCCAGACGAACAGCACCCCCATCGCCGTGAACGCCCCTCCAAGCAGATTGCCGGCTATGACAATCATCGGGTTGACGAGTCCCATGAGATGGACCGGCCACGGCTCCGGTGCGAGCTCTGACTCACTCATACAATGGGGCGTGCTTGGCTCTGGTCTTAGCGATTTTCGGAGCCACCACGACCCTGCAGTAGGGATTTCCCGGGTTGTTAGCGAAGTAGTCGTGGTGGTAGTCCTCAGCCACAAAGAAGTTGCTCAGGGGGCTGACCTCGGTAACTATCGGACTCGGGAAGTGCTCCGATAGGCTCTCAATCACGCTCTCCGTGTCATTCTTCTGACCCTCGTCGGCGTAGAACACCGAACTGCGGTACTGCGGGCCGATGTCGTTGCCCTGCCTGTCGAGCTGGGTCGGGTCGTGGCAGGTGAAGAACACCTCAAGCAAGGTGGTGCGCCCGATGATACTGGGGTCGAAGGTCACTCGGACCACCTCGGCGTGGCCGGTGCGCTTGCCGCACACCTGCTCGTAGGTGGGGTTGTCCACGTGGCCACCCGAGTAGCCGGGAATCACCTCGCTGACGCCTCGGAGTCCTTTCAGCGCGCCCTCGACGCACCAGAAGCAGCCTCCTCCGAGGACCATGTTCTCCATCGCATCACCTGCGGTAGTTCGGCGCCTCGCGGGTAATCTCGACGTCGTGGACGTGGCTCTCCGAGAGTCCCGCGTTTGTGATTCGCACGAAGTTGCAGTTGGTCTTCATCTCGGCTATAGTGCCGTTGCCGGTGTAGCCCATCGAGGATCGTAGGCCGCCAATCATCTGGTAGAGAACGTTGTCCACGGGACCTCTGGCGGGCACTCTGCCCTCGATTCCCTCTGGGACGTACTTGCGGGTGTCTCCCTGCTCCGACTGGAAGTACCTCTCGTGCGCGCCTTGGCTCATCGCCCCCACTGAGCCCATTCCGCGGTACACCTTGTACGACCTGCCTTGGTAGAGTATGGTCTCTCCAGGGGACTCGTCGGTCCCTGCCAGCACGGAGCCGGCCATCACCGAGTCGGCACCAGCGGCTATCGCCTTGGCGATGTCACCGCTGTACTTGATGCCGCCATCGGCGACCACAGGGATGTCGTTGCCGACGCATGTCTCGACGACTCCCAGAACGGCGGTGAGCTGTGGGACGCCGACCCCGGAGACTATCCGGGTGGTGCAGATTGAGCCGGGGCCTATTCCGACCTTCACGGCATCCGCCCCAGCATCGATGAGCATCTCGGCGGCTTCCCCGGTGGCTATGTTGCCGGCAACTATCTGCGCACCGTCCGGGGCTTGGCTGCGAATCTCCCTGACGGTGTCGATGACGCCGTGCGAGTGGCCATGAGCGGTATCCACCACGACTGCGTCTGACCCAGCCTCAAAGAGAGCCAGAGCTCGCTCGACGCCCTTGTCGCCGGTCCCAGTTGCTGCCGAGACCCTCAGACGGCCTTGCGAGTCCTTGCACGACTTCGGATTGTCGCGGCTGCGCTGGATGTCGCGCACCGTCATCATCCCGGCGCAGCCGCCGTCGTCGTCGACCACGATGAGCTTCTCGATGCGGTGCTGGTGGAGCAGTTTCTTGGCGACCTCCGGGTCGACGTGCTCGGGTACGGTGACCACTTCCGTGGTCATCATAGTCGAGACCTTCACAGAGTCGTCGGACACGAACCTGATGTCGCGGTTTGTGATGATACCAACCAGAACTCCCGAGTCATCGACCACTGGAAACCCAGAGAACCCATGCTGCGACTTGATTGCCCTCAACTCGCCGATGGTGCTGTCGGGCGAGATTGTCACCGGGTCGAGGACTAGGCCGGACTCGAAGCGCTTGACCCTGTAGACCTCAGAAGCCTGAGCCTCGACGCTCATGTTGCGATGGATCACACCGATTCCGCCGGCCTGTGCCATGGCGATGGCCATGTCGCTCTCGGACACCGTGTCCATCGCCGCCGATATCAGCGGGATGTTCAGTGGAATCGAATTGGTCAGGCGGGTGGAGGTGTCGACCTCGGCAGGGAGGACAGCCGACTCCGCTGGCATCAGTAGGACGTCATCGAAGGTCAGAGCCTCGGGTATGCCGTCTTGCGCCATTAGGTACGACCTATGGCACCCGTACTTCAACGATTCGTAAGCAGGGCCGTTAGACGGTATTCGAGCGGTAAATTCGTGAATCCGGTGGTCCACTAATGATACTCTACCCGACGCATTCAAGAACCCCGGTTGGCCGGCCGCGACACGAGGAGATACCTGTGTACAAGATCGCAATGATCGGTTGGCGCGAGTGGGTCGGGATGCCCGAGCTCGAGGACGTTCCCCTGCTGGCCAAGATGGACACTGGAGCTTGGTCAAACACCCTGCATGCCAGCGACATCGAGATTATCGAGTCGGACCTCGAGAGTCGCGTAAGGTTCCGCCTCGAGGACGGCGGCGAGTGGATCGAGAGGCCGGTCAGCGACTGGAGGCGCGTGCGCGACACCGGTGGCCACGAGACCATGCGCCCAGTGATTCGGACAACCCTGGAAATAGCAGGCATGGACTTCGACATCGAGGTCTGCCTGAAGGACCGTTCGCTGATGCGTCACAGGCTAATTCTAGGTCGCAGATTCCTACGTGGCAACTTCTGCGTCCACCCGGGCCGTGAGTGCATCCATCCTAGCAATCGAACTATACCTAGGATTTCAATTGGAATAGAGACAGTCTAATCCTTAGTCCTCATGCGATAAGCATGAATTCTTCTTTCGAGGCCCCATATGTCTCCGAGGGGGTTTCGCCTTGGTGGCTTAAGGGACTGGCCATCTTCATGGCACTGATATCAATTTTCATGCTTCTCAGTGTAGCTTCTGGACTACTGACTCCAATATTTGTTGACAGGTTAATGCCTGAAGATTTCGAGGAAGTACAACCCTATCCTGAAGATGGAACCGATGAGGATAAGGCTGAGTGGAACGAGACCAATGAATTCTGGGATGACATGGTAGAATACATGGACGAGATGATGGGGGTCATGAAGTTCCAAGCGGCACACAGCGGTATTCTTGCCATAATTGGTCTGTTCAGTGTACCAGTGCTTTGGAGAGGTGACAGGGATCTGGGAATCAAGTTGGTAGGAGTTTGGATAGGAGTGAATCTACTAGGCGGTATGGGTTTGATGTGGATTTTGACGAGAAGCGGATTATTGATGCCGGAGTTCGCTACTGGTCGAGGGGGCGAGGAGTGGGGGGCCAGTGCAGAATTAATGGAAACAATCACTTTGGTTGGGAGTTGGGGTCAGATTATTTTCTGCAACATATGTTTCCTAGGTATCCTAGGTCTCGTTGCAAGTAAATCAAAACCCCCAACTAGGCTCGTTTCAGGTGCTGATGTTCCGCCCCAATCTTGAAGCGTCTATCGTGCTGTGGCCGGGCCATGGAACAAATGGTGCACGGTATACTAGTCGTTAACACGGAAACGATACCTGGAATGATGATTACAGAAACCCTCGGAGTCGTTAGGGGCTCGACGGTGAGGGCGAAGAATGTGGGCAGAGACATCACTCAAGGTCTCAGGAATATCATGGGTGGTGAGCTTGTGAAGTACACAGAACTGCTTGAGGAGTCTCGTCAAGAGGCGATTGGAAGGATGGTCGCTGAGGCTATGGGTAGAGGAGCCACTGCGATAGTGAACGTGCGATTCGCTACTTCAGCAGTGACTGCAGGAGCAGCAGAGTTGTTCGCCTATGGCACCGCTGTGAAGACCGAGTGAAGGAGGTTCTCTCCATGGCAGAGTGGGCAGTAATTATCCCGTTAGTAGTGGGCAGCATATGCATGTTCCCTTTTTTGCTTCTAGCCGCTGGTGGGTTACTGTACGCATTTGCATATCCATTCATGTTAATCTGGGCTTTCTTCACCAGTGGCAAGAGATTGGACGATCAGATTGCTGACACAACATCTAGAGAGATTTCATTGCGTGATTCATTGGGCCGCGACCCACTAACTACGCTCGATGGAGGATATCGAACTGACATTACTGAGTGTGGTGTGGTTTGGGCCGGGGTCGTCTTCGGTCCCAGTCACTGGCATTTGTTGATTGGCTTCATCAACAATCTAATCGGAGGTTCGATAGACATCTTACAGAAAGTGGTTGCTGCCGGTAGGGCTGAGGCAATGCAGAGGTTGAGGGAGAATGCCGTCTCAAATGGATACGACGATGTGATCAATGTGAGGATAGATACCTCCGATATGGCACCCCAAGGTGCGCAGTCTAAGGTCAAGGCCGTCGAGGTTTTCGCCTACGGAACCGGTGTGAAGTACGGCTAGGACTCGTTGTAGATCGGCGTCTCGTCCAGATACATAGCCAGATTGAACAGCCACCAAGAAATCAAGTCGAATGACTCGACTAGATTCTGTACCCCTGTACCGTTGTCGGTCACCATCATGTCAATCATCGTCTCGAGCGTGTCGCAAGGCCCGTGATAGCAGTCTGAGCCTCCTGTGAGCGAGCCGAAGTCCATCGAGACCACGCCGAGCTGGTCTGCTATCCTCTCGTAGTCGCTCCTGCCCCTTTGAGACTCGTGCACCGATATGGAGAGTCTCTTCTGGTCGCTCGAATCAACATCCTTCATCGAGGCGTAGCCTTCAGTATGGTAGATTTCTCTACCAAGTCGCAGCGCCTCGGCGATGTCGTTGTTGTTGGATCCAATCCATTCTGCCAGCCTGACCATTGGCCATTGCTCATTGATCTGGTTGTCAGTCTCGGGAATGATGTCCACTACTAAGGTGTAGTATCCAGGCCAGTTGGTACCTACTGCATCAGCGTTCAGATAGTTAGAGAGGGTGACTCCTGCAGGGATGTTGTCAATCCACCTATCGACTCCGTCATAGCCGTTCTCCTCGTTGGACCAAAAGCATACGACGATTGTTCTGCGGTGATCGAACTGAGCCAATCCCTTAGCGGCCTCTAGAACCAAAGCGACACCGGCTCCATTGTCATGCGCACCGATGTTCGAGCCTCCTCCGGGTGGACTTCCTGGCTCAGCGATGTCAAGATGCGCGCCTAACACCAGCCACTCGTCTGGGAACAACGTTCCTTCCTTGTAGCCGCATACATTGACGGCATAGGAGAAGTCGGATATCCAATACCTGTGGACCTGTGCGTCATATCCCATCCCTTGCAGCTCTCCCTGCATGAAATTGGCAGCCCTCATGTATGTCGGGTCATTGAGAGTAAAGGGACCCCAGCGCTGATTGTACCCCGAATCAGGGTCTGCAAAAAGTTCCAGCCATTCGAAGACGTTGAGGCCGTCAATCAATCCGGTGCTATGCAATGCCCCATCCTCAACCGTGTAGGCCGAATCGTTCTCCCTCAGCACCGGATGCTCAACATAGGTATACGCAGATTGTTCAAATTCGCTTGAAGCGAACCACTCAGGCCAGCTTTGATTGGTCGCTCTAAGTTGCCATTTGTCTCGCCCCAACTTGCCCAGCAAGAAGTGCGTCGAGTTGAGATTAGAAGGAGCCAGCATTTCTACCGTAATCGTTCCAGAGCCATCAAAGTCAATTGTGGTCCCGTTGACAACAAAACCGGATTCATGATCGATTACAAGATAGGGAATATGGACGCTCATTGAACTGGAAGCACTGAACTCTACCGACTGAAATTGCGCACCAACCAGTATCTCGGGCGATACTGTGAGATTGCTTGTCGGAATCAACTCATCATCTGGCTCTGCGGAGAAGCATCCAGACATTGTGGTCATCAAGATGATGAGAGCAATACTGCCCGCTGAGAGTCTTTTCATCAGAGCGACAAAGGCACAGCCGATATATCATCCACGCGGAACGGTCATGAGGAATGAGAATCCTACGGTTTTCGTGCGAAAGTCCGCATTCGCTGTGTTAATTGTGGCAATGCTGCTATTGATGCCAATAAGCAGCGCTAATCAGAAATTGGAATCTGAGGAGACTCCAGCAGACTTGCAGCTCACTTGGGTTGACTGTTGGATGGAGCATAAGGAAGGCAATTTGAACTCATCAGAGCAGTTCTTCTGCGATGCCTACTATTCTGAGGCACCAACACAAAGGCTGTATGATCTGCGTTGGATATTCCTTGATGTCGCTGAAGATGATGTTTCTGAGGACTGGATGGAAGTGCAACTGAATAATCTCAATGCAGTTTTCTTGCCCTGGGGGTTCCAATTTCAAACCAATGAGGTGGTCATAATTGCTGATGCTGTTGCCGAATCTGATGACTACTATGAAGAGTGGACTTTGAGGGAAATTCTACCCGACCTACGTGCCCAATTAGGTCTGTCTGAAGATGATGAGATAGCGTTAGAAGAATTGAAATCTCAACTTGCGGAGCGTCATGTTTCTCAAGATGAATTGGACAATATTACTCTAGATGAGGAGTATAACACCGCTGGTGCTTTCCGCTTGGCTTCTAGAGCAAGATCAGAGTCAATTACCATAGTTATTCGGCCGGGAGGAGACGCTGTTGTGGAGGGTGGTGGGCCTCCTGCAGAATTGCAGATTAGTCGCAGTAGCGCACTAGAGTTGCGAGTGACTTTGCTAAATGGAAATGGTTTGACTACACTACCTCACGAAATGGGTCATTACTTTGGAATCGGTAACACTCATGCTCCAAACTACAATGAAGCAGAGGCGGACATCGGATTCGAACAGAGATGGACTAGGATGGCTCATGACGGTCAAGCCATCAGACGAGTGGTTGGGGAC
>ERZ724560.110-NODE-110-length-14225-cov-2.071358_pt1 | contig 14225 bp, 13 predicted proteins | sample MGYA00375854_ERZ724560 | MGnify/ENA primary metagenome ERZ724560 (study PRJEB28725, sample SAMN03264854) | marine sediment metagenome | biome: marine pelagic biome; feature: marine oligotrophic desert; material: ocean water | place: Pacific Ocean:North Pacific... | reverse complement strand
ACTTTTAGCAGGCAGTATTTTATTTTTCTTATCTTCTTTTGAAGGAATAGCTTTAACTTTTTTCTCAGGAGACTTTTTCTTAGGAGGCTTTTTCTTAGGTACTTTATTAGCAACAGTCTTTTTTGGAGTTTGTGCTTTCTTCACATTTCTTTTTTTAGCATCATCCGATGGCTTGGATTTACTTTTAGTTGTTTTTAAAGAATTTGTTTTACCTTTAGCAACTTTTCTTTTGTGATCAACTTTCTTGTTTTTCCTTGGAGAAGGCTGCTTAGTATTTCTTTTTCTTGATCGATTATTATTCGATCTTTTTTGATTACTTGGCCTTTGTTTCGGTCTAGCTTTTTTCTTTTTTGATGGTGATTTCTTATCAGGCGTCAGCCAACACTTAATTCGATCAATAAAGTTAGGGCCTTTAACTCCCTCAACATCCCATGCAGTTACAGGCTCAAACTCATTTCCAGACTGAATTTCAGAATTAGTGACATTACTGATTGTATTTTTCTTATTTTCCTGATTCTTGGCAATATTTCTGCTACTAATTTCAGTAGTTGTTCCGTCTTCACGAACTCTTTTGATTGTATAATTAACACTCGATGAATCTGGATTAGCAATAAGTGAGATATCGATCTTTTCTCTTTCTTCAATATCTTTTATCCACTGCCTTTTTTCATTTAACAGGTAATTTGCTGCGTCAGAAGGTATATCGGCAATTACGCTCTTTGTTTTTTCTTTTCTTGCTTCTTCTCCGACTACCCTTAAGACAGATAAGGCTAATGATTCTGTGCTTCTAACTTTACCTATTCCACTGCAGTTTCTGCATATTCGATACGCGGAGTCATCAAGGGAAGGGCGTAATCTTTGGCGAGACATTTCCATAAGACCGAATCTAGATATAAAGCCGACTGAAACCCTTGCTCGATCCTGTCTGACAGCTGCTCTAAGTGTATTTTCAACAGTTTTCTGATTTTTATAATGTCTCATGTCGATGAAATCTATAACGATTAGTCCACCCATGTCTCTCAACTTACATTGCCTTGCAATTTCTTCAGCAGCTTCAATGTTTGTCTGAAGGGCAGTGGCTTCAATATCAGCCGCTTTGGTTGATTTACCAGAATTAATATCAATCGCCACTAGAGCTTCAGTGTAATCAATAACAACTGTTCCTCCTGACGGTAAAGAGACTTCATTTGAGTAGGCAGATTCTATTTGATTCTCAATTTGGAAGCGAGTGAAGAGCGGGGTATCTTCAGTGTAGTGTTTTAGTTTTTTTAAGTTTTTAGGTGTAACCTGTTTTATGTACTTTTTAGCATCATCAAAAGTATCTTTGTCATCAATAATGATTTCACCAATATCATCTTCTAGATGATCTCTCATAGCTCGCACGATGAGATTGTTCTCTTGGAAGATTAGTGAAGACGCCTCAACTTTAACAGCTAACTTCTTTATAGCATCCCATATACCCACAAGATAATTAAGATCCCATTGGAGTTCGATGTCAGATCGACCTACACCTGCTGTCCTAATTATCATACTGCTGTTTTTAGGTACATCCAGCTTCGCAAGACTCTTAAGTGTTTCTTCTCTCTCTTTGCCTGTTATTTTTCTTGAGATTCCACCACCTTTAGAGCTATTAGGCATGAGCACAGCAAATCGTCCCGCAAGACTTAAATAAGTTGTTAGAGCCGCTCCTTTGGTTCCCCGTTCTTCTTTAACAACTTGAACCACAATATCCTGACCTTCTTCAAATAAGTTTTTAATGTTATGTTTTTCTCCAGGTATCGGTTCGGAAAGATAGTATTCTCTCGAAATCTCTCTATAGGGCAAAAACCCGTTTCTTTGTGATCCAAAGTCCACAAAAACTGCATCAAGACTAGGCTCAATTCTAGTTATTTTACCTTTATAGATGTTATTTTTTTTACGTGTTACAGACGAAAGCTCTATATCGAGGTCATAAAGCTTTTGTCCATCTACCATGGCGACCCTCAACTCTTCTTGTTGAGTCGCATTGATCAGTATCCTTTTCATAGTTACCTCTATATGTAGGCAACAGGATAGAAATATTTTCCTTCGATTGGTTTCTTGGTTATTACCAAGACGTGTCTATTTTTAATCTTAATAAACTTAATGAAACTGTTTTTCTTACCAACAAAGATATCTTCTATCAAATTGTCTTTGTTTAAAAATTCTTACCCATTTTTGGGTTGTTTAGCGGAACTATTTCCACTTTTTCTTAATTAAAAGTGATTATCTTTCTTAAATAATCAATAATCTAGGTGGGGATTATAGCAGAGTTATTTCTCTTACAACAACAAACAATTAATTATTCATTAAATATCAATAATATATGAGCTCCAAAGAAGGTAAAAATAAGTTTTTAATTGACGAAGATTCAATAGATATGAGGCTAGATAACTATCTCCTTAAACGAATAAAAGATGTTCCTAAGTCAAAGATTTATAAAATTATCAGAAAGGGGGAGGTTAGAGTTAATTCTAAGAGAATAAAGCCTTTGTATAAGTTAAAAAAAGGCGATCTGATTAGAATTCCTCCTAATTTAATTTATGATCAAGGCACTAATAAAAGTCCAATAAAGCCAAAGAATCTAGATTGGATTAAGAATATTATTCTTCATGAAGATGACGGATTCTTGGTCGTTAATAAACCCAGTAGGATGGCAGTTCATGGGGGAAGTGGGAGTAGTCAAGGTTTAATCGAACTCTTAAGATTTCAAAGAGATAATCCAAAAGAAGATTTAGAACTCGTTCATCGATTAGATAAAGAGACCAGTGGTTGTCTTTTGATCTCAAGAAAAAGATCCAAATTAAGATTGTTGCATCAATATTTCCGAGAAGGGATTGTTAATAAAACCTATCTTGGTTTATTGATGGGATCTTTTAAGGAAGAAAGTTTTATTGTTGATCAGCCATTAAAAATTCACACTAAAAATAATTTAAGAAAATCTATTCCAGATAAGGATGGAAAAAAAGCAATTACCAAATTTAGGTTACTAGAGAAGTTTGATGATTGTGCATTATTTGAAATTAAACCCATCACTGGTAAGACGCATCAAATTAGAGCACATGCGAGTTTCATCAATAAACCTCTTGCTGGCGATCAAAGATATAATCCTCAACCGGATGTATTGTCACAGAGTGCTGGGTTGAAAAGATTGTTTCTACATGCAACATCTATTTCGTTCCCATCACTTGATGATGCAAAGAGCATCATTACTTTTGAGAGTGATATAGGGGATGAATTAAGCCGGGTTATTTCCAATCTAAGAGATTAGTCTTTTTAATAACCATTGGATTGGTAGGCCTATAATAGCTTCAGGGTCTTCCGTTTCTATCTCATCAACTAATTTCTGGAAAAGTTTTGATTCCATCTTCACCCCGGCAGTGGTATTAAGCTTCTCCTCAGAGTCTAAGTATTCTGTAAGCATTTCATGACTGAAATTTTTGAATATAACTCTTGTGACGTCTATATACGACTCCTCAAGACTCTTATTTTTATGGATTATTGCAATTCCTGTATAGAAAATAACCTCTCCGCTTGAGAAAGCTGTGATCGTTTTATAGGCGTCCTCGTAACTTTTTGGTTTTCCTAGAATATTTCCTTTAAAAGAAGCTACTTGGTCTGATCCTATAACCAAAGCATCAGGTTCACCAAGAGATATTTTTCTAGCTTTTGTAAGAGCTAGCCTCAAAGCTAAATCTTTTGCTGATTCTTTTTCTTTGGGTGATTCATCAATATCTGGACTAAGAGTTAGAAAGTTAGGAATATATTTTTTTAATAATCCAGCTCTATATATTGAACTAGAACCAAGAATTATTTGTTCATAATTACTTTTCATTAGTGATTAGCAACCTAAAGTAAATTTATTGGTAGAATATTGATGAATTATATAGTTGCTTAGATGATGTTTAAACAAATATTGAGTTACAAGGAAATACTCGATTTGTCGATAAAAAAAACAAATCTCAGTGAGACGTTTTCTGCTAAAAAGCTCTCTAGAGTTTCAGAATTGCTCAATGATTCCAGAAGCGATCAATCGAATGTTGTCGAAGTTGATTGCCTATTATTCCAAAATGAAGCTCTACTTCCAGTTGTTAAGGGTAATATAGTCCTTAATTTAGATTTGAACTGTCAACGATGCCTTGGTCAATTAAATTGGACAAATACGATTGCTCTTTATATTGAGTTTGAAGACAGCTTTTCTCAAGAGAGAAAGCATCATTCACAAATTGATAAGATAGAGATTGACGGCGAAGGAATCTCAATTGAAAAAATAATAGAAGATGAGATTCTATCAATTATGCCTATGTCAATAATGCATAAAAGTGTTGAATTATGTGAAAATAACGATACCGTAGGCATGTTTTTGACTACTTCGTCAGATAAGATAAAAGATGAAACTAAAAATACACCGTTTGCAAATTTATCTGATTTGATTAATAAGTGAGTATCAGAGACAGCTAGGGAGACTTAAATGGCAGTACAAAAGAAAAGAAAAACAAGATCAAGAAGAGATATGAGACGATCTCAGATTAAGACTAAGAAACCAGAGATTTCTAGTGATCAAAATACTGGAGAGAATCATCTCAGGCATAATATTAGTCCCCAAGGCTTCTATCGAGGCAAGCAAGTTATATTAGTAAAAGATAAAACCAGCTCAGAAGACGAAGAAGAGTAGGGTAATCCCATGAATAAATCAGTAACACTTGCTCTCGATGTGATGAGCGGTGAGAACGATCCGCATTCTTCTTTGCAAGCAGCCTTAAAGCTTATTTCAGTCAACGAATCAGTCAATCTTCATTTGATCGGTAATGAAGAGAAGATTAAAGAATACCTTCCTGGGAGAATTGATGACAGGCTTAGCATTCGTCACACAGAAGAAGTTATTACAATGAAAGATTCTCCAATGGATGTTTTAAGAAGAAAGAAAGAATCATCCATGAGATTAGCTGTTGAGATGGTTGCGAATAAAAAGGCGGATGCGTGTATTAGCTCAGGGAACACAGGCGCTCTATTAGCGATTTCGAAACACCTTCTTAAGACTATCCCCAATATCAGTCGCCCCGCCCTTGCTAAATCGATACCCACGATAAAGAGCTTTACCTATATGTTAGATTTAGGGGCTAATTCAAATTGTACAGCTGAACAGCTTCTTGAATTTGCTAAGATGGGCTCAGTCATTGCAAGAGAAATTAAAAACATTAAAGAACCAAGGATTTGTCTTTTGAATATTGGACATGAACGGATTAAGGGGCATGAGGTAATTAAGGAAGCCGCAACCTTGTTAGAACAATCAGATTTAAATTATATCGGTTTCATTGAAGGCAACTATATTGTTCAAGATTATGCCGATGTCGTGGTTACAGATGGTTTTACAGGCAATATTTCTGTAAAGACGATGGAGGGGAGCATAAAGATGCTCAATGGCTTTATAAGCGATGCGTTTAATTCTAATCCATACAATAAAATTTCTTCATTTCTCGCTAAACCAGCCATTAATGAGTTTAAAAGCAGAATTGATCCAAGGCGATTCAATGGGGGTTTATTGCTTGGTTTAAATGGAGTAGTAGTAAAAAGCCACGGAGCTTCAGATTCATTCGGCTTTTATCACGCGTTACTTTCAGCGATTGATGAAGTGGAAAAAGATATTATTAAGAAGTTAATTTCAGGGTCTTAATGGAGGTGCTCCAGTAATGTATTCAAGGATAGAGTCTATAGGCAGTTTTTTGCCAGAAAACATCATCACCAACCAAGACCTTGAAAAACGTGTGGACACTTCAGATGAATGGATTAGAACCCGAACCGGAATCAAGCAAAGATCTATAGCTAATGAAAATCAAGCAACTTCTGATCTTGCCTTAGAAGCTTCAAGAGAGGCTATAAAAAAGGCAGGAATCAACCCTAAAGAAATCGATCTTATTATTGTTGGTACCTGCACGCCAGATGTTGCTACACCTAATGTGGGTGTGATAATTCAAAAAGAATTAGGTTTAAAGAATTGTCCAGCTTTTAGTATTGAGGCTGCATGCAGTGGTTTTATTTATGCTTTAAATATTGCTAATAAGTTTATTATTTCAGGCGAATCTAAATGCGCACTTGTTGTCGGGGCTGAAACACTTTCCAGAATTACTGATTGGAACGATAGAAACACTTGTGTCTTATTTGCAGATGGTGGAGGAGCAGCGATATTAAAACCTTCAGAAACACCAGGTATTCTTTACTCTGATATTGGAGCAGATGGGGCTTATTCAGATTTATTGTATGTTCCTTATGGCACCTCGAGAAGACCTCAGTCAGAGAAAGATAATGACCATTTTCTTCATATGAAGGGCAATGAGGTATTTAAAGTAGCTGTTAAAAAATTAGAATCTATTGCTGTTAATGCAATCAAAAGGAATAATTTATCGGTTGAAAAAATTGATTGGTTTGTCCCTCATCAAGCAAATATAAGAATTATACAAGCAGTAGCCAAGAGGTTGAAGATGCCAATGGAAAAAGTAATTGTGACTCTAGATCAGCACGGAAACACATCAGCAGCATCAATACCATTAGCTTTAGATGTGGGTATTACTGACGGAAGAATTAAGAAGGGTGATACCATTCTTCTTCAAAGCTTTGGAGCAGGATTTACATGGGGCACTGCTCTATTACGCTTGTAAGAAGAATGCGACAGTTATTTTTTGGGAGCTTTCTCTGCTAATTCTTCCCAGATCTGATCTGCTGACTTTTCAGTTTCTTGAACCTCTTCTTCAACCTCTTGTTCAACCACTAACTCTTCCTCTAAATCATCAATTTGATCTTTAAAATGGGAGCAACCGACTAAGAACAAAGCTGAGATTAAAGCAATAAATCTTTTATTTTTATTAAGAATTTTCATTAGGCCTCCGTTAATTTTTGCTATTCAGTTATTTTCCATCAAAGATTTAAAAAGAGCAATATTTTAACTTTCTCTGAAAACAATTCTTCCTTTTGATAAATCATAAGGACTAATATCAACGATAACTTTGTCGCCAGTTAGAATTCTTATGTAGTTCTTTCTCATCTTTCCAGATATGTGAGCAGTTATCATATGGCCGTTTTCTAGTTCAACTCTGAAAATAGTATTAGGGAGTGTTTCTTTCACCACTCCGTTCATTTGTATTGCTTCTTCTTTAGCCATTGGTTCTAAGTTTAAACGAATATTAACTTAAATTGTCTAAGTATTTTTCTGCATCTAAGGCTGCCATGCAACCACTTCCAGCTGATGTAACTGCTTGACGATAGATAGGATCGGCCACATCACCAGCTGCAAAAACACCTTCTATACTGGTTAGTGTTGAGTATCGATCAGAAGACTTGTCTAAGAGAATATAATTTGTTTGATCCATTTCTAGTTGTTTTGAGAAAATTTCTGTATTTGGATTGTGACCAATCGCAATAAACACACCCTTAACTTCAATAGATTTATTTTTATTATCGTTAACACTTTTTACAATAACTCCGTTAACTTCATTATCATCCCCTAAAACTTCGTCCAAAGTGTGGCTCCAGAGCAAATCGATATTTCCTTTTTCGCCTGTTTTCTCAAAAAGTTTGTCTTGCAACATTTTTTCTGCTCGTAACTCATCTCTTCGATGAATTAGTGTTACTTTGCTGGCAATATTTGAAAGATAGATAGATTCTTCAACAGCAACATTACCTCCGCCAATTACAACCACATCTTGATCCTTATAAAAGAAACCATCACAAGTAGCGCATGCAGATACGCCTCGTCCTTTATATTTCTCTTCACTATCAAGCCCTAAATACTTTGCTGTAGAGCCTGTTGCAATAATCAATGCATCACAAGTGTATGTCTCGCTTCCTCCGAAGAGTTTATAGGGTTTACTTGACAGATCAGACTTTTCGATATGGTCATAAATTATTTCAGTTTCAAATTTTTCGGCATGCTTCAACATTCTTTCCATTAAGGCTGGACCGAGAAGATCATCGGGGTCTCCAGGCCAGTTTTCAACTTCAGTAGTCGTCATCAGTTGACCTCCAGGCTCAGCACCAGTAATAAGTGTTGGTTTTAAATTTGCTCTTGCAGCATAAACTGCCGCACTGTATCCAGCTGGACCTGCTCCTAGAATTATTAATTTTCTGTGTTTACTTTTTGTCATTTAGAAAAGTGTGTTGTTAGATTTTCCATAAAGAATCATAATATTGCAAACAACAATCAAAAATGAATATTAAAACTATATACTACAAAGTGTTTTAAAGGATTATTATTTCAATCGATAGATTTAAAAAATTAGTCAATAAGATCACAATTCTAAGGGAATCAGTGGCTATAGTTCTGTTTTCTTTATCTTTAATTCTTTTTATATCCCTATTTAGTTATGATCCAAATGATCCAGGTTTTAATACCACCGGTAACAAGGAGATTAGTAATTTCATTGGCTTAATTGGTGCGTATTTCTCCAGTACTTCCTTTGTTTTCTTTGGTGTTGCAAGTTACTTCATTCCACTTTTATTTATTTCGTTTGCTGTTTCAGTAATCCAAGGAAAGGAGACAAAAACAAGCAAAGAAATATTAGTTGTCAAGCTTATAGCTTTTATACTTATTCTGATAAGCACATGTACTGTCTCGTCAATTCACTTCCTAATCGAATGGATGCCTGAGGGCAGTGGCGGCATTTTAGGTTTAGTCATTGCCTCTTCCTTGATGCAACTTTTGGACATGATTGGCACAACGCTATTGATGTTAGCTCTATGGTTTTCTTTTTTACCTTTATTTCTTGGCTTTTCTTGGGTAAAAGTCATAGATTTTCTCGGATCATCAGTAATAGAGATTTCTAGCTATATCTCCTTAAATCTTAATTCATTAATTTTATCCATAAAAAATAATGCTGCTGATAAGAAAGTTAAAAAGGCTGAGACTGAAAGAGTCGAGAAAAAGGTTAAAGAAACACCTGTAAAGGAAAAGAGCGTAGAAAGCTCAAAACCAAAAATAGAAAAAGTTATCCCACCTATTGAGGAAGGCAAAAAAGCTTCGAAAGAAAGACAAACTAAATTATTTGATGAATCCTCCGCATCATTGATACCAAGTTTAGACCTTCTCGATGAAGCAAGTAATGAAAAGTATGGAAACTCAGAAGAATCCCTAGAGGCTTTATCAAGATTACTTGAGTTAAACCTTAAAGATTTTGGAATTGACGCAACGGTTGAAGAGGTATTGCCTGGCCCGATAGTGACAAGGTTCGAAATCAATCCAGCGCCTGGTGTCAAAGTTAATCAAATTAATAACCTCTCAAAAGATTTAGCTAGATCACTTTCAGTTTCAAGCGTGAGGATTGTGGAAGTCATTGAGGGTAAATCATTTATTGGTATAGAAATCCCTAACGAAAAAAGAGCATTGGTAGTTCTAGGAGAAATATTAAGATCAAAAACTTTTGAAGAAGTAACCTCTCCATTATCAATTGCTCTAGGAAAAGATATTGCAGGAAATCCAATTGTTGCTGACTTGCAAAAAATGCCTCACTTATTGATTGCCGGTACAACAGGGTCAGGAAAATCAGTTGGTATTAATGCAATGATTATCAGTCTTTTATACAAGTCAACACCTAAAGATGTCAGGATGATACTAATTGATCCAAAAATGCTTGAACTATCTGTTTATGGTGGGATTCCTCATCTTTTATGCCCTGTGGTAACTGACATGCGAGAAGCTGCTAACGCTCTTCGTTGGTGTGTTTTAGAAATGGAAAGACGTTACAAACTAATGTCTGCATTGAAGGTGAGAAATCTTAGAGGTATGAATGTGAAGATTGAGGAGGCAATCAAATCAGGTGAACCTATCAAGGATCCTCTCTTCGATGTTGATAAAGCTTTAAATGAGGGGGAAAGTATAGAACCTCCAGATCTTGAACCATTGCCCAACCTTGTAGTAGTGGTAGATGAGCTAGCTGATATGATGTTAACCGTCGGAAAAAAAGTTGAGCAGCTTATTTCTCGACTAGCTGCAAAAGCTAGGGCATCAGGTATTCATATGATTATTGCAACCCAGAGACCTTCTGTTGATGTAATTACAGGATTAATAAAAGCAAACATTCCAGCAAGAATAGCTTTCCAGGTTTCAGCAAAAGTTGATTCGAGGACCATTTTAGATCAAATGGGGGCAGAGAATCTTTTGGGTAATGGAGATATGCTCTACATAGCACCGGCTTCTTCAACTCCCGTTAGAGTACATGGGGCTTTTGTTTCAGATGAAGAGGTAAATCGTGTTTCATCAGATCTTCAATCTAAATCCCAGCCAATTTTCATCGATGAGGTTACATCAGGTCAGGGTGGTGAATTCTCTTCTGAGGACCAAAGCAAAGAGAATGGAGACAGTGAAACAGACCCTCTTTTTGATGAGGCTGTTAAATTGGTTACTGAATCGAGAAATGCTTCTATTTCTTCTGTGCAAAGAAGATTAAGAATTGGCTATAACCGTGCAGCTAGAATAGTTGAGAAGATGGAAGAAATTGGCATCGTCGGTGAACTTGAGTCTAATGGCAAGAGAGAAGTGCTTGCACCCCCACCACCAGAAGACTAGAAAAGATCAGATGGTTTTTATCTTATTAAAACTTCTTTTAATCGTTCTATTAATTATTCCAAGCGCTGCAACAAGCAAAGATTTTGATCCAATAAATTATTTGAATTCAATTCAAACTATTAGAGGCGAGTTTATACAACGGGAGAGGTCATCCCAAATCAACCAAAAAGTATCCGGTGAAATCTTTATAAGGAAGCCAAATCAACTTCTTTGGAGCATGGAAAGCCCTAACCAGAAAAAAGTCCTAATAAATGGAAAGACTATTACTTATTTTGATGCTGATTTAGAACAAGTGGTGATTTCAGATTATCTCAAAGAGAATCAGGTTTCTTGGGTTAATCTATTTCTCAATAGATCGTTAACGGAATCGTCCTATGAATTTAATGAGAAGAAATTAAACAATGGAGAAACACATATCAGATTTGATGATATGAAGGGTGATTACCAGAGTGTTACTCTAATTTTTAAGTCTGGTCTTCTGCAGGGGATTGATCTACTGGATAACAGCAATAATTCAATAATTATTGAATTCACTAAATTTGAGATAAACCAGACACTTTCGGATAATTTATTCAATTACCAATTCCCATCTTCTGCAGATGTTATCGATCAAAGACGATGAGACAACTTATAGAATCACTGCCAGAATCTCTGCAATCTTTGATCACCTTATTGTTGTTATTAGGTGTAGCATTTTTGCATTTTATTAGCCCACCAACTCTTGCTATTACACCAGTATTTGGTGCTGATAAAATTGCTCATTGCCTTATATTTTTCTCTGTCACTTCTTGGTCTTGTGTTGTATATAGTGGAAAGAAAATCAGACAATTTGCTTACTTCTTAATCTTCTACGGTCTTAGCTTGGAACTGATGCAAATGACCATAATTCCTGATAGAAACTTTGAATGGATGGACTGGTTTTCTGACATATCAGGTATACTCCTTGGTTTGTTTACTTTCTCCAAACGGCTATAATCATTTCTATACCAAAAGATTCAATAACTAAAACAATGCTTGATCCTAAATTAATTAGAAATGAAACCGAAAGAGTTTCAAAGAATTTAATCAAAAGACAAAATGATTTTGATCTTTCTCATTTTATTGATGCAGAAGAATCTTCAAGGAAATTTCAAACTGAAATAGAAACATTAAGATCTAAGAAGAATAAGTTGAGTAAAGAAATCGGCAAGACTGATTTAGATGAAGACCTAAAGAAAGAGACGATAGAAAAGGTTAATACAATCAATGATTCTCTTAAAGTCTCTGAGACAAAATTTGATCAATTATCTTCGGATGTTAAGAAAATGTCTTTAGAATTGCCAAATCTCCTCCATGAATCAGTTCCTGAAGGAAAAGATGAAAACGATAATCTAGAAATTAGGAAGTGGGGTGAACCGAAAGATTTCAACTTTGAACCTAAGGACCATACTGAATTAGGAGAGCTAAACGGGCTTATAGATTTTGAATCAGCATCTAAAATTTCTGGTTCAAGATTTGCTGTGATGAGCGATAACTATGCACTTCTACATCGAGCCTTGATTCACTTTATGCTAGATGTTCAGACGAATGAGAATGGCTATATAGAACATTATGTTCCAAGCATAGTTAAATCTGAGTCTTTAGTGGGAACTGGTCAACTACCTAAGTTTGCCGATGACCAATATAAGATTGAGAATGAAGAAGACCTATATCTGATTCCAACAGCAGAAGTTCCTCTTACAAACTTAGTTCGTGAAACTATTATTGAATCAAGTCAACTGCCAATTAAAATGGCTTCACATACTCCATGCTATCGTCAAGAAGCTGGATCCTATGGTCAGGATACTAGAGGCATGATACGTCAACATCAATTCGAGAAAGTTGAACTGGTTCATATTGTTAAACCAGAGGAATCTTACGATGCCTTAGAAGAATTGACAGCAAACGCAGAATCAATTCTTGTAAAGCTTAACCTACCTTATCGCGTGATGGTTTTATGTTCGTCAGATACAGGATTCTCGGCAGCCAAAACCTACGATATTGAAGTTTGGATTCCTTCACAGAAGAAATATAGAGAGATCTCTTCTTGTAGTAACTGCGAATCTTTTCAGGCAAGAAGAATGAAAGCTAGGTATAAGAACGAAGAGAGTGGACAAAATGATTATGTTCATACTTTAAATGGCTCTGGTTTGGCAGTTGGCAGAACATTTATTGCAATCCTTGAGAATTATCAGAACGATGATGGATCGGTTACCGTACCTGAGGTCTTGAGAAAATACATGAATAACAAAGAGGTTATTTGATTATTTCTTTTTTGACTCGTCTTTAATATGAATATCTCTTTGGGGGAACGGAATAATAATACCTTCTTTACTAAAGATCTTATTAATTTCGAAGTTTAAGTCACTGAGAACATCGTATCTTTTTTTAATATCAATAATTCTTACTCTCAACTGGAAGTCGAGTGAGCTGTCACCAAAACCCATAAACAGAGCCTTAGGTGGAGAAGCTCGGCCGTCAGTGATAACCTGATCGTGATCTGAGGATACCTCTTCAAGTATCTCTTTAACTTTCTCAACATCACTTCCATAAGCAACTCCAATTTCGATAATTATTCGACCATAAGGGTTATGAAGTACCCAATTTGTTACTCGTCCAGATATTAATTCTGAATTTGGTATAAGCATGTCTTGATTATCGAGAGTTTCTACCTCAGTGGCTCTAATGCTAATTTTCTTAACTATGCCCTCTACATCACCAACTGAAACAAAATCGCCAGCCTTTATGGGTCGTTCAAAAAGAAGAATAATACCCGAAATAAAGTTGTTAGCGATTGATTGAAGACCAAAACCTATCCCAACTGAAAGCGCACCTGCGACGACAGCAAGTCCAGTTATATTTACCCCGCCTATTGATAGGCCTACTAATAGAGAAATTGTAAAACCGGTATAACCAACGATTGTAACCAAGGCATCTCTTGCTCCTCTATCCGTTGTGATCTGCCTTAACCATCGTCGATCAATCCATCGTTTAATCCATCCAGTTACAGCAGTTAGGACTGCAAATGCTATTATTCCAGCAATGATATTTGATGGAATGATCCTAATATCACCCATAGGAATACCATCGGTAGCATAGGATGAAATTGTTCCTAGGACCGTTCCAGTAGGATCCCAAGTTCTAAATAAAACTGTGATGAATACAATCCAAAAGACAGCATCGAAGAATAACTGATAAATAGCCAGTCTTGACTTAGCAGTGCTTCTAGTGAGGTTGAAGAAGTTTCTTATTCTTACTCCTGCAACACTTGTGGAGTTATTTACCCATTCGATAGATGATTCGTTTAATTCTAATAGCGACCAAAGAATGTATGCCGACATCAAGGTGATCATAAATCCACTAAGAACAAAGCTTGATAAGTTATGGAATCCAGATAGTTCGGCTAGAAAACTAATTCCTAAAGCGGAGTACCCAATGAATTTCAAGATGCCATACTGACCATCAGATGTAAAAACTAACGTAACTGAATTAAGTATTGAGATCATGGATATAATCAGGACACCGACAATACCTATTCTCATAAAAGATTGTTCTGAAGCTATATCGCTCGTTAACCAATCGGGACCAAAAACGATGTAACTTAATACTAATATTAAGGTGAGAAAACGAAGTT
>ERZ724560.109-NODE-109-length-14259-cov-2.245471_pt1 | contig 14259 bp, 14 predicted proteins | sample MGYA00375854_ERZ724560 | MGnify/ENA primary metagenome ERZ724560 (study PRJEB28725, sample SAMN03264854) | marine sediment metagenome | biome: marine pelagic biome; feature: marine oligotrophic desert; material: ocean water | place: Pacific Ocean:North Pacific... | reverse complement strand
AAAATTACTTCCTATACTGGCAGTTCTATATATCGGCTCACCCGTTTATTTTCTGCCAGATTGTATACCTATGATTGGATGGGCAGATGATCTTATAGTACTGATTCTAGCAATTTTCGCGTTCATAGGCTTAAGCTCCAAAAATAATCTGCACAATGCAAGCAAAGACGATCAGCCTCACAAAAACAAACCCTCAAAGGTATTTGATGGGAAGTATCGAGTAATCAAAGATGATGAAAAAAATTAACAAAAAGCAATCTAAATTCTCAGGAAAAAAATTAATGAGAAAGTTTAGCTAAAGGAGTAAAGGAAATTGGCGACGAAAATAAGATTAAAACGAATTGGGCGGCGTAACAGGCCGTTCTATCGCTTGATCGTGATTGACTCAAGAAAGAGGCGTGATGGAGCTGCTATTGAGCAGGTTGGTTGGTATAATCCGATTGACCTTAAAAATTCATATGAAATAAAAAATGACCGAATTTTATACTGGTTACAAGAGGGCGCAATCCCCTCTGATGCTGTAAAAAAACTAATGAAACGTGAGGGCCTTGCACTGGGATGGCATCTAATGCAAGAAGGTGTTGAGGACAAAGAAATTGAAAAAGAAATAACTGTTACCTACCAAGGTTGTAATCAGAAGGGATACTGCTATACGCCTATAAAGAAGAAGCTTGTAATTAAAAATAGTGGTTTAAAAATAAACAACTAGCTACTAGTTTGCACTTTGGACCAATTTAATTAGCATTATTTTCTCTTAATTTCGGTTAAATTCTTATAAAATCGTTTTCTATTGAAGCTATGGCTAATTTTTTAGTACTAAATGGACCTAACTTAAATCTGCTTGGAGAAAGAGAACCGGAGCTTTATGGAGAAACCTCCTTAGATCAAGTTGTAGAAAATTTATCAAAAATTTCAGATAAATCAGGTCATGAATTATCAGATTTTCAAAGTAATGCAGAGCACGAACTTGTTGACTTAATACATAAGGCTAAAGACAACAATGTAAAGTGTATTATTTTTAATCCAGGAGCTTTTACTCACAGCAGCATTGCACTCAGAGATGCTTTAGCAGGAACTGAAATACCTTTTATAGAAGTGCATATCTCAAATATATACAGCCGAGAGGACTTCAGACAAAAGTCTTTCCTATCTGAAATTGCGGTTGGTGTTATTTCCGGTTTAGGAGTTGAGGGGTATGAACTGGCTTTAAAGGTAGCCATAAGTAGATATGGAAATTAGGGAGGTAAGATGGACATAAGAAAAGTAAAAAAATTAATAGAAATGCTTGAATCTTCAGAATTGGAAGAGATTGAGATTCATGAAGGCGAAGAGTCAGTAAGATTAGTAAAAAATAAAACTGAAACCGTAGTCACTCACCAAGTTCAACCAAATCAACTTGATAAGGTAGTAGAAGAAAGCTCAAAACAACCACAAAAACCAGATCCTTTAATTGAAAATTCTGAAGGAGAAGTGATTACTTCACCTATGGTAGGAACTTTTTATGCTGCAGCCTCTCCAGGGGCTAAGCCATTTATTTCTGTAGGAGATGAAATTCAGGAAGGTGATGTTGTTTGCATAGTTGAAGCCATGAAAATGATGAATGAAATTAAGTCAGATTACTCAGGAAAGGTTATATCTGTACTTGCAGAAAATTCAGAGCCAGTTGAATTTGGACAAGCATTATTTGTAGTAGCTTAGTTTATGCTAACAAAGTTACTAATTGCCAACAGAGGCGAAATAGCTCTTCGTATTCTCAGGGCCTGTAAAGAATTAGATATACCCACAGTCGCAGTTTATTCTGAAGCTGATAGAGATTTAATGCATGTAAAAATGGCAGATGAATCAATTTGTATAGGACCTGCTAACTCCAACAAAAGTTATATGAACATTCCAGCTATTATCAGTGCTATGGAATTAAGTGGTGCAGATGGTGTTCATCCTGGTTACGGATTTCTTGCAGAAAATGCTGATTTTGCTGAACAAGTAGAGAAAAGTGGGTTTCAGTTTGCTGGCCCTTCTTCAGAAATTATTCAAACTATGGGTAATAAGATATCAGCAAAAAAACTTGCAAAGAAAATAGGTCTTCCTATTGTTCCTGGATCTGAAGGACCAATTGGCAGTAACCCTAAAGAAGAAGCAAAAGCTATAGGATATCCCATCATAATTAAAGCTGCTTCAGGAGGGGGAGGAAGAGGAATGAGAATCGTTAATTCTGAATCTGATCTAGAAGAGAGCATTAACCTTACGCAAACAGAGGCAGAAAGTGCTTTTGGTGACCCAACCCTATATATGGAAAAATTCTTTACAGCTCCTAAACATATAGAGGTACAAGTTCTTGCAGATAGATTTGGAAATGTCCTACACCTAGGTGAAAGAGACTGTTCTCTTCAACGCAGACATCAAAAGGTTATAGAAGAAGCACCTGCTCTTGGTATATCAGATGAAACTAAAGAGAATATATTTAATAAATGTATAGAAGCTTGTAAGGAAATTAATTATGAAAGCGCAGGAACTTTTGAATTTTTATATGACAATGAAAAATTCTACTTTATTGAAATGAATACAAGAATTCAGGTAGAGCACCCAGTTACTGAGAGCATTACAGGATTGGACTTAGTTAAACTTCAATTAAGAATTGCTAGAGGAGAAGAACTCAAAATTAAACAAAAAGATATAGAGATTAATGGTCACGCGATTGAATGCAGAATAAATGCTGAACACCCTGAAACATTTATTCCTTCTCCAGGAAAAGTATTGGATTACCATGCCCCTGGAGGGATTGGAGTTAGAATAGATTCACATCTTTACAACGGTTATATAGTACCTCCTCACTATGACTCTCTAATAGCTAAATTGATAGTCAGAGCTAATGATAGAGAGGATGCAAGGGTAAGGCTGATTAGAGCTCTAGAAGAAATGGTAGTTTCAGGGATTGATACAAATCTTGAAATGCATATTGAACTTCTTTCAGATAAGAATTTTATCTCGGGAGACTTTGATATTAATTACCTTGAAACGAAACTAAAAAATTTAAATTAAAAATTAATATGCCTAAGGCAAAAAAAGTATATTCCCATAAGGATGTGGAAAATGAAGCCCAAGAGTTTTGGGATAGTAATGAAGTCTTTTCTGTAACTGAAGACCCCAATAAAGAAAAATTTTACTGTTTAAGCATGTTCCCCTACCCCAGTGGATCCGCTCACATGGGCCATGTCAGAAACTACACCCTTGGTGATGCCATTAGTAGATTTCAAAGATTACTTGGGAAAAATGTTCTGCAACCCATGGGCTGGGATGCTTTTGGATTACCAGCTGAAAATGCTGCAATAGAAAATAAAGTTCAACCTTCTGATTGGACAAATAGAAACATCGAAAAAATGAGGACTGAATTTAAGAAGATGGGATTTGCTTATGACTGGAAAAGAGAATTTGCGACCTGTGATCCAGATTATTACAAATGGGAACAGTGGTTCTTTATAGAAATGATGAATAAAGGCATTGCCTATCAAACAGAAGCCGATGTTAATTGGGATCCTGTTGAAGAAACAGTCTTGGCAAATGAACAGGTGGAAGATGGTAAAGGTTGGCGATCAGGGGCCAATATTGAAAGAAGAAAGCTAAAGCAGTGGTTCTTAAAAATAACTGACTATGCCGAAGAAATGCTTCAAGAAACAGATACTTTAGAAGGATGGCCTGAACGAGTAAGGGTCATGCAAAAGAACTGGATTGGTAGATCTGAAGGTATGGAATTCGATTTTAACTTTAAAAAAGGAGAGCCACCTATTTCTGTTTTCACAACAAGACCTGACACTATCATGGGTGTCACTTTTTTAGCTATTTCAGGTGATCATCCAATAGCCTTAGATTTAGAGAAAGAAAACAAAACTATCAAAGCATTCTTAAAAGACATTAATTCTATTAAGTTATCTGAAGCTGACTTAGCCAAACAAGAAAAATTAGGCATTGATACTGGACTGAAAGCCCACCACCCCTTCTCAAAAAAAGAAATTCCTATTTGGATCGCTAATTTTGTACTCTCAGGGTATGGCTCAGGTGCACTGATGGGTGTACCAGCACACGATGAGAGAGATTATGAATTTGCAAAAAAATATGGCTTAGAAATTAAGCAGGTAATTAAAGGGACTTCGAACAAAACAATTGAAGAAGGAGCCATACTAGAAAAAAACGAATTGATTAATTCAAACGAATTCGATGGTCTAAGCTTTGATAAAGCTTTTGAACAAATCGATAAAAAAGCAAAAAAATTAAAGTGCGGTCAAAAACAGATCAACTACAGACTGAGGGATTGGGGGGTTTCGAGACAACGATACTGGGGTGCTCCTATTCCAGCAATGAAAAATTCTAAAGGAGACTTGCAAGGATCAAAGGATATTCCTGTTGTACTGCCAACTGAAGTTGAATTTTCTGGAGTTAAATCGCCACTTTCTGAAATGGAGGAATTTACTAAAGTTTCACTAGAAGGAGAGGAATTTATAAGAGAAACAGATACTTTTGATACTTTCTTCGAATCTTCTTGGTATTACGCTAGATTTGCTTCTTTCGATAGCGATGAAGCCATGTTAGATGAAAGAGCTAAGTATTGGCTTCCTGTTGATCAGTATGTTGGTGGCATTGAACATGCCGTACTCCATCTACTTTATTCTAGATTCTTTTATAGGTGTCTTAGAGACTTAGGTTTAGTTGAAGGTTCGGAGCCATTTCTTAATCTATTGTGTCAAGGAATGGTCCTTAAGGATGGATCAAAAATGTCTAAATCTAAAGGGAATATTGTAGATCCAAATGAGGTAATAGAGCTGTATGGAGCTGATACTCTAAGGCTATTTGTAATGTTTGTTGCTCCTCCTGATCAGTCTTTTGAGTGGTCTGAACAGGGATTACAGGGAGCTTCTAGATATTTAAATAGATTGTGGAAACTAATCCAAGAGCATATAGATTCAGAATCAAAAAAAGAGTTAGATTTTAGTGACTCTAGTGAAAGCGTAACAACTTTAAGAAATAAAACACACCAAACCCTTTATAAGGTTAAAGATGACTTTTTAAGAAGACACTCGTTTAATACAGCCATAGCATCAATTATGGAATTAACGAATGCAATACCAAAAGAATTTTTATCTGTTAATGCAAAAGAATCTGAGAAGTCTGCTATCAGAGAAGCTATAAATACGATTCTAATAAGTCTCTCTCCTATTACTCCACACATTACCCATGCTTTGTGGAATCAGCTTGGGAATCAAAACATAATTCTTGATGTTGAATGGCCTGAAGCAGATGAAGATCTGCTTGAAAAAAAGTCTATTGAAATAGCTATTCAAATTAACGGCAAGCTTAGAGGACAAATTACAGTTGACGCTAATTTGTCCCAAGTAGAAATAGAAAAAATAGCTAAAGAACAAGAAAACATAAGAAAGTATATTGAGGGTAAAGACACCAAAAAAATAATTTATATTGATAAAAAATTATTAAATTTTGTAATTTAAGAAAAGTGATAATAGCCTCAAAAAAAACCTTAGTATTTTTAATCATTAGCTTCTTCATAGCTGGCTGTGATTACAAACTTAGAAGTTCGTATCAGGGTCTAAATGATTTGGTTGTTAGCATCTATTTTGAAGAAAACAATATGAATCAGGATTTTATCAGCACCCTTCAAAGACAATCTGGTTTAGAAAAGTTACACCTGAATAAAGAAGCAGAAGACTCTGATCTAGAGATAAAGATTCTAGAGCATACAATTACTAGATTTTCATCTGCATTAGGGGCTGGGGCCCGAACTAAAGAGGCACGTATGGAATACCATTTAAAAATACGTTTAACACCAGCGGGAAAGAAAGATAATTTTTTGCTGGAATTTAAGGATAACAGTTATTATTCTTTTGACGAATCACGAATTTTAGCTATTGAAGAAGTGGAAAATAGACTTAAAGAGAACTTTTTTAAAAATGCCTTAAAAAGGATCAATTTTTCCTTGCTTAACCTTTTAAATGAAACTAACTGAAGACAGGCTTAACGATGTCTTAAAAGAATCCCTGGATAATATCTATGTAATCCTTGCAGATGAATCCATCCTAATAGAAGAAAACTTAGAAAAAATTTATGCTAAAGCTAAACAGGAAGGCTTTACTGAAAAAAATACTCACATAATAGATTCCCAAAGCAACTGGGAATTCCTATCTTCTAATTCTGATAATTTAGACCTTTTTGGATCAAAAAAAATCTTAGAGGTTAAGCTTCTGGGACAGGGTCCAGGTGTTAAAGGAGCAAATTCTCTGAAAGCTTATTCAAAAAGTCCGGACCCAAATACATTGTTAGTTTTAATTGGAGAAGGGTTAGATAGAAAAAGTACTTCCTCAGCTTGGGTCAAAGCTTTGGAGAAAGTTGGCACTTTAATTTCCATTGCACCCCTTTCTTCCAGTTCTTTAAAAGTCTGGATTAAAAATAAAGCAAAGGAACTGAATATTGAGATCATGCAAGAGGCCTTACAATTGTTGACAGAAAAAACTGAAGGGAACTTAATGGCTACTTTACAAGAAATAAGGAAGTTATCTTTAGTCTATCCTTCTGAAAAAATAGATCTAGATAAAATGAAAAAAAGCATCACAGGCTCATCCAAATATTCAATTTTTGATTTCTCCAATGCTTTTGTTTCTAGAAATACATCAAAAGCAGTTCAGGTCTTAGAGTCACTTAAGGTAGAAGGAACACCTGAAACGCTTATTATTATTTGGGCTTTGACAAGAGAGCTAAATAACTTATTCAAAGTATCAAAATCAGGTTCTACCAAAGGAATTTGGGGGCCAAGGAACTATTTAGATTCCCTTGCAAAAACCTCCAAAGAGGTTGATAGATATAAAATTCTAAAAGCTTACAAAAGAATAGCCTATATTGATTCCTGTATAAAAGGATTCAATAAACAGAACCCTTGGCTTGGTATAAGAGAACTTACGCTTTCTTTTTAAGCCAGGCTAAAGTAAGAGGTTAAAAGCTCATACCACAAACAATCTTTATAAGACTTTTTTATATCTAGCTCTCTTCCATCAATCTTTATTACAGGTTGTATTTCTTGTGTGGAACTAGTTACCCATACCTCTTCAGCTTTATATATATCCTCTAATTTTAAGACCCTTTCCTGTACTTCAATTCCTTTGTTATTAAGCAAAGAAATAACATGTTTTCTGGTTATGCCAGAAAGTATTTGATTTGATTCTGGAGTGGTAATTACTTGATTGTCAAAAACAGCAAAGACATTACTTGCAGCACCTTCGGTTATTTCTCCATTGGCACAAAATATGACTCCGTCATTACCTTCTAGATTAGCTTCTTTCATAGCCATGATGTTTGAAAGCAAAGTAACTGCCTTGATATCACACCTATTCCATCTTGGATCTTCTAGAGTTTTAACCTCTAGCCCTTTTTTTTCTGGGTCCAATCTGTAAGGATTAACTTTAAGCTCTGAGGAAGTAATAAACAAAGTGGGTTGAACTTTGGGGTCTGGAATATGGTTTCTAATTGAATCTTCACCCCTAGTTACCTGCACATATACCGACTGATTGCTAAAAGTATTTTTTTTAACTAACTCATGAATGATTCCCGGAATATCATTCCATTTTTGGGGATTTTTAATGCCAGTAGAATTCAAAGAACGGCCTAATCTGCCAAGGTGATCTTCGAGAAGAAAAGGTTTCTCTTCATACACTGGAATAACTTCATAAACCCCATCTCCAAACAAGAAACCTCGATCAAATGGAGAAATTTTTACTTCTTCTCTTCTTAAAAATTCTTTATTTAAATAGGTCCAAGTCATAATGAAAGTTATTCTTCTTCCATTAGGAACCTATAGACTAATAACTTGATATTAGACCAAGCTCTTCCAAACAAACCTAGGCTGTTTACTTCATTAATAGTAACCAGATCTACAAATCCAACCTCCTCTTCCCCTAGCTTAAAAATCATTTTTCCAACTATTTCATCTTTTGAAATTGGGGCTTGAAGATAATCATTTAAAGATATAAAGGACTCTATCTTTTTGAAATCTCTTAAAGGAAGGGTTAGATAAAAATCTTTTATAGGCGCTATGCTTACTTTCTCAACCTCGCCACCCCACACTTGTTCTTCTTTAATATTCTGGCCTTTGTTTACCAGTTTTTTGGTCCTAAAGTATCTGAAACCATAATCAAGCAACCTTCTGTTGTCAGTAAGTCTGCTTTTTTCTGAATTACTTTTTAGGGTTACAGCAATTAGTCTTGTTTGTTCTCTTACACCAGAAGAAACTAAGCAAAATCCTGCTGATTCGGTATGCCCAGTTTTTAATCCGTCTATTGAATCGTCTTGCCAAAGAAGAGCATTACGGTTTCTTTGACGAATATTGTTGTAGGTAAACCATTTTTCTTTATAAAGCGAGTAATGCTCAGGAAAATCTTTTATCAAAAGCATTGATAGTTTTGCTATATCTTGAGCTGAAGAATAATGTTCAGGATCAGGCCATCCCGAAGGATTAACAAAACTGGTATTTGTTAATTCCATTCTATTAGCATATCGCATCATAAGATCTACAAAGTTATCCTCTGATCCAGCGACATGTTCAGCTATAGCACAAGTAGCATCATTGCCAGACTGTATTACCATCCCTTTTATCAAATCTAGAAGAGATACTCTCGAACTTTCTTCAATAAACATTCTAGAGCCTTTCTTTCTCCAACAATTCTCACTTATCAGAACCTGATCTTCTAGACTAAGGTATCCATCTTGGATTTGATCAGAAACAATATACCCTGTCATGATTTTAGTAATACTTGCCGGTTCAATCTTTTCATCTGCATTCAACTTAGCTAATACTCGATTTGTATTTGAATCTATCAAGATATAGTTTGCTGAACTTAGTGAGGGAGGATCAGGTATAAAACTTTCATTTCCAAAAATAAGTATCGGAAAAAAAAGACTGAGTACGAAATAAAATACTTTTTTTAACATTTCTCTATTAAAAGAATTCAGCTAAAGATTCACTAAACTCATAAACTGCCATAATGTATAGCTTGCTTCTATTATATCTTGATATAGCTTGATAATTTTTTAAACCTAACCAATATTCATAGCCCTTCTCTATCTCCAACTCTATAGGAATAACACGCAATTGATTTTGTAATTTTTCTACTGGTGTAATACCAAAAGACTTCAAATCTGAAACCTTAATGTAAGGTTTAAAGGATGATTTAAGCTCAGGTCTTTCACCGCTATGTGTTGCTTTTAATACAATTTTTGTATTTGGTTCCCATTTACCTTTTTTATTTAAAAAGTTAGCTACACTTCCTATAGCATCAACAGGATTATTTAAAATATCTCTTTTCCCATCAAAATCAAAATCAACAGCATAGTTTCTATAGCTATCAGGCATAAATTGTCCAAATCCCATTGCTCCTGCTATAGAACCTTTAATGTTAGAAGGATCCCAGTTTTCTTCTTCAGCAAGTAAGAGGAACTCTTCCAGTTGAACTTTAAAAAATTTAGCTCTCCTAGGATAATCAAAAGACAAAGTGCTCAGTGAGTCTAAAACCCTAATATTCCCTGTAATTTTTCCGTACCTTGTTTCTATACCAATAATAGAAGCTATTATTGATGCTGGAACTCCATAGATATCTTCAGCACGTTTCAAATCCTCTTTATATACATCAATAAACTGCTTTCCTGAATCTACTCTCTCATCGGTAACCATCATGTTCTTATAACTTGACCAAGTCATTGTGCCTTCTGGTTGCCTATTCATTATTCGAACAACACGTTCTTGAAAATTGACACTAGAAAATAATTTTTTCAATTCTTGTTTGTCTGACCCATGCTTGTTGTGCATCATTTCAATAAAATCAATTACATCAGGTCTATTTTGATAAGAGATAGACTCATCTGCCTTTATCTCAAAAGCAAAAATTGTGCTTATAATTAACAGAAGTATAGATAAATTCTTCATATCTTTTTACCAAGTTTGTCTTCTTTTCATTGATAAAACAAACCCAAATGCAACTAAATGAATAAGGATCGAGGTGCCTCCTTGACTAATAAGTGGTAGAGGTACACCCACAACAGGGAGCGTACCAACAGTCATTGATACATTGATCCATATGTAAATTAAAAAGATAAACCCAATAGACGTAGCTGCTAACCTAGAAAACTCTGTAGAAGAATTAAGGGCAATTTTAAACACTCTATAAAGAATTATTCCATATAACATCAATAGCAAGAGAATCCCTAAAAACCCAAACTCTTCCCCTATTACTGAAAAAATAAAATCCGAATGGCTTTCAGGAATAAAATCTAACTGACTTTGGGTTCCATTTAAGTAACCCTTTCCCCAAAATCCACCTGATCCTATAGCTGTTTTAGATTGAGAGATATTCCATCCAGCACCAAGTAAATCAGACTCTGGATTAAATAAGGTAATAACCCTCTGTTGCATGTATGGAGTTAGGCTAGCCCAAAGGAGTGGAGAAGAGACTATCACCACCATCATTAAAATTATTAAGATTAGTAAAGGGAATCCTGCTAAAAAAACTGGAATACATCCTGATGCCAGTACTATTAATGCAGTACCTAAGTCTGGTTGTTTAAAAATAAGAAAGCTGCTGCTTAAAATTGCTACCAGTACAACAACCCAGTCTTTTATTGTGTTCCTTTTCTGATTTCTAGTTAAATAAGAAGCTGCTGCTAAAGGCAATAGAAGTCTAATAACTTCAGAGGGTTGAAAACTTATAAAACCCAAATCAATCCAACGGTCTGTTTTATATCCCTCAGCAGGAAATAATAAAACCCACACTAAAAGTATTAATCCAAACCAAAAGAGATGCATAAAGAAACTCTTATAAACGCTCTGATCTAACCTAGAGATAAAAAACATTAGAAATAGACCGATGGCTACATAAATGGATTGCTTCATAACCATAACTACAGTTTGCCCACTTGCACTAAAAAGAACGAAAAGACCAAAAATTAGAATAGTTAGCAATGAGAAAACTAAAATTGGGTCTATTAATAGTTTTGATAAAGTAAACTTTCTTGTTCCAAAAGAGGTGTTTAGCTGATAATCAAGGGGCGCTTTATTGGACATTTAATTATTCTTTGACAAGTACTTATCAATTAATCTTTGAGCGATAGGAGCAGCAATAGCACTCCCAGATTCTCCGTTTTCTACTATCACAACTACAGTTAGTTTGGGTTCAGGGATAGGACCATATCCCACAAATAAAGCATGATCTCTATTACTCACTTCTTGTCTTATGTCTTCATACTCTTCTTTTACTGTGAGCTCCTCATCAGTAAGACTTTTGATTTGAGCTGTTCCTGTTTTTCCAGCAATTTTATTCTTAGCTATTTCAGTTAAATTAAACGCCGTTCCTCTCCAGTCTGAAATGACTGAAACCATTGAACTTTCTAATTTTTCCCAGTCGGATTCTTTGATTGAATTAATTTCTAGAAAAATTTCCTTTTCTATTATTTCTTCTTCTACCTTAGATACTACTTTCGGTTTATAAATCTTTCCTCTTGTAGCAATTGAAGAGACAGCTAAGGCAAGTTGCAAAGGTGTACTAGAAATATAACCCTGCCCTATGCCTATGTTTACTGTATCTCCCACAAACCAGGATTCTCCTATAGCTCCTAATTTCCATTTTCTATCAGGTAATATGCCTTCTGCTTCAGCATATAGATCCACTCCAGTTTTAAGACCGAAACCAAATTTTTTTAAAAAGATAGCTATACGATCAACCGTTAGCTGGGTAGCAAGTTGATAGAAGAAAACATCAGAAGATTCAATTATAGATTTTGTTAAATTTACTTGACCATGCCCCTCTTCTTTCCACCCCCTGTACTTTCTTCCTTCTTCATTTAATTGAAAAAAGCCCTCATCTTCGATTGTGGTATTCCAATCTATCTCACCTTCTTTTAACCCAAGAAGCCCTATAAAGGGCTTGATGGTTGAAGCAGGAGGATAACTCCCTGAAATAGCTCTATTAAAAAGAGGACTTTCTAGATCGTTAAGGATGATATCTAAATCACCTATCTCAGTTTTATTTAAAATATTAGGATTAAAGTCGGGACCACTAACAAGAGCTTTTATAAATCCAGTATTAGGATCTAAGGCTACTATAGCTCCTTTTCTACCCGCTAACTCATTTCTAGCAAGTTCTTGTAGATCCTTATCTAAAGTAAGATAAATGTCGCTTCCTTTTTTAGGAATAACTCTTGTTAATTCTCTTATTTCCTTTCCATGAACATCAACTTCAATAGTCTTGTAACCCACGCCACCTCTCATTTGTTCTTCATAAGACTTTTCAACTCCCGATTTCCCTATTTGAAAAGAAAGAGGGTAAGAAAAATTAATACTATCTTCTATTTCTTCAAGGCTTATCTGCCCCACATAACCAAGAACATGTGAAAAGATAGGCCCAGATAAATTAAAACGCATAAGTCTTGCTTCAATTGACAAACTTGGCCATCTATCGCTCTCTACAGAGAACCTTGCTATTTGTTGTTGAGATAAGTTTTCAGCAATAACTACCCTTTCATACTTAGATTTCTTATCAATAGATTTCTCTTTATAAGCTAACAGTTGTTTTTCATTGATAATAAGATTTTCCTTTAATTCTTTTAAGGTTTGCTCAATATCTTTTGTCTTAGAGGGCGATATTGTTAGGGCTTGGGAAACTATATTCTCAGTGACTATTTCACCATTAGAAAGTTTTATTAATCCTCTAGAGGGATAAATGGGAACACGAACAATTCTGTTTTCATCCGAGATTGTCGTATATAGGCCTGAATCTAGAACAGTCAACTTAACTAACTGAAAAAGAGTAATAAACCCAAATAAGCCTACCAATACAAGCAAAAAGGTTGATCTGTTTGTACGCTTAGTTTGAGCTTCTTTTTCTCTATCTAGATTCAAAAATTCTGACATTTCTATTTGTGATAAGGGTGATTCTTTTCAATTGACCAAACTCTATAAAGCTGTTCAATAAGAATAATAGGAACTATTGAATGAGGAAATGTAAGAGGTGATAGTGACCAGATCTCATTGGATGTATTAAGACAATCTTCACTTAAGCCTTCAGGGCCTCCAATTAAAAAGGATACATCTTTGGATGAGGTTAACCATTGGTTGAATTTTTCTTTCAATTTTAAAGTAGTCCAGCTCGCACCTTCTTTGTTTAGCGCAATGATTGTGGTGTCTTTGTTAACAGATTTAAGGAGCTTTTTACCTTCCCTAGAAATTCTTTTCTTCCTGTCTAGAGACTTGGTGTTACGATCTGGCCTAATACCAGACCATTTAATCTGTATTGACTGATCGAATCTTTGTTGATAATCCTCAAAAGCAGTTTTTGCCCACAAAGGTCTTTTACCTTCTATTGCAATTATATGAAACTTCATCTACCCAAATCAGGATCCCAAAGACTTTCCAGATCATAAAAAGTTCTTGCTTTAGAAGACATTAGGTGCAAAACAACATCTCCAATATCTATAAGGACCCATTCCTCACTTCCCTCTCCTTCCAGTCCGAGAGGCTTAATATTCTTGGCTTTAAGATCTTCAAGAACCTTTTCACCAATAGACTGTATATGTCTATTAGAAGTACCACTGGCTATGATCATATAGTCTGTAAAGCTGCTTAATTTTTTTACATTAATTGTGACAGGATCAACAGCCTTTAGTTCATCAAGGCTAGCAGATATAAGGTCTCTTAATTTGCTAGGTAAAACTTTCTGCGCCATATAAGCCGTGTACTTTTATGTATTCTTCAACAAGCGTATTAACAAGATGATCAATTTTCTTACCTTTGGCAATCTTCTCTCTAATTGATGAAGAAGAAATTTTAAAGGGAGTAACTTCAATTTCAAAAATATTTAATTGACTGTCTTCAAATAAGTCTTTTTTAAACCTTCTTACACTAACTAAATCTTTTGCTTTCTTATTTTTTGAAAGTGGCATATCTGGTCTTTTCATGATCACAAAATCTACCAGATTAATAAGCTCTTCCCATTTGTACCACGAATGTATGTCAACAAAAGAGTCTGAACCAACTATCATAACTACCTTAGCTCCTTCTTCCTCAGACATTACTTCCTTAACTGTTTTGATTGCATAAGATGGACCCCCTCTAAGATACTCCCGACTATCAACCATAGTTTTTGGTATATCTTCAAATGCCAAGGAGGCCATCTCATATCTATATTTGTAAGAAGCCTGAGAGCTCTCTCTATGAGG
>ERZ724560.107-NODE-107-length-14278-cov-2.987280_pt1 | contig 14278 bp, 9 predicted proteins | sample MGYA00375854_ERZ724560 | MGnify/ENA primary metagenome ERZ724560 (study PRJEB28725, sample SAMN03264854) | marine sediment metagenome | biome: marine pelagic biome; feature: marine oligotrophic desert; material: ocean water | place: Pacific Ocean:North Pacific... | reverse complement strand
CGCCGTGCGCGGGCTTACGGCACCTTAGGGGCAGTCTCGTAACGTCTATGCCGTCGTTCGAACCGACCACCGTCGAGGTCTCCTTGATGGTTCCTCCGAAGCTTCGGACGAGTCTCCTACCCCAATTCTTGGCCATTGCCTTGGAGCCCAGTTGGAGATCCCAACCACCGGTCACCGGGCCCTCCTTCGTTACGAAGAACATGGAGTCAGGCTCCATGTTCTCTAGCATGTCGTCTAGCGTTGCCCGGAGTTGCTTCAACTCGCTGTCGTCCAACCGCCTGCCAGCCGAGCGTAGTTGCACGGTGGCCTCGAAGTACGAACCTGCCTTGCGCGCACATGCAGGGCATACGGCGTTGCTGGTCTGCAGCAGCACCTCGTGCTGGTCCTCGAAGTCGTGGCCCTCTATGCTGCCAGAGACCTCAATGTGGAGTCGACTGGTCCTCTCATCGATGAACTGGACCGAGAATCTCACGTCCACCTGCTTCGCGCGCTCCTCGGCGACGAGGTTCTCCCGGATGCGCAGGTCAGCGATGGCATCCGGGTCCATCTCGGACCAACGCCCTCTGACCTCGAAAGAGTCGCACTTGGCGCAACGCGACTGCTGGATCGTCTCCGGGATTCTCGAGAGCGTGGTACGCTGCCTCAGGCAGTCCTCGCACATCCTCTCGGAGGTCAGCGGAGGCGGTGCTCCGCAGGCGATGCAGAAGGCTCCAGCTGACATGATTCTCCCTACCTCCGCTCGACCACTCCGTTTCAAGGGTTCCCGAAGGGAAAAACGGCCGAATTCAGTCGCTTTCCTCGGATGAGACGGCGTTTTCCGCTGCTTCCAAGCGGCTTTCGACATCAGCCATCCTGCTCATCAGCCTGTAGACGTAGGCGCCTATCAGCCCGATAAGGGCGAAGTATGCAATGACGAGCTCAGACATCCCGGTCAGTGTATCGCCTCCTCGTCGAGCCGGCGCTGCAGCCCACTCAGTCTTGATTCCATCTGATGCAGCGAGTCACTGAGGATGGCGAAGCCGGCGAACAGCACGAAGAACGAGACGAAGCCGAGGACGAGGACCATCAGAATCTCGGGAGCCAGTCCAGTCTCCTCGGTCTCCACAATGATAATCCCGGGGTGACGCTCTTGGTACCAAGTGGTGGCCAGTGCGGTAATCGGGACCAGAGCGAATCCGAACAACCCGACCGATGCGATGGTGTCGCGGGTGTCGTGACCGTCCGGCTGCGAGTTGCGAGCGAGGACTAGGAACAGCGCTACAGCGGTGAGCAGGCCGTAGGTGTTCAGCCTCAAGTCACCCCAGTCCCATGGGACGCCCCATTCTGCTGAGCCCCATATCGGCCCGGAAATCACAACTCCTAGACCGAACAGCAGGCCGAGGTCGGAACCAGTGCAGATGAGTCTCCATCCAATCTCCGAACGACGTGCGTACCAGACAACCGAGCCGATGAAAAGTACGCTGAAAGCGAGGAACGAGGACCAGGCGAACGGGACATGCCAGAACAGAATGCGGTATGCCTCGGGAGCGTTCCAGGCCTCTGGGTCGACGGATGGCGCCCAAAGCAGGCCTAGTAGTAGCGTCGCAGCGGCACCTGACAGGCCCAAAGCGGTGAGTGTCGCGCCGGTCGCTCTGAGTGAGTGCATGGCACGCCGACACTGCTACTCGTCATCAATGCTGGTCTTCACGCGTCTGGCAGGTAGATTGCAACGGCCCAGACTAGGATGGATATCAGGCTCGCCATTATGCAGGAGACCAGCGGGTCGCCAATGCCCAGTCCGAATGACATTCCGTCCGTCATGATGACTGAGAGGGCGTCGGTCAACTGCAGGAACGGCCAGACCAGCACCAACAGAAGTAGCGAAGCGGCTGCAGCGCTGGCTCGCCTGAGGTCAGCCACCAGCAAGTGCAGGGCAGCTGCGGCTGCAGCGACGTCGATCATCACGACTGCTGGAAGCCAGAGCCAACTCAGGACCTCTGATTCGGAGGCGGCGTCCGAGGGTCCTGCGAGCACGATCCATGAGAGGTAAGTCAGAGGCAGGGGGAGGATGATAGAGGCGCCTATAATCGAGTAAGTGGGCCTCGCGCCCGGTCCGATGACAGCGCTCCACCACCTGCCGCAATCTGCTTCGGTCAGACGGCGGATTAGAGCCGGCGAAACGACGACCGTGATGAAGGCCGGAACCAGCACTAGGGCGGCGAGCAGATCGCTGCCGGCGTGGCTCATGTCGACCTCCTGCAAAAGCGTGTATGAGAGTAGCAGGGCGACCAGTGCTGGAGTCGCACGGCCGGTGGTGTCTACCGGGTTACGCATCTCCATCTTGATAGCCCAGCGCACCAGCGAGCCGTGCGTGCTCGACTTGGCTAGCTGGCTTGGATCTGGTAGCTTGGAAGGCTCGCCCTCGCAGGGCCCCGTGGACTCCTCCAGGTGGCCTCCACCCACTCTGACCATCCTGTCCGCGCATCTCGCTATCCCCGCGTCATGAGTGGCCAGAACCACGCCGTGACCGGCTCCGGCCAGTGCTCGCAGCCAGCCGGATAGGAGTTCTCTGCCCGCGTCGTCGAGTCCCTCCGAAGGCTCATCCAGCAATACGACCATCGAGTCAGCGCTGAGGGCTGCTGGAGCCAGTCCGCACAGAACCGCCAGACGGCGGCGCTGGCCTCCCGAAAGATGGGAAACCCGGTCGGCCCGCCGGTGCTCGAGGCCCCATTCCGACAGCATCTGCGAGACTGCCCCGGCGTTCTGGCCCCGGCCTGAGACGGCTAGCGAGAGAAGCAGCCTCTCCTCGACAGTCTCCTCGCCGCACATCCCGTCGCTCTGCAAGGTCAAGCCCATGGGAGGGGGTTCGTTCCTGCGTCCCTCCGAGTCGCGCACTATCACCTCCGCCTGGCCATCGCGCCAAGTCACGCTCCCCGATGTCAGAGGCAAAATCCCTGCACAGCTCTCCAGCAGAGTGGTCTTGCCCGAGCCGTTCGGTCCCTCGAGAGCCACGACCTCCCCCTCTAGAAGTCGGAAATCGACATCCCTCAGCACAGTTCGAGGACCGCGTCGCACTTCCATGCCCGCGACATGCATCAAGGTGCCTTGCTCCATGGGATTCCGAGGGTGCGCCATCGTTTGAGTAATTCCGTCGGTCAACGAAGTGCCTATGCGCTGGTGCCCCGCGGCCTAGTCGGGCGACATGGGCGTCGAATGGGCTGACTTGGCCGGCGCTGACCTGCTGGTGCTGGGGGTCATGTTGGCGTTAGCCGCGGGCCCGTACGTCTCGGCATACCGCGATGGAACCAGTCTGGCCTTGGCCACGGTGCTCTCCCTGATGTTGGTGGCGTTCGTCCAGTTCGCGCACTCAGTTCTCCAAGGGGTGCCGATGCAATTCTCATGGATGATTGACCTGCTCGGCATCAAGCCCGGGGTCATGGGAGATCCCGTCGAATCCTACAGGATGCTGTCTGCTGCGTGGCTGCACGCTGACTGGATCCACGTGCTGAGCAACATACTGGTGATAGCGCTGGTGGGGATTCCCCTGGAACAGAGGCTGGGAGGGCGTAGATGGCTAGCAGTGTACTTCCTCGGGTTCATCGGAGGAAATCTGGCTTGGGTCCTCTCCCATCCTGATTCGTTGAACCCAGCGATAGGCGCCAGTGGGGCTGCTTTCGGTCTGCTGGGGGCCTACATGGCATGCTGGCCAGAGGACAAGGTTGAGTTTCCACTGCTGTTCTTCATCCGGGCTTGGCCGGTCTGGCTAATCGTGTTCGTGAGGCTGGGCCTCGAAGTGTGGCAGATGTACTCTTTGCAGTCCGGCACCGCCGGCGAGTCGGATGTCGCCCACATGGCTCACGTAGGCGGATTCTTCCTGGCCTACGTCCTCGCCAGACCGATTGCCCGAGGTGCGCCTAGCTCACTGGACTCCATCGATGGGGATGCTACCCAATCGCAGCGGACCCAGGCCCTACTATCGAAGGCCAAACAGAGTATGGGGGGCCTTGATGACGACCCGCGGTTCGCAGCCGACAAACCGCTTGAGGGTGAGGCTGCGAGGATTCTCCTAAGGCTGCGCGAGGAGGGCGATGAACTGGAGACAAGGAGGGCTTGGCTGGAGGAGTTGTCCGAGCACACCATCTGTCCGGTCTGCGACGGCGAGATGAAAACCGAGATGAAGGGAGAGAACTGCCGAATGCGTTGCGTGGTCTCCGGTAGTCACGTGAAGTGGCCATGAACCGGTTTCGAGGGCAAACCATGACAGGTTGGGATTAAACCCCATCCGAGTTTGGCTCTCCTAGAGAGCCATGGGCAACAGCGGGCATCCGAGACTTCCTATCATTGTCGCAGCACTGCTCCTCGTGACCGACTTCTCGCTCGCTGCCAACGCTTTGGTGCAGGTTCCGGAGGATGTGGAAGATAGTGGCGAGGGACTCGTTGCTCCGTTGCCGAACATGCCTCCTCCATTGATGTGCGGAGATGTCGAATGCCCCGAGAAGAATCGCATGCCTGGCTTCCGTCCAGCCGATTCGGGTCCACCCGTCGAGGACCCCGGCTGGTGGTTCGGGTACTGGTACGACCTAGACTCGAATGGGATGGACGACAGGTTGCAGAGGATTATCGCCGGCCAGAGGGTCTCCGTCTCCACGACATCGATTACGGGAGTCGATGGCCTGCCTACCGTCGCCATAGTCGTCGACTACTCGTGGCATCCCGGAGCCAGTGATATCGATGCCATCAGAACAGTGCTATACGAGCACGGTTGGCAGGACCAGAGTTCGTGGTTCGACCCCCTGAGGATTCTCGATTCAATAGTCATCGACCACGTGCCAGTCAGCTCGCTGATTGACATCTGGTCGTTGGACGGGGTGGTTATGATCGAAGAGCAGACCGTGATAGTGCCGCTCCTCGACAAGGCCACACGGGGCTCCAAGGTAAGGGACTCGGAAATCTTCGACGAGACCATGCGGGACTTCGGCTACGATGGCTCTGGTGTCGTAATCGCCATCCTCGACACCGGCGTCGACAACGAGCACTTCTCCCTAGACGACTTCTCGGACGAGAACAACGACAACGAGAAGGAGCCCGATGAGCTCGCTGACCCGAAGTGGCTCGGCGGTTGCGATGCCACTTCGTGGAGCTCCCAGGACTGCGACGATGGCAGCAATGACCCGGATGACGGCGACGGGCACGGGACTCACGTCTCCGGAATAGCCCTCGGAACCGGCGACGATCGTCGCATTAACCAGGGCTATGCCCCAGGCGCCTACCTCGTCGACGTCAAGGTCATGACAGATGCCGGTGCGACGAACTCGGCTGCGACGCTCAGAGGAATACAGTGGGTGGTCGACAACGTCGATCACGACTGGGGCAACAATGAGTCCAGCGAGGGCATCGACGTGATGTCCATGTCATTCGGGTCTGGGTCGGACCCGCAGGGGGACGATCCGGGTGACAACGGTACCAGTGCAGAGGCGAGGGCGGTCGACGAGGCAGCCGAGGCGGGCATAGTTCCCGTCGCGGCCATAGGCAACGACGGTAGGAGGAGGGTGACGTCGGTCGGGTCCTCCGACAGCGCCATCACCGTCGGGGCCATAGACGACGAGAACACCATTGAGAGGGGTGATGACATGATTGCATCCTACTCAAACTCCGGCCCTAGAGAGGATGATGGGGACGACAACGAATGGGACGAACTCAAGCCCACGGTCGTGGCCCCCGGTTCCAACATCATGTCAGCTCAGAACGCGGCCTCGAGCAGTACCATCCCGGGTGCTCCAAAGCCCCTGGCCGAAGACAGTTATACTCAGATGTCTGGAACCAGCATGTCCTGCCCCGCTGTCGCTGGCTTCGTCGCGGTGATGCTGCAGATAGACGACAGTTTGGAGCCTCAGGAGATAAAGGACCTATTGCAGAACAACTCGGAGAGGCGTGGGCAGGCCTCGGAGCCCGACATCACAGACAAGTGGAACGAGCAGTACGGATTCGGCATCATCGACGGCAACATGATTCTCGAGGCGATGCTAGGGGGCGGGGTCGACCCGAACCCCGGCAACAACAGCACCGAACCACCACCTCCCGGCTCAGGCGACTGGGTTGTAATGGAGAATCCCGAAGAGGGGTCGTGGCTGGTCGAAGGAGAGACCTACAGCGCCAGAGGCCACATAGACGAGGATGCCGAGACCAACGGCACGATCGACGAAGTGGCGGTCAGAATCTCATACACTCACAGGCCCGATGGCGAGCCCAAGAGGGAGGTGATCCTGCTCGACTGGCACGCCGCTCAGGGGACTTCCAACTGGACGACCCCGTTCACCCTGCCCGAGTTCACCGAGGATGAGATTAACGTCATCGAGGTCATCATCGAGGCACAGGCGAGGAACGAGTTCGATCAGTGGAGTGACATGGTCGAACAGAAGCACGAGGTCGGCTTGGTCGCCGTCACGATGGGGGGGCCCAGCGGGCAGAACCCTGTCTCTGGGAACGTCAATGTGTACGGCACCTGGGAATCAGTGAACGGGGGGACTATGCAGTGGAGACTGGGTACCGATCCATGGGATGTGGCGCAGACCTTCGGAGGCAGCGGCAGTGGCAGCGGTGACTGGTCGGTCACTTGGGACACCGAGGAAGTGGACGATGGGTTCTACCGCCTCTCCGCGAGAATGGTCAGCGGGGACGGGATCTACTCCGAGGAGATACGCCGGACGGTCGAGGTCGACAACTACCCGCCAGCTGCGAATCTGATGTTCAGGACTGGGCTGTCTGTAGAGGAGTACGGCATCCCGCTCACCGAGACCTATGTCAACACCTTCCTCGAGATTCGTACTGAGATTCGAAACGACGGTGACCTAGCGGCATCGAATCTCGCCATAGCCCTGTACGAAGACGGTTCGCGCAAGGACGAGATGGTCCTGCCCAGCATCGACAGCGGTGACATCGTCGAGGTGGTCCTGTACTGGAATCCGACTACCGTAGGTGAAAAGACAGTGATGGTATCCCTCGACCCATCGAACTCCATAGAGGAGTTGAACGAGGACGACAACGCCCAGTCAATCACCTTCCCAGTCGTCAAGAGACCTCAGGGCATCGATCTAGCCTTCCGTGATGGAGCGGTGAGGACCGAGCCCGTCATCCCGCGCCCCAACGAGCAGTTCCTAATCACAGCCAGAGTGGACAACCTCGGCTCCAGTGACGCCACCAGCGTTGAAGCCACCCTCGAGATTCACAATGACCTCGGCTGGGAGTTGGTGTCATCCACAGCGATATCGCTCGTGGTGGGGCAAGGTGCATCGCAGCTCTCGTTCGCCCACAGGGTCAATCAATCCGGCCCTCTCGAAGTGAGAATCACTCTGAGCGGCTCGGGATTGGCCGACCTAGACTGGAGCAATAACCAGGTAGAGACGGCGGTCCTAGTGGATGAGTCGACCCTCTCTGGCGGACGTGCGCTTAACTTCGATGCCGGAGAGTTACCAATAAGGGTCATTGACCTCGACGGCGAGGGCATAGTAATCACTGAGAAGGGCGGGATGCTGTCCCTGTACCGGTTGAACTCGAACAAGGGTACCACGCCCTGCACCAACGTGCTCGACGAAATGTGGTCCGGCGACATCGCGACTTGGAGCACCGAGGATGGCTGGGCGCACTTGGTTTGGACTAGGAGGTTTCTGGATTCCTCTGGGTACTTCCTACAGACCCTGAGCTACTCCTCGATAGACGCGACCTGTCAGATGTCGCCAATCCAGGACCTGATGGACCCCATCTCGCTGTCGGATGGCAAGTACTGGGGAATTGATGTCGACGTAGATGACGAGGAGGTCCTAATCTCTGGTTACCACAGGGACATGTTCACCGGAGGCACGTTCGGCGATGAGACCAGCGTCTTTCTGCTGCACGCAGACAACCCCACCAAGTCCTCGGACTGGACGCTCACTCCGAACGTGATTGGGGAAATCGATCTCATCCCTGGAACAGCCAGCTCGCTGGACGTAGAGTTCGGGGAGGATGATGGGGCGCACCTCCTGTACCAGTCCACCAGGAGCGATTCGACAGGGATTGAGAGGCACGGACTGTGGTATGCACACGGTCTCATTGAGCAGTCCTCCTGGACCTACAAGAAGGCGGTGGGGGACGAGGCCTCCCTAGCAGTTATGAAGGTCCATATCATCGATGGAGAGGAAAGAATCACCGCTGCTTGGAGGGAGGGCGATGGGCACGAATCGGTGATGATTGCGATGGTGGCGGACTCGTCATTCGAACCGATTGAAAACCTCAGTCGTACCTATCCCTCTAGGGGCCTGAGCTCCATCATGATGAAGGAAGTCGAGAGGGGGGTGCAGGTCTTCTTCGACGTCGTCGGGCCCAGCGGCCCCCAAGTCAGATACGGCATCGTCGATGCCGACGAGGGTTGGTTGGGCCTATCCAACCGTCTTAACCTCGGGAATCTGCACCTCATTGACCGCTCCCCTGCGAGTAGCGAGACGCTGCTCGTACACACCTCGGCCGGCGGTTGGCTGATCAGAGCGGTCGTCGACGACCACGGTCCCAGCAGCGGGGGCGGAATGTTGGACCAAATCAGGCATGCCCTCGGTCTGGATGAACAGAACTTCAACATCCTCCTAGGTGGGATTGCCGTCATCATTCTGCTGCTGTGCACGGTCATACTGGCCACCATGTCCGCTAGGGGGATAAGGTGGATGAGGAGACGTAGGAGCGTCGAGGCGTCGGGCAGCGTGCTGCTCGAGGAGGACGTGGTCGACGTGGTCGACGAGGACGACTTAGCGGTGAGTACCAGCGAAGACGAGGGTTCCAATCTAGTTGAGTTAGTGGAGCTGGAAGGAGGGGCAGAATTGCGTCGGGGCCGCCGCCGGAAGAGGAGTCAGGCTGTCCCGGTCCCGGAGCTGCCCCCTATGCCCGCTCCCCTGCCTGAGCCAAGTGCAGACGTACCTGAGGCGCCTCCGGATCCGCCTGAGCCACAACTGAACAAGCCAGTGATGTGCCCAGGGTGTGATTGCAGGTTCGAAACCCCGCTGGATGTGCATGCGGCCAAGTGCCCTGTGTGCGGAGAGAACATCGCCCTCTGAGGTCCCAGATGGCGTCGATTCTACTTGCATCGGCCTCACAGCGCCGGAACCTGTGGCTGAGTGTCCTGTTGGACGGCAGCGACTGCGAGGTGGAGTCGCGCGCCCTGTCCTCACCCGAGCCCGAACCTCCCGGAGGGCTGGGCGTGGGGCTGCAGACCGAGGTCACTTGCATTGCGAAGGCCGGGTCGGCGGCGAGCGAAATGGCAATCTCGGGGGCCAACCACGATATGGTCGTCGTAGCTGACACCCTAGTTGAGGATCCGGAGGATCCGTTCGTAGCCATGGGTAAGCCGGATGACGTCGTCGCTGCCACTGCCATGCTGCTCAGGCTGTCCGGACGCAGGCATCGAGTTTGGTCATCGACTGCCGTCCTATGGCCACCTGGAACAGCCAGGGAGGGCACTGAGGTCCTGCACGGAGGATGGAGTGCTGACATCTGGACGGAGTCCGCCATCGTGGAGTTCGATGACCTCTCCGCTGACGCCCTTGCCGAGTTGATTCTAAGCGACTCCTGGGTCGGCAAGGCAGGAGCCTACGACCTAGCCGGGCAGGCTGGCGCCCACGCAGCACTAGTCGAGGGTCATGAGGTCACAGTCCTCGGGTTCGCATCTGCGGCCATGGACGAGCTGCTCGGCGAATTGAGCTAGACGAAGACCACGCCACCGTGCTTGAGGACGAAATCGCGCTGCAACTCGTCGAACCACTCCAGCATCTCCGAGCTGAAGCGCACCTCGATAATCTCCGAGTCCATCAGGAGGTCGTCCTGGATGCCCTTCAGGGTGCCTGGTGCTGCCCCGCAGGACACGCAGGCTCCGTCCAGATCGATGACAAGCGATAGCGCTCTGCGGCGGCTGTTTGTCTCCACAATCGTGGCTCGTGCGACGACCAGGGCACCGCCGTGCCCATCCAAGGCTGCCCTGACCGGGCCGAGCCGTGCCATCAGCGCAGGGATCAAGTCGGCGTCCTCAGTCTCGAATAACTCGACTAGCGATAGCGCCTCCAGACGTGAGATCTCCTCCGGGTCGTGTGACTCAGTGACTCTCCTCTGTGCCTCCTTTTCCATCGCCGCGGTTATCTGGGCGCGATAGGCCTCCTCCAGATTGTCAGAGGCCGGAGAAGTGGGGTCTGCGCCATCCACCATGGAGGCCCGTAGAGGGGCTGGGATTTTAGGGTGACCTAAAACCAAAGCAGACATTCAAAAGGGGCCTGAGTGGGCACATACACATGGCACACGGTGAGTCCAGCGGAGGAACTCTGTTGGAGATTAGCGATTTGCGTGCTGGAATCGAAGACAAGCAGATACTGAAGGGGATCGACCTCAGCATATATCCAGGCGAGATCCACGCCATCATGGGGCGGAACGGTAGCGGCAAGACCACCGCTGCGAACATCATCATGGGTCATCCGGATTTTGAGGTCGAGTCAGGCCGAGTCATGCTCTCGGGAGAGGATTTGTTGGAGCTGGAGACCTGGGAGAGGGCGCGCGAGGGAGTGTTCCTGTCCTTCCAATACCCTCAGGCCGTACCGGGGCTGCAAGTGGGGAACTTTCTCAGGAAGTCTGTCGCTAGCATACGAGGAGAGGAGGCCGCCAAGGGCGCGGACTTCAGGAACGAGTTGAACGAGGCCATGGACACACTCAACATTCCCCGCAGCTTCCTCTCGAGATACGTCAACGACGGGTTCAGCGGGGGCGAGAAGAAGCGTTTCGAGATACTTCAGCTACTACTGCTCAAGCCCCGGCTGGCCATATTGGACGAAACGGACAGCGGCCTTGACATAGATGGAATCAAGACAGTGGCAGCAGGCGTCAACGCAGCGGTCAGAGGAACCGAGTCAGCCGCGCTGATTATCACTCACTACTCACGAATACTGGAGCATGTCAAACCAGACAAGGTGCATGTCCTGATTGATGGGAGGATAGTCATATCAGGAGGGCCCGAGCTGGCCACCGAACTGGAGGACAACGGCTACGACTGGATCGAGGAGAGGGCCGAGGCGGAGAGTGTTGCCTGATGCCTGCCAATCAAGAGGCCATGGATGTGGTCGGCGACTACAAGTCCGGCTGGCACGACCCCGAGAACTCCACAATCAGATTCGATTTCGGCCTGTCCGAAAAGGTGGTGCGGGAGATTTCGGCACTCAAGGACGAGCCCGAGTGGATGACTGACATACGCGTCAAGGCGTACAGGCACTTCGTCGAGCGCCCCATGCCGACTTGGGGCAACACCCCCATGCTAGGGGAGATAGATTTCGACAACATCTGCTACTTTCTACGCTCAGGTGAAGGCACTGAGGATGACTGGGATGATGTTCCTGAAGACATTCGAAACACCTTCGACAAACTGGGCATACCTGAGGCCGAACAGAAGTGGCTTTCAGGAGTGACAGCACAGTACGAGTCGGAAGCAGTATACCATAGCATACGCGAGGATCTGGAGGAGCAGGGCGTCATCTTCCTCGACATGGACAGCGGGCTGCGTGAGCACCCGGAGATAGTCAGAGATTGGTTCTGCTCCGTGGTCCCTCTCACAGACAACAAGTTCGCCGCGCTTAACACCGCGGTCTGGTCGGGCGGCTCGTTCATCTACGTGCCCAAGGGGGTGCACGTGGAGATGCCGGTCCAGGCCTACTTCCGCATCAACGCCAAGAACATGGGGCAGTTCGAGCGCACGCTGATTATCGCCGACGAGGGCAGTAGCATCCACTACGTCGAAGGCTGTACCGCCCCCACCTATTCTACCGACTCCCTGCACTCGGCTGTGGTCGAGCTCATAGCCCTCCCCGGAGCGCACATCCGCTACTCGACCGTGCAGAACTGGAGTGCCAACGTGTACAACCTAGTCACCAAGAGGGGCATCGCCCATGAGAACTCCAAGATAGAATGGGTGGACGGCAACATCGGCAGCAAGTTGACGATGAAGTATCCTTCTGTCATCCTCAAGGGAGAAGGCTCTCACGCCGAGGTCATCTCGGTGGCCTACTCAGGTGAGGGGCAGCATCAGGACGCCGGTGCCAAGATTCATCACCTCGCCTCAAACACCACCAGCAAGATTCTCTCCAAGAGCATCAGCAAGAACGGCGGCAGAGGCTCCTATCGAGGTCTCGTCAAGGTGTCCCCGAAGGCGGAGAACTGCAAGCTCAACGTTGTGTGCGACGCCCTCATCCTCGACGAGGGCAGTCGCTCGGACACATATCCTACCATGGAGGTGGCCAACCCTACTGCGCGTTGTGAGCACGAGGCCAGCGTATCCAAGGTTAGTGACAACCAACTGTTCTACTTGATGAGTCGGGGTCACTCGGAGGAGGAGGCACTAGCCATGATAGTGAACGGGTTCTTTGAGCCGTTCACGCGCGAATTGCCTATGGAGTACGCCGTCGAACTGAACCAGCTAATGGCGCTGGAGATGGAAGGCAGCATTGGCTGAGGCTGGCATCATGGACCCTGCCACGGAGTACCAATCGCTGGATGAGCCCGGCAGGTCCAACCACCTCTGGCGCTACACCCCCTGGCGCAGGGTCCATCCCACTGGGGACGTCTCGGGAATCCCCGAGATGGATTCGCCCGTGGTCGGGCTAATCGGTTTCGATGGTGGTCCCGCGCCTGATGGAATCAGAATCCAGCAGGGGATTGTTTCCGATACGATCATGCCAGGGTCAGACGCATTGACTGGCAGCTTCCTCAGGGCGGTGGCGGCCGACTCGAGTTGGACTCTGAGTGTCGAGTCGGGATTCTCCTCCGAGCATCCGGTTATTCTCGACGTCGACGTCGGCGATTCGGCTTCCGTGCTACACCTATGCCTCGATGTGGGGAGACTCTCTGAGTTAGAGCTGGTGACAAGGGTCAGGGGCTCGGGCGAGTGGTTCGGGATGCTCAGGACCGGGGGCGTCGGAGATGGGAGTTCGCTCAATGACGTCGTAGTCAGCCTGCTGGACAAAGGAACTCTACTGAGGGTGGATTCGATCAACGTGGGCAGGGATGCGCAGGTAAGGGCTGGCACCGTGTCTTCGGGGTCAGATAGGACCAAGGCGGACCTTCGCTACAGGATGGCTGAGACCGGTGGGAACCTGAGGGTCCTAGGCTCAATCCTCTCTGCCGGCTCAATGCACCTCGACCACCACGTGGAAATCCACCACGATGCCCCGGAGACCTTCAGTCGCCTGTCCTGGCACTCTGCTTGCGATGGCGACAGCAGGACAATCGGGACCGGCATGCTGAGGGTAGCCGACGGCTCGACCGGGGCAGATGCCTCGCAACTGTTCCACAACCTGCTTCTTTCGGAAGACGCAGAAGCGGATTCAATTCCAGAGCTTGAGGTCCTCGAACACGAGGTCGTCGGTTGCGGGCACGGGACTGCAAATGGGCCGATTGACGAGGATCAGGTTTTCTATCTGGAGTCGCGGGGCTTAGAGCCATCCGAGGCCAGAGGTGCCCTCATCGCGGCATTCCTCAACTCGACTCTCTCTGAGATGGGTAGCGAGTCACTACACGACTGGTTGGTCGGGCTGCTAAACTCTGAGTTGAGAGAATTGGACGCCTAAGAACAGCAATGGATTTTAGCCGCGCTATGAAGCGTGGCGCGTGGACGTGGACCACTGCGATGACATATCGTGCCAATGCGGTTTCAAGGGCAGGGCGGTGCCGATGCGCCAGCACATGGAGTGTCCCAGATGCTACAGAGTGGTCGAGGCGTGCTGCGAGGGAGTTCCTGACTACACCTAGGCCGAGCGATCCCTGTAACCAGACAGGAGCACGGTCATCAGCAGTCCGGCGGCTGCCCCGAAGGTCATGCCCTGCTCCTCCATACCGGGGCCTGCTAAATCTCTGAATGCGAGTGTCATGGAGCCTGTCATCGGGATGACGAAAACCGCGAATCTGCCTAGCCACTGCCTAGGGGTGGGTGCCCTGCCCATCGGTCTGAGGGTGACGGAGCTCGACTTCTGTATGACCTGCCACTCGGCACCGGGGGCCCCTACCTTCAGCCGCTGCAAAACGGCGGGCCGGATACCGGGGTCCGCCGACCCGGGACGAGTGTCCTCCCCTCAGCCCGTGATCAGCTTCAGCCGACCTAAGTCCAACCTGCGCCCAAGCAGCCTGTCAGCCCGAGCAGCCGCGGAGGCTGCATCGCTCCCGTGCAGATCTACCACCAACACCCCTCTGACTCTCCTAACCTTCTCCTCACCCAGCACAGACAGCGTGGCCCCAGTCTACTATACCCATC